>Ga0247611_10002039_pt1 | contig 34166 bp, 23 predicted proteins | sample 177DNAGHGhighgp2_FD_192422 | JGI IMG/M metagenome (GOLD analysis project Ga0247611, IMG submission 192422) | Sheep rumen microbial communities from Palmerston North, Manawatu-Wanganui, New Zealand - 1770 DNA GHGhigh gp2 | ecosystem: Host-associated > Mammals > Digestive system > Stomach > Rumen... | reverse complement strand
ATTCATAACACCATAATTTGTGAACAATGTAGATACTGAAGTAAATGATCCACCATTAACATTAAGCGTTCCAGCTGATTGATTATAGAATGTTACTTTTGCTGTTTGATTATTGGTAAATGTACCGCCATTAATGGTTGTTGTACCTGTTGAAGTTAATAAACCATATGTACTAGTTGATAAATTTTCAAATGTACCACCATTAATAGTTGCAGTACCACCTTGATTATTCATTATATAACCATTATTACTATTAAAGTATCCATCAGTTATTTCAACTGTTGCTGTAGCATTTTGTTGAATCGCATAGGAACCAGTGCCTTTAGATATATAAGAACCACCATTAATTGTTAAAGTACTTTGATTATTAATAGCAGCATTAGTAGTAGTTTCAATTGTATTATTATTAATTGTTAATACACCAGGACTTATATTTCTTACACCATTATGAGATGATGAAACTGTTAAATTAGATGCAATCATTTGATTGTTATTATAATATCCACCTGCTGTTGTAGCGTTAATTATTCCATCAACAATTGTTAAATTACCATGGTTCGAGAACGTAAAAAGATTAGTTGTAGGATTAGTAACAGTATGATTGTTTAAATCCATATTTATAACTTTACTGGAATCAATATTAAATGTTTCAGTTGTATCTTTTAATAATTCTATTTCAGATAAAGTACCATCAGTATAAGCGTTATTTACAGCTTCTTGTAATTTCATATATCCATATCCATCACATAAAGCTACAGGATCTTGATAATGTGCATATAAAGTATGATCAGCTGTATTGGTAATAACAGTATCAGATGTTACTTTAGTTCCTCCTGTTGGCTCAGTATACCAACCTTCAAAAGCTTGTCCTAAAGCTGTTGTTATAGGTAAAGTACCATATGTAGAATTATACATAACATTCTTTTTTTCTACAGTTAAAGTTTTTCCTCCATTAGGATCAAAAGTAATTTCAATACCAGGTGGTATTACATCACCTTCAGCTATTGAAGTTCTTTCAACTGCTTCTAATTCTTTAGTTAAAACAAATCTATATGAATGTTCTCCTGGATCACCTACTAAAGTAATAGTAAATGAACCTTCAGATAAAGTCTTAGCTACTACTTCTTCATCACCTTGAGTATGTTCAATAGTAAATAAATCTGTAGGATCTACTTCTACATTATTTTCATCATATACTTTCATAACTAAATTAACATTAGCATCATATAATGAAGAATTATTAGCTATATTATATGTAACAGTAGCAGTATCATTTGTATTGTTTAAAGTTGAAGGAGTATATGAAATAGCATTACCATCTTCAATAATAGTTGCTGCTCCACTACCTTCAACATTAGCATTAGTAAAAAGTACTTGGAAATTATTTGCATCATATGCAACAGTAGAATTACCATTTATTAAGACATCAGAAACAACTGTAGCAAAACCTACAGTTAATAACAATACTAATGAAAAAATAACAATTTTCATCTCTTTTGTCATATAAACCTCTTAGTCTTTATTTTCCATGTTAAATTAATTATATATTATTAATAGATTTAAATAAATACTTTTTAATAAAAAAATATGCAATTAATAATTGCATATTTATTTACTTATTATACCAATTACATCCATGAATTCTTTTTGTATCATTGTTAATCCACGTTTGGATGTAGCTTCAAATCTTATAGTTAAATCAGGACCAGTATTTGATGCTCTAACTAATGCCCAAGAATTATCTTTAATAACTCTTACACCTGATATAGTATCATATTTATAATTACGCATATCAGCATATTCTTTAACACCTTCAACTATCTTCCACTTTTTAGTATCAGTAGACTTTATTTTTATCTCATCAGTATTATAATATGTCTTTTTATTCTTAACTATATCATGTAATTTTTTATTTGAATGAGTTAATAATTCTTGATATCTTAAACCTGCATATATACCATCATCATATCCTGGGTGTCTATCCCTAAAGAATATATGATTTGCATATTGTCCACCAAATAAACAATCTTCAAATACCATTAAGTCTTCTTGTCTTGCACTTGATGGAGTTGTATCTATATAAGTTCCACCTGCATCAATAACAGTATCTCTAATTATATTTGAACATTTAACATCTACTAAAATAGGTTTAGATTTATCTTGTTTAATAATTGACGGAGCAATAACAGACATCATTACATCAGCATCAATTATATTACCTTTATTATCAACTATGCCTATTCTATCAGCATCACCATCATATGCAAGACCTACATCTGCACCTCTTCTTTTTACTTCCTTACATAAATCTTTTAAATTAGATTTAACATTAGGATCTGGATGATGAAATGGAAAATTAGGATTAGAATCAGAATATATATAAGATACTTCAAAAGGCATCTTATCATATACTCTTCTAATAATAGTTGATGCAGTACCATTTCCACAATCTATTACACATTTTAAATTTCTATTACCAAAATCAAATTGTTTAGCTAAATATTTAACATAAGAAGAATCTATATCTAAATATTCGATATTACCATGTTCCTTACTATCTTTGCATTTATAATTATCATCTAATAATCTTGAATAAATAAAATCTAAGTCTTCATGTGAACAATGTAGATACTTCTTACCAAATAATTTAAATCCATTGTAGTCTTTAGGATTATGAGAAGCTGTAATCATAACACCATACTCTTGATTTAATTTATGTGATGCAAAGTTTAACATAGGAGTTGTAACTAATCCAATATAAATAACATTCATACCTGAATAGATTAATCCTTGAATTAAATTTTTAGCTAATTCAGGGCCACCAAATCTATTATCATGTCCAACTACAACATATTCTTGATTATTCTTTTTTGCATATTCAGAAAATACATATCCTAATTTTAATGCTACATCAGCATTTACTTCTTTTGGATATATACCTCTTATATCAGCTTCCCTTAATATATTCTTTGCTACAATCATATTTATAACCTCTTAATCTTCTTTAAATAATATTCCTGCTTCTTTCATTTCTTTAGGAATAGCTATATCCATATACTTTAATATAGTACCAGCTACTTGAGTAATTGATCCTTTAGATTTTAAAGAAACATTCTTATCTCTAATGATAAATGGTACAGGATTATTAGTATGTCCTTTATTAGGAGTACCATCATCATTAATCATTTCTTCTATATTACCATGATCAGATGTAATAATTAATTTATAGAAATTATCATCACATGCTTCACATATTTCTTCTATTGCATTATCAACAATCTTTAATGATTCTATAGCTTTATTAATATCTCCTATATGACCAAATATATCTGGTGCTTCAATATTAACAACTATAAAATCATAGTCATGTTCAATACATTTAATTGCTTGTTTAGTAATACCTTCTATATTCATTTCAGGATGATTAATAGTTTCATTTCGAGGATATGAAGGAATAATATAATTATCTAATCCTTTTATTCTCTTATCGTTACATCCATTGAAATAATATGTTAAATTACTAGACTTATCTTCTTCAGTTATTCTTGCTTGTTTTTTACCTAATAAGCTTAAATACTTACTTATTGAATATTCTGTTTCATCTTTATCTATTAAGTTAATTAAATCATCTACTTCATCTATAGGTAATAAAGATGCTACTTTTAAATTAGCTAAATTAGGAACCTTAAACTCATTAAAGTCTTTATTACATAAAGCACCTAATGTTTGTCTTGCTCTATCTTCTCTAAAGTTTAACCAAAGCATTACATCTCCATCTCTTATAATACCTTTTTCATCTAAGATAATTGGAGGAATATCTTTGTCTCCTACTTCTTTACTATAACAAGTAGATAAAGCTTTCTCTAGATTAGATACTTTAGCACCTTTACCTAAAGTAATTAAATCTACATAATTCTTTGTATGTTTAAAGTTAGAGTCACGATCCATAGCATAAGTTCTACCACATACAGTAGCTATCTTACCTAATCCATTTTGACTCATACAATTAGTTAATTCTTTTAAATAATTAATTGATGTTCTATCAGGTACATCTACACCATCAGTTATTGCATGGAAATATAACTTTTTAACTCCCATATTCTTTAAATGAGATATTAAATGCATCATATATCTTAAATCTGAATATACTTTACCATCAGATACCATACCAACTAGATGTAAATTACCATCAGTCTCTTTTAAATATTCTAATAAATCTATAAGTTTTTCATTTTGTTCTATTAATGTAGAACTAACATTTTCATTACAGATTGTTATATCTTGAGGTACTACTTTACCAGCTCCTAATATTAGATGTGATACTTCACAGTCTATTGTTTTATCTTCAGGTGTTAATACATTCTCACCTGTAGTAGATAATTCAGTATTAGGATAAATATCTAATAACTCATTGTAACAATTCATGTTAGCTAAACTTATAGCATTACCATCATAATTCTTTCCTACACCAAAACCATCTAAGATAATCATTATTACCTTATTCATGGAAATCACCTAACCTTATTTTAACATAATATTGTTAAAATGTTATATTCTTATATTTTCTTAAATATATTTACTCTTCTTAATAAATTAAATCCAATGCCTAATAATACTACTGGTATTATTAATAATAAATAATTAAATAAACCTGTCTTAGGATTTTCTTCTACTCCCTTTACTTCACCAATCATTGGAATTGTATATGATTCAGTACTTGAGTAAAAACTAGAAGTCTGAATATTACCATTACCATCAAAATCTGACGTAGGTACACTTAAAACCAAATCTGAAATCTTAATCATCCCATCTTTTGTTTCATTCTCTATTGATTCTATATCAAAATCTAACATTTTTAGTTTCATAGTATATTTATTAATCATGCATCCACTTTTTATTTCTGTAGCACCTACTCTCGGAGATTTTGGTACCTCTTCATAGTTTTGAACACAAACTTCAGTTCTAACATTCTCCAATGCAGTCCTGATATTTTCCATTCTATTGAACATTAATTCCTCGTTTTGTTGTCTATATGCTTTTTTATAGTAATCTAAAAAAAGAGATACATTAACATTTCCATTATTATATGTAGCATAATCATTAATAATTGAAACATTTTTTATATTATAATCATCACTAATTAAATCAAATGAATAATCACTAGTTACAGCATTATTAGTTCTCATATTATAATCATAATCAACATACGAATATGAATAATCAGTAATTGTCATATATAAAGAGCATTTGTTTGTATTGCCATACATTACTTCTTTATCATCACATTCAACAGTAAACTTTGGAATTAATAAATATACATAAAATTGTTCATATGGTGATTCATTATAAGTATCAAGCAAATATTTCCATAGAACTTCATTATCATATATTTTAGGAATCCTAAATTCATATGTAGTTTGATCTTCTATATCAAATATATTCATTCTTCCAATATTACGTACATTGTATAAATATCCATCATTAGTTACTAATTCATATTTCAAAAAAGTAGAAATACCTCCAATACCATCAAATTCTATTTCTTTTTTAGTGGATCTTAACCCCGCATTTTTATAAATATTACCAGATGGGTATAATGCATTTTTATCAAAATATTCGCCTTGCATATCTATTTCTTTTGCACTAATAGATGTAATAAATAATAAAGGTAATACTAATAATAGTTTTATATATTTTTTCATATATAATCCACCTCTATTATAATTATATAATAATTTGTTAACATTTTGTTAATTAACACTTAAGTTTACCTTTTATTTATGTAAAGAAAAAGTAGATTGATATCTACTTTTATATTTTCTTAAATACATTAATCTTTCTTAATAGATTAAATCCAATACCTAATAATGTAATAGGTATTATTAATAATAAGTAATTAAATAAACCAGTCTTAGGGTTTTCTTCTACTCCTTTAACATTTTCTATACTTATCATTGGAACTATTGTATCATCTATTTCTTCTAGTTTTCCGGATACACGTTTTACATTTCCCTCTTCGTCATATTCAGCTATATTCATATCCATGTCTGATAAAGTAATAATTCCATCCTTTGTTTCATTATTTAATGGAGTTATATCAAGTGTTAACACTTTAATTTTATATTTATTCTTAGAAATACATGTTGATGCGCTACCAACAGTAGTTGCACCACCTAATGAACTTCTCATATGTCCGTCTAAATCAATTTCACCTGTACAACTATTAGTAAGTTCTCCATGTTTTTGGAATTCCTTAATAATTTTAATAATGATATCTTCATCGATAGATCTAATATCTTCTTTATATTGTCTAATATTGTTAAAATCAAATAGTTGACCAGATACTATACCATTATTGTATGTGAATCTGGTATCCTCATTTACTCTTACATTATATAATTGATAATCATTGCTACTTACTTTGAAAGTAAAATCAGAATCAATTAAGTAAAATAGCAAATCTAATATACCCTCACCATATTGTTCAAAATTTAAATATAAATCACACGAAGTACTTTCACCATATTTAACACTATTGCCACATTCAACAGTATAATAAGGTTTATTCATAAAATAATTAAACCATTCCTCAATGATTACTTGTTCTTCCATACCTACATTACCACTACGATAAGTCCACAATACAGCATCTTCATGATAATAAGGTATTAAGAAAGATGTTGGTACATTATATTCAAGACCAAATATACTTTCATTTCTATTATATTCATAAGGATAAAAAATATTGTAAGAATGTCCAACACCAACTTTATTATTAGGAGACGCATCCGTTCCAGATACTAATGAAACACGATAGAATAATTTTTCTTTATAAGTTTTAAAAACTGCATATTCACCATTTATAACATGAACATTTTTATAAATATCACCTGATTCGTAAAATTTATCATCAGTAAATGGTTCTCCATTCATATCTATCTCTTTTGCACTGATAGATACTATAAATAGTAAAGGTAATATTAATAATAGTTTAACAAGCTTTTTCATATGACTCACCTCTACTTTAATTATAATATAAATAATTTTATTATTACTGTTTCATAAATAATTTAATATATTTTTTACGTAAAGAAAAAAGTAGATTGATATCTACTTTTATAATTTCTTAAATACATTTATCTTTCTTAATAGATTAAATCCAATACCTAATAATATAACTGGTATTATTAATAACAAATAATTAAATAAACCTGTCTTCGGATTTTCTTCTATTCCTTTAACATTTTCTGTACTTATCATTGGAACTATTGTATCATCCAATTCATCAATTTTACCAGAAATATTAATTTTATTACCTTCTTCATCTTCTAAAGATACTACTATATCCATATCTGATAGCGAAATAATTCCATCCTTTGTTTCATTATTGAATGGAGTAATATCAAATGTTAATACTTTAATCATATACATATTTTTAGGCACGCAAATATTATCATTGTTTTCTATACTATTAATTGGTACTTTAATTCCATAAGATTCTCTTTCAGATTCATCAATATCATAATTATCACATGTATTTGTTAATGTACCATGTTTCTTATACTCATCAATTATTTGTTGATCAATTTTAGAATTTTGATCGGAAAAATCTAAATTTCTTAGATTCGTGAAATCAAATAACTGACCTGCTATCACTCCATTGTTGTATGTAAATCTAGTATCTTCATTAACTCTTACATTATATAATTCATAATCTTCGCTATTAATCTTAAACGATAAATCAGTATTCATTAAATAATAAAACAATTGAGGAACGTCACGTTTTTTACCATATGCATCAATATTTAAATATAGATTACATGTTGTACTTTCACCATATTTAACATCAGAGCCACATTCAACTGTATAATATGGTTTGTTCATGACATACATAAAATCATCTACAGGATTTGGTTCACTATAATAACCAATATTATCATTAACACTGCTAGCAGCGGTATCACTACTAACCCTAGTGCTATTTCTATAGCTCCATAAAGCGACATCATTTAATATATAAGGAATAATAAATTGAGTTGGTTGATCTTCAATTATATTAAAAATATTTTTACCATAATGCATTCTTGGATAAAAAACATTATATACATTGTTACCAGGATAACCAATTTTATCGTGAGCTGAAAAACTATCACCATTTAATCTATATGTATAATAAAGCAAATCGCTAATAGGAGTATAAAAACCAGCATAGTTATTTTTTATATAAACATTCTTATACAAATCTCCTGATTCATATAACTTATCTTGAGCAAATTCATTTCCTTGCATATCTATCTCTTTTGCACTGATAGATACTATAAATAGTAAAGGTAATATTAATAACAACTTAATAAGTCTTTTCATATTACTCACCTCTACTTTAATTATAATATAAATAATTTTATTATTATTGATTCATAAATAATTTAATGTTTTTTTACGTAAATAAAAAAGTAGATTATTATCTACTTTTATTTCTTTCTTGTTATTAATCTAAATACTTCTAGTACTACTACCATAGCAATTGGTAATATTGCTCTATAAGCAAAATATAAATGATATCTAACATGTAATCCTAATGCAAATATTCTTACTATTGGTATAAATGCTAATATTATAAATATTAATTTATTCTTCTTATTTGTTTCTCTAAAAATAAATTGTATTAATGCTAATACTAATAATATTATTGGTACTACTATATTATTAAATAGATTAAATGGAAATAAAGCAGTTGTAACTTTATACATATTATTTCCAAATAATTTAAATACTACATCATCAGCACCTTTTAACATCCTAATAGAGCCTCTTTCATATACATGTGATAAGTATGAAGGGCCATAGAATAAAGTTGCAATAAACCACTTTAAGCCAAACATACAAACATATCCAATACCCCATAAGAAGATATATTTAATAGCTTCTCTATAATCAGTTTTTTTATTATCTTTAAAATATAAATAACTATATATAAATAAAGGTAAAGTTAATGCTAGAGTTTCAGCAGTTAAGAAATCAAAATAACATGTTAGCATACCATTTATTAAGAATAATAGATCCATATATTTAGATTTCTTATCATACATTTTAATAGTTAGAATAGACATAATATATGCTACATAGAATAAGAATACATATTCAAAACAAAATGGAACTATAAAAGTATTTATACATATAGATCCAATAAGGAATACCATCGTTAATGCTTTATCATGTTCTATTAAAAGTTTTAATAAGATAATAAATAATATTAATGTTACTATAATATTTATTATATACATATATTTAGCTTCAAATAATGCAAGTAATGGTTTTATCACGATTAAGTATCCATGCCAATAACGAGCATAATTTATTAATTCTGATTGAGGATTATCTATTACATTATCTAAATCACATCTACCAAATAATACGCCATATGTATCGGCTTCAATAACCGCTCTTAAAGGTTCTTTCTTTTCCAATAAATAAGCTGATGCTAACATTCTTTGATCAGTTGATGAATCAACTATATAAGATTCATTTTGAAAGTCTTTAGAAATATAATATAATCTTTCTTCCTCTTTATAATATGAAAAACTTTTAACTAAATTTGTTCTAGTATCAACTCTAATAGCTGCTGTTATTAATAATAATATAAATCCTATTAATGCAGTTATCATAAAAGTAGATAAATATCTAAATAATAAAGATGTATCAAATTTTATCTTATTAATTAAATGTAAATGTCTTAGACCATCTCTAAATCTTCTTAAATGTGGTTTACCATCTCTTTTATCTTTATAAAAATCTGTATTATAATTACATATCTTATATTTGTTTAATTTAGCTTTTATTATCATCTCTGATGCATATTCCATACCAATAGATGATAGTTTTAGATTTAATATCTTTTTCCTTTTAAAAGCTCTTAATCCACAATGAAAATCTTTAACTTTTGTATGAAATAATATATTAGAATATAAAGATAATAAGAATACACCTATTCTATTAATAATAGGATTATATTTATATATTCTTTTACCTATAACTAAATCATATCCCTTTTCTAATTGTTTAATCATATTAGGTATATCATTTATATTATATGAACAATCACAATCTAACATAACAACATATTTACCATTTGCTTCTTCTATACCTTTTCTTAATGCACTACCATATCCTTTAACTTCTTCATTAACTACTCTTACTTTATTCTTTTTAGCTATCTTTAATGAATTATCAGTTGATCCATTATCAGATATAAGTATTTCATATTTATATTTAGTATTATCCATAATAGACTTTGTAGTTTTAATACATTCATCTAATGTTTTTTCTTCATTTAAGCATGGAAATAATATTGTTACATCATATTTCATATCAAACACCATTTTAATTATAGCATATAAAAAGTAGATATTAATTATCTACTTTTATAATTTAATAAAATTCTTCTTTTTATTTAATAGAACTAATCCTTCAACAAATATACCAACAGGTATTATTAATAATAAGTAATTAAATAAGCCTGTTTTAGGATTTTCTTCTACTCCTTTTACTTCAGGTATTTTTTCTTTAATTGGTATTGCAGTAGTATCTACATCAGCTCTATATAATACTGTGTCTTCCATACTAGCTTCATCAGTATTAAGTACTACTTTTACATCAGATAAATTAATTATTCCTTGGTTTTCTTGTTTGGTGGAAGTAATATCAAAAGTTGCTACTTTTACTGTATTATCAACTCTATAATAGCACTGATCTTCTTCAGGCATAATATAACCACCAACTATAGAAGAACCCACAGCAGACATCATATCATCTAAACATGTATAATGATATGAAATATCATCTTTGTAATCATTAGCAAATTCTTCAGAGTAATTAAATTCACTGTTTTCAAGATATGGATTAATTAAATTCTTATCAACAACCGATCCTCGTATATGATTATTATTAACACTAATATTAGTTATAGGACCTTTTTGAATATTAGATATAGCAAATTCTTCACTGCTCAAATCTAAGTCAATAGATAAATCAGATATATTCTTAATAGATTCAATATAAATTCCTACTGTTATTAACAATTTACAATGAGCTGTTTCACCAAATCTAATTTCTTCACTATCACATTCTACTTTTACTTTAGGAATATTCATTGATGGATAAAAGTTAATTGATTTACCAGTTATATTAGGATTTATTTTAAAGCTATTATACGTATCATATTGTAGACTATAAAAAATATTCTCACCATAGAATGTAGGTATTATAAATTCAGTTGTCGCACCAAGCTTTCCAGGATAAGCATCATCACTAAAAGTATCTATATGAAAAATATCATAATATCCATTTGATTTAACTTCATCTCCATGCGCAAAATAATACATCTTACCCTCAAGGGCATAAAAATAATAACACCTACGATTTTGCATATTTACATTGCTTAATATATCTCCAGATGTGTATACATCGGTTTCTTTAATTTCTGCCCCATTCATGTCTATTTGTCTAGCATTTATAGGCATAGTAAACAATATACATAATATAATTATAAGTTTTAGTGTTCTTTTCATATAGCCCACCTCTATTTTCATTATATAAACAAATAATTATCCAATCATCACTACTATTAATATTTGTTATTTTTTTACGTAAACAAAAAAAGATAGTTAATACTATCTTTTTAAATAGTCTTAAAAGAAGTTTTCTTCTTTAACAAGTAAATACCATATGCAAATATACCAATAGGTATTATTAATAATAAGTAATTGAATAATCCTGTTTTAGGATTTTCTTCTACTCCTTTAACTAAACCAACAATAGGAATAGCAGTTTCTTCTTTTTCATTTTCATATAATACTAATACATCCAAATTTAAAGCACTAGTATCAACTGCTATATGTACATCTGATAATTTTATTAATCCTGATTCACTATTACCATTTGATGTTATATCAAAAGATAATAATTTAATTGTAACATCTGCTTTTTGATAACAATAATCAAGGCTACGAGCATAAGTATAGGCGTCAATAGAAGAATCTATTTCCTTTGGTGGCTCTTGTAAACAAATATACTTTGCATTAAAGTATTCTAATATATTTTTTTTATATTCATTTTCATTTTCACGATCAATGTTATCCAAAAAATCATTATATTCATTTATATCAATCACGTTTCCAGAAACATGATTATTAGAATATGTAACAGCAGACTTTTTATTAATTACTACATTTGAAATTTCATAATCATCACTTGTCAAATTAAAATCAACATTTGTAAAAAATAAAGCATCACTAACATCACGATAATAACCCTCATTAAACAACAAATCACAATGAATTGTTTCTCCTACATTAGTATTATCTTTATCACATACTACTTTTATTTTTGGAACAGTTGAGATAGGTTTAAAATTCGCCATCGCTATTGCAGCCGAAACTAATTGTGAACCAAAACTATCCTCCGGAATACCACCATCTTCATTATAACGCCATAAAATATTATCGCCATAATATGTTGGCATTACAAAGTCAGTTTTTTCATCGTTTTTGCTGGTAAAAGCATATGGATTAGCATTATGAATATAAAACTCATTATAAATATAATTACTATTATCAGGTGCTCCACCTATTTTAATTTCAGGTTTTAAAGAACTATTGTTTATTTTATAATACAAATAACCAAATGGTGAGTAAAAAGAATAACCACTTCGATTTCCTATATTAGTATTTTTTAAAACATCACCAGTAGTAAATACACTACCATTTTGAATAGTTCCGCCTTTATTATCTATTTCTCTAGCATTTATTGATACAGTAAAAACTGAAGATAATATAATTAATAAACTAAGTAGTTTTTTCATATAAAACACCTCTATTATTAAGTATACTCTATTTCAAATAGTAAAAGTAAAATAACATAACTTATTAACATAATTTAATGTAAATAAAAAGATAGATTTATAATCTATCTTTTATATTCTTTTAAACACATCCTTTTTCTTTAATAAATAAATACCATATACAAATATACCAACAGGTATTATTAATAATAAATAATTGAATAAACCTGTTTTTGGATTTTCTTCTACTCCTTTAACTAAACCAATTATAGGAATTGTAGTTTCTTCTTTTTCATTTTCATATACTACTATTTGATCCATTCCAGATTCATCAGTATTAATTACTATTTGCACATCTGATAATTTGATTAATCCTTCTTCACTATTACCATTTGATGTTATATCAAAAGAAACAAGTGTAATATTAGTGTGAGTTTTAAAAAAGCAATTTGGTTCTGCCTCGTCAATATCTTTTTCCACTGATGTTGTTGAAAGTTTACCATATAATAAATCATTAAGTGTTGATTTATTTATACCAGGAGGAAAATTATAATCACTTTCTTCATCAGGATAATCTTCTAAGCATACATATTCATAGTTTAAATCATCTTTTAATGACTCAATTAATTCTAAGTATTCTTCTTGACTGTCTATTCCACTGACATATCTACTCATTTTATCAAAATCAAGAACAACTCCAGATACATTGTTATCTTTAACTTTAATTCCTGCTACTTTACCAACTTTGATATTTGATATTTCATAATCTTCACTTGCTAAATTAGCTGATACATTTAATTGTGATAAAAATGAAGCCCTATCATATATATCTATAGAAAATATTAATTTACAATGAGCAGTTGCTCCAAGTTCTAGACTTTCTTTATCACATGTAATCTTTAATCCAGGAATACCTGATAAAGGAATAAATTTGTTAATTATAGAAGGAGAAGCCTTATCAAATTGTAGATCTCCAACTTTTGTAGATTGAACAAGTTTAGGAGACTTAGTATCGTTAAAACCCGGATAAAGTCTAGCAAAAATAGGAGGTGCCCAAATAATTTTATCACCATAAAACTTAGGAACTATAAATCTCGATTTAGAACCAGTAACACCTTCAAATGCATTTGAATTAGTATTTTTTATATAGAATTCATTAGATATTGTATTATTTTCTGAATCATTTACTTTTTCAAAATTACTTTTAATATGAATTGCAGTAGGATCATACAAGCCATATGAAAAATACCCCGTTTGTGCATCAAACACAAAAACTTGCGAGTCTTGAGTATTAACATTAGATAATATATCATCTGATGTTAATAATGTATTTATATCAAAAGGTCGACCCTTCATATCTATTTCTCTAGCATTTATTGATACAGTAAAAACTGAAGATAATATAATTAATAAGCTTAGTAGTTTTTTCATATAAAACACCTCTATTATAATTATATTACTATTATTTATATTGTCACTTGTTTTGTCAGTTGTTTAACATATTTGGATGTAAAGAAAAAGATAGATTTAATCTATCTTTTAAACACCTTTAAATGAAGTTCTTTTCTTTAATAAGAATAAACCATATATAAATAAGCTTACTGGTATTATTAACATTATATAATTGAATAAACCAGTCTTAGGATTTTCTTCTACTTCTTCTACTCCTTTAACTAATCCTATGATAGGAATTGTAGTTTCCTCTTCTTCATTTTCGTATAATACCATTGGATCAACATCCACTTCATCTGAATCAATTATTACTTGAACATCTGATAACTTAATTATTCCTTCACTTCCATTTCCATTTGATGTTATATCAAATGATAATAATTTAATAGTTCTGTCTACTCTATAATAACAATTTGGAATTGAAGAAGTTTCTAATTCTAAAGCTAACTCATCTTTTGGCAATAGGGTAGAATCTAAAGATGGATATGTATCCTTGCATACATAATCGCTTTTAATATCTTCACCTAATGATCCCATTATTTCTTCAAAACTATCAAATTCATATTCTTCCATCATTTTGAAAGCATAATCTTCAATTTTATCATAATCTAATACAGATCCAGAAATATGATTATCTTTAACTGTTAAATCAGTATATTTTCCAATTTTAATATTTGATATTTCATGATCTTCACTTTTTAAATCTAAATCTATACTCATATCAAATAAGTTATTAATTTGAGTTTCTAGATAATCACCATATTTAAAATATAATGTACAATGTGCTGTTTCCCCAACATTAATATTATCATTATCACATACTATTTCCATACTAGGTATTGTTATTCCTGGATAAAAATTACTAAAGCTAATTGCTGCTGATGTTTCATCACTAATATTTGCTGGTGATGTTTTTAAATATCCAATATTTCTTAAACGAGTACTTTTGTCTTGAAACATCCAATAAATCTTATCTCCATAATAAGTTGGGATTTCGAAATTACTATATGAATTGTCTTTAGCTGTGAATGCTTTAGAATTATAATTACGTACATAAAATTGACTTAATACATTTTCGTTATTCCCAACTTTAGAAAATAAATATGCATCATTACTGAAGGCATTATAATATAATCTTCCATCAGCTGATTCAAAACCATAACTATCTTGCTTATCAACACTAACATTTTTTATTATATCTCCACTTATAAATGTATTATATGCTCCAAATTCATTTCCTTTCATATCTATTTCTTTTGCACTTATAGATACAGTAAAAACTGAAGATAATATAATTAATAAACTTAGTAGTTTTTTCATATAAAACACCTCTATTTTAATTATATTACGATTATTATTGTTTGTAGCTTGTTTAGTCAGTCGATTAACATATTTGTATGTAAAGAAAAAGATAGATTTAATCTATCTTTTAAATACCTTTAAATGAAGTTCTTTTCTTTAATAAGAATAAACCATATATAAATAAACTAGCTGGTATTATTAACATTATATAATTAAATAAACCAGTCTTAGGATTTTCTTCTACTCCCTTAACTAAACCTGTAATAGGTATAGACTCATATGTTGTGTTTTCAACATCAATAGTACTTACTATACCATCAGTAGGATTCGTAATTGACATATTTATATCAGATAAGCCAATAAAACCATCAGATGAAACATTATGTTTAGGTGTGATATCAAATGAAGCAACTTTTATATCATATGAGTATTTCTTTAATGCGCATGCTGCTGGATCATCAGCTAAACTAATCGTATCTCCAGTAATTTTACTAGATTTTCCATCATGGTCTATTTCACTCTCTACTTTTAAACATTCTTCATGGGCATTTCCAAATCTACGAAGATAGTCTACAATAGAATCTATATGATGTCTATCTAAAACATCATATAATTCATCCTCACTATCAATAGATGTAAAAAGTTTTAAAATACGACCAGATATAATACCATTATCATATATGAAACCTGTATCTTCATTAATATTAATATTATCAATATTATAATCATCGCTAATCAAAGAATATGAATAATTAAAAAATGACTCATATTGCATCCAGTTTTCAACAAATGAACTATTATTTAAATACAAATCACATGAAGCAAAGTCTCCAACATTTAAAGAACTTTTATTACATTTAATTGTGTATTTAGGTAGATTTTTAAGATTTACAAAATAATCAGTATCTCCTTCATTATATTCACTTTCTTCACTACTATTTCTATCATAATTTCGATACAACCATATAGATTCATAGTCTAATATTTTAGGAATTCTAAATTCAGATAAATTTCCAACAGGTACATCAAAAACATTTAGATAATTAGCAATAACATAAAACTTATTAGGATCATTGCTTTTTATAAGATCATCATCTAAATCTTCTGAATTATATGTATCTATATATGCCATTCCAAAAGGCCTTGTACCTGATTCTAATAAGAAACCTGCACCTTCAGAATGCAATTTTAAATTAGTATAAACATCTCCTGATTTATATAATTTTTTAGTATCGAAATAATTTCCCTTTAAATCTATAGTATTAGCTTTAACAGATACTACAAATAGTAAAGGTAATATAAATATAAGTTTCATAATTCTTTTCATAAGGTACACCTCTATTATAATTATATTATAACAATGATTTTTTTATTATTATTTTAATTACTATTAACATGTTTGTATGTAAACGAAAAAAGAAGATGTTATTCATCATCTTCTTCATCATCAAATAAAACAACTTTACCAGCTTTTAAACTCTTTTTAACATCTATTGCTCTTTGGTTAGATGATCCCATATATTTTAAACTAGGATCTTTTAATTCTTCTTTAAATTGTCCATCAACTAAGACATCTAAATAATTAATTATTTCTTGTTTAGATACATAATCTTCATATGTAAATCCTGACCAAGACCATAAAGACTTATTAGGATATCTTTCTTTAAAAGCTTTAGCTAATTTAGTTGCACCAGGTAAGTTAGTTGGATGCATAGGTTCTCCACCTAGCATTGATAAACCTTTTATATAATCATTACTACATAAATCAAGAATATGTTCTATTGTTTCATCAGTGAATTCTTCACCTTTATCAAAGTCCCATGTTTCAGGATTGAAGCATCCTTTACAATGGAAAGCACATCCTTGAAAGAATATGGATACTCTAACACCTGGTCCATTAGAGATATCCATTTTTCTTATCTTATTGTATCTCATATTAATCGTCCTTATTGTCTAAGTGAATTACTCTTTCTTTAATTTCTTGAGTTCTTCCTTTATTCCAGAAATTAGTACCAATGTAACCGCATGTACGTCTAGCAACGTTCATCTTAGAATGATCTCTATTACCGCAGTTAGGACAATACCATTCTAGGTTATCATCGATTAATATTTCACCAGTGTATCCACATACATGACAATAATCACTCTTAGTATTTAATTCTGCATACATGATATTATCATAAATGAATTTAATAACTTCCATTACTGAATTTAAGTTATTCTCTAAGTGTGATGTTTCAATATAAGAAATAGCACCACCTGGAGATAATTTTTGGAATTCTGATTCTAATTTTAATTTAGTAAATGCATCAATTTCTTCAAATACAGGTACATGGTAAGAGTTAGTTATATAATCTCTATCAGTTATACCTTTAATAACACCAAATCTTTCTCTTAAGCCTTTAGCAAACTTATAAGTTGTAGATTCAATTGGAGTACCATATACTGAATAATCAATATCTTCAGCAGCCTTCCATTCTTTACATGCATCATTTAATTTTTGTAATACTTCTAGACCAAATTCTTTACCTTTACCATTATCAGTATGAGAATGTCCAGTCATATATTTAACACATTCATATAATCCGGCATAGCCAAGTGATATAGTTGAATAACCATGATGTAATAATTCATGAATTGATTCACCTTTATCTAATCTTGCTAATGCACCATGTTGCCATAAAATTGGAGCAACATCAGATGTAGCATGTGATAATCTTTCATGTCTGATTTGTAATGCTCTATGGCATAACTCTAATCTTTCATTTAAAATCTTCCAGAATAAATCCATATCTTTACCAGAAGATAAAGCTACATCAGGTAAGTTAATTGTAACAACACCTTGGTTAAATCTACCATAGTATTTACCTTTACCTTCAACATAGTTTCCTGCTTTAGCAATATTACCTAATGAAATAGATCTATCAGGAGTTAAGAATGAACGACATCCCATACATGGATAACATTCACCTTCACCATATTCATTCTTCTTTAATTCCTTCATAATCTTTTCAGAAATATAATCAGGAACCATACGTTTAGCTGTACACTTAGCAGCTAACTTAGTTAAATAATAATATTTAGATTTTGGTTTAATATTGTCTTCTTCAAGTACATATAATAATTTAGGGAATGCAGGAGTTATATAAACACCTTTTTCATTCTTCATACCTTGAATTCTTTGATTTAAAACTTCTTCAATGATCATAGCAAGTTCTTCTTTATATTCATCAGTTTCACCTAAATACATAGCAACTGATAAGAATGGAGCTTGACCATTTGTAGTTGTCATGGAATTAATTTGATATTGGAAAGTTTGAACACCATCTACTATTTCCTTCTTTAAATCTTCCATAGCAAATTCTTCTACTTGTTTCTTAGTTAATTTTCTCTTTTCATATTTCTTAACATATGCTTCATATGATTTTCTAACAAATGGAGCTAAATGAGTTAATGTAATTGTTGCACCACCATATTGTGATGATGTAACTGATGTAATGATTTGTGTTGCTATAGTCATAGCTGTTAAGAATCTATGAGGAGATTCAATCATAACACCATTTATACTTGTTCCATTTTGTAACATATCCTCCAAGTTAATTAAATCACAGTTATGTAATGCATTTTGTGCAAAATAATCTGCATCATGGAAATGAATAATACCAGCATCATGTGCTTTAACGATATCTTCAGGTAGCAAGAATCTACGAGTGATATCTGTAGATGTAATACCAGCTAAATAATCTCTTTGAGTAGTAACTACTCTAGCGTTCTTATTAGAATTTTCAGTATTCCAATATTCTGATTCACCATCAATTAATTCTTTGATAGATTTATCAGTAGTATTACTTCTTCTAACTAATTCTCTTGTATATCTATATCTGATATAAGTCTTAGCTAGTTCGAATTTACCAATTTCCATTAATCTTGTTTCAATAATATCTTGAATGTCTTCAACTAACATTCTTTTCTTATTAAGTTTTTCAATATACTTAACAATGTTCTTAATTTGTGCATCAGTAACACGTTCCGCTTCGTTTACTTCTGCATTTGCCTTGCCGATAGCAATTTCAATTTTCTCAGGACAATAGTCAACTATTGATCCATCTCTCTTAATGATTTTCATTTTTACCTCTCCTCTATATTACACTTTAATCATAACACTTGTATTTTTTTATTTTTGTTGCAAGTGCAACATTTTGTATTTTTTTACAATTTATTTAATTAAGTCCTTTTTAGACCCACGATTTTACGTGATATTCTTACTAAAAAAGTAAAATGTAAATGTTGACAACTACTTTCAAAAATAAAAGAAGATGTAAAAACTACATCTTCTAATAACCTAAATATTTGTATTTCAATGATGTAGTATTCTTCTTGTACTTTCATTATAATTCAAAATATTTTTTATTCAAATATAATTTATAATTATATTTCAATTAATTCATATTCTGTAGAACCTAGTCCTAGTTCTTCAGCATATTCAGTTATATGTCTTCCTTCTTGTCTATCAACACGTTCCATCATTTTAACATGTCCTGGATCAGTTGAATTCCATAACATATCTATAAAAGCTTGGTCATTAGCTACTGGATCTAATGATCCAACTATACCTAAATCACCCATAACTGGTTTACCTTGGTGAGCATCACAATCACAATCTACAGATATATTATTCATAACAGTTATATAAATAATCTTTTTATTTGTATCTTTACAATAATCAGATACTGCTTTTGCTGCTTCAGCCATAGACTCTATAAAATGTATTTGTTCGTGATTATCACTCCAACATTTATTAGGATCATCTGTATGTCCACATGCATGAATATATGCTTTACCATTACGAGAAGCTATACCTATTGATTGGTTTTTTAAGTTTGCACCAAATCCTCCCATAGCATGCCCTTTACCATGAGCTAAATTAAGAATAGAATCATATTTCTTAAAGTTTTCACCTATAATGTCATATTCTAAATGTTTACCATTTTTAACTGGTATCTTAAATTCACCAGGTCCATCCATGATATCTACACCTTTACCTATTGTAGTAAATCCATGTTCTTCAGCAACTTTCATATGATCTTCTACTGTATTTCTTTTACCTGGATATGCAGTATTACATTCAATAATAGTTCCATTTAATTTATTAACTAAATCACCTATTAATTCAGGTTTTAAGTAATTAATTGAACCTTTTTCTCCAGTAGATATCTTAATACCTACATTACCATCTAATTCTACTCCAAGAACTTCATATATTTTAATTAAACTTTCAGGAGTTATTTCTTTCGTAAAATATACTTTTGATTTTTCCATATTATCACCTAGATTTATAATAGCAAATTAAATAAAAAAATGGAAGAGTGTGCTCTCTTCCGTTTTTGTAACCACGAACTTCAGCCGGTTAACACCTACTTCTTTTCCCCGATTATACAGTTGGGACCACTGGCTTTTTTCTACCTTAAATATATAAGATTAAAATCTTAATGTCAATCATATTTTTATAACTTTTTTTATTTTATTTTTGACACCCCGTACATACGTAGGTTCCTCTTCCACCTACTCTAATTTTTTTGATAATTGTTCCACATACAGGACATGGTTTATTAACTTTTGTATGTACTTTTAAATAATCTTGATACTTACCTTCTACACCTAATGATGAAGTATAACTTCTTATTGTTGTACCACCTAATTCAGTTGCTTTAGTAATAATACTCTTACAAGATTCTTTAATCTTATTACATTCTTTTAAAGTAACTTTCTTACCTAATCTAGTAGGTTTAATACCTGATGCAAATAATACTTCATCTACATATATATTACCTAATCCATTGATAATTGATTGATCTAATAATAATTCTTTTATAGGTTTATTACTTTTATGTATTGAATCATATATATATTTATCAGTTAATTTATCATCATCTGGTTCTATACCTAATTTAGCTATTTCAGGTATATTATAGATATCTTTAGTTTTAACTAGCATTAATATTCCAAACTTACGAACATCTTTATATCTTAAGTCTAATCCATTATCAAGAGTAAATATAATATGTTCATGCTTTTCATATTCTTCATTCTTATCTTTTATATAATACTTACCTTCCATACGTAAATGAGATAATATTGTATAATCATCTAAATTAATAATTATCCATTTACCAAAGGTATTAATATCAGTTATAGTTTTACCTATTAATATATTCTTAAATTCATCTTTATCAGTCTTGATAATACCATCATATCTATATTTAATATCTTTAATAGTTCTACCTATTATATTTTTCTTTAATACTTTAGCTACTGTTCTTACCTCTGCTATCTCTGGCATATTAATCACCTGATAACATTATAGCATATAAAAAAAGAAGATATTAATCTTCTATAATTTTAAGCACCATAGTTACATTCAAATGGTGATGATAAATCATAAGTTAATTTAGTATTACTTAGATTCATTCTATATACATTACAAGTACTATTATTGTTTTCATCTCCTGTATTTTGAGAAGCTAAGAAGAATAAATATCCATCTTTAATAAATGGTCTATAATGTTTATTATTTGTTTCATAAAATTCATATGTATTTACATATGGAGCATCATATCCTGCTTTAAATGATTCTCCTTGATATTGATTATATATAATTAATTTATTTTCTCCTGGTGCACAGCTAGGTAAATAATAAATAACATAATTATCTCCAATATAATATAAAGGTAATCCACATGTATATTCTGAATGTTCTTTAAATCTAAATTTATTATCAATAGTAACAAAATAATCATAAGATTCATTAGGTATATAATAAGTACAATCATATTCTATTTCATGATCATCTTTATTGTCTTTAAATATACCTGTATTACTACACTTCTTTATTTCAATCTTCTTAAATGAATTATCTTGGATTATTAATTCTCTAGATTCATTATCAAGTATTTCATCTTTAATCATTAATTCATATTCAGAAAGATTTCTAGGTATTTTAAAATCATATGGTTTAGTTGTAGTTGTAGGTATACTAGTTTTTTTATTATCTTTCTTAATAACTAAGAAATAAACTAAGATACCAGCTATAATAAGAACTAATAATATAATTACAATTATTAATATAAGAACCTTCTTATCCTTTTTAGGTGGTTCTTTTTCATAGTCTTCTTCTTGAATATAATCCATAAATACACTCCTTATACTTATATTATATAATTATCTAAGAAAATATAATACTTGATAAAAAAATAAAGTGTATCGTTTACACTTTATTTAGTTTCATATAAATCTTCACCAAAGTCATGTGATACCTTTAAAGGTACTTCTAGTTTAATAATATTTTCCATGATATTAGTTACTATATCTTTAACTTTATCTTCTTCTCCATCTACTATATCAAATATTAATTCATCATGTATTTGTAATAACATATCTGATTTAATATTACTTCTTTCAAATTCTTCATAGATACTTATCATAGCCATTTTTAAGATATCAGCAGCTGTACCTTGAATTGGAGTATTCATAGCCATTCTTTTACCTGATTCTCTTACCATGTAATTAGATGAAGATAATTCTTCAATATATCTTTTTCTTCCCATCATAGTTTTAACAAAGCCTGATTCTTGAGCACTTGATACAGTTAAATCCATATATTCTTTAACACCTTTATATAATTCAAGGTATTTCTTAATAAAAGCATCTGCTTCTTTTCTAGATATACCTAAGTCTTCACCTAAACCAAATCCTGATATACCATATACTATACCAAATATAACAGCTTTAGCAGATCGTCTTTCATTCTTAGTTACATCTTTTATATCTTTACCATATATATTAGCTGCAACTGATGCATGGATATCTTCACCATCATTGAAAGCTTGAATTAATTTTTCATCTTTTGAAATATGTGCTAATACTCTTAATTCTATTTGAGAATAATCACATGATAAGAATAACTTATTAGTTGGTATAAAGGCTTTTCTTATTAACTTACCTAATTCATCCCTTGTAGGTATATTTTGTAAGTTAGGATCAACTGATGATAATCTACCTGTTCTAGTTAATGTTTGTTTATAGATAGTATGTATCTTACCATCATCTTTAATATATTTAGCTAACCCTTCTAAATAAGTACTATTTAGTTTAGTTAGTTTTCTATATTCTAATATCTTATCTAAAATTGGATGATCATCTTTAATCTTTAATAATACATCTTCACCTGTTTGATAAGCACCTGTTTTAGTCTTCTTACCACCTTTTAACTGTAAAGTATCAAATAATACTTCACCTAATTGTTTAGGTGATGAAATATTAAATTCCATACCTGCAAGATCATATATTTCTTTAACAAGAGTATCTATTTCTTTCTTAATTGAATTAGATTGTTCTTCTAATATATTTTTATCACATTTAATACCATTTAATTCCATGGTAGCAAGTACTTTAACTAAAGGCATTTCTATTTCATCAAATAGTTTAATACTATCTTCCATACGTAAATCTTGGATATATTTATCATGTGAATCATATATATATCTAGCTTTTAAAGTGACAATATTCTTTATATCTGATTGATCTTTAAGAATATCATTATATAAAGGTATATTAATATCATCATGATTCATAAGAATAGATAGATCATCTTTAATATTCTTATTAAGTAAATATACTGCAATATTAGTATCATATATAGTATTTAAAGAAACATTCTTAAGTAATACCATATTCTTCTTTAAATCAAATGTATACTTAGGTACATCTTTAGTATAATCAAATACTTCATTTATCATATCATTTGGTACATACCAAGCAGTTGTACCATCATATAATCCCATACCAATTATATTAGCATCATGATAATTAACATTATCACATTCAATATAATATGAGATAGGATCTTTTAAATCTATATCTTTAACATTAGTTAATTCTTTAAATGTATGTTCTATTTTAATTTCATCTTTGTTTTTATGTTTATTAATTAATGAATAGAATTCTAATTCATAGAAATAATCATCTAATTCTTCAGTAGGTCCATTATACTTGAAATCTTCAAATGTGTATGGAATTGGTACTTCTCTATAGATAGTAGCCATTCTTTTAGAGAAATAAGCTGATTCTTTATTTTCTCTTATCTTTTCACCTAATTTACCTTTTATATCATCAGCATGATTATATACACCATCTAAGTCTCCATATTCAACTAATAACTTTAAAGCTGTCTTTTCACCTACACCAGGTACACCAGGAATATTATCAGATGCATCACCCATTAGAGCTTTCAAATCTATTACTTTAATAGGATCTATTCCATATTCAGCTTTAAATGTATTAGGATCATATTTAATATAATCTTTAGGTCTTAGAAGTTTAATTGATACTTCATCACTTATTAATTGTAAATAATCATGATCAGATGTAACTAATAAAGCATCCCAATCTTTATCTTCATCAGCCCATTTACAAACAGTACCAACTATATCATCTGCCTCATAATTATCTACTTCGAACCATTTAATACCCATTTTATCAAGTAAATCTCTTGCATAAGGTAATTGCATTTTTAATTCATCAGGAGTTTTATTTCTTCCAGCTTTATAATCTTTATATTCTTCATGTCTAAAAGATTTACCCTTATCAAAAGCAACAAATAAATACTCTGGTTTTTCTTCATTAATTATTTTATTAATCATATTAGTAAAACCATATAAAGCATTTGTATATAATCCTTTAGAGTTCTTCATAAGATTACCAGTATAAGCTGTTGCAAAGTAAGCTCTAAACATTAAGTTATTACCATCTATTAATACTATTTTCTTTTTCATAAGTATCACCTAGTACTATTATAACAAATAAATAAAAAAGATAGTTATAAAACTATCTTTCTAATCCTTTTTATTTTCCAAAGTATTTTATTATGATCATAGGTCTTACACCGAACTTATTATAAAATATAGCATTACCAGTAGTTGGTCTATTATCTTCCATATTAGGAGATATATATAAGTGTGAATAACTACTAGCATCACCTAACCAAAAAGTACTATTAAGAATCTTTCTTGATAATGCATAATCTCCATTGTTCATCAGTTCATCAATATCACTCTTAGTCATTATTCTTCCAGTAACAAGATAATCTTTACTATCATACAACATAGAATTTAAATAGGATATATAATCATCAATATACTGTTTAAATATACAATTTGAATCATATACATAAGCAGGATATGAAGTGCCATATTCACTCTTTAATTGATTAGAATCATCAACCCAATACCCAACCTGATCAGGAGCTTCAACTTCTATAGGATTTAAATTATCATCCATAATTGTTTGCATTCTTTTGTTTTGAAAAGCTATAATTCCTTTTGTTACACCGTCAGCTGTTGGTTCTTGTCTATTTGTTGGTGTTTCAAAATCTTCTCCAACTCCCAAATTATATCTAGGTATTATAAAATTTTGAATACGATTATTTTCATCACTTTCAGTTTTTAGATAATAGAATTCTTCATCACCAAATTTAATTTTTGAACCAATATCATTAGGTGAACAACTTTCTTCAGTAAAATCACATACATCTTCAGGTTCATCACTTTCATATATAGAATTTTGCTCTATAGGTTTATGACTCATTGAAACAGTAAATGATAATTGAATATTTTCAGTAACAGGGCGAATTAATTCAACCACAATATTTCCTTCTTCAGAACTCGATCTTCCTACTGTCTTAGACTCGCCATCAATAAAACCATCTCTAAAAATTTGTATATAATCAGAATAATCTACACCATCTACTATAGTATTAACATTTAATGTTACTTCAACATCAGCATCATACTGAGTAGATTCATTATATACTTCATAAAAAAGCTCTGAGTAATCGCCAACATTTACCAATGATTTAGTAGAATAATTAAGTGTATACCCATTATTAGTTATTGTAGCAGTACTACCAGCTTCAGTAGAAGCACTAGAAAAATATACATCATAATCATTAGAAATTCCAATTTTAGCTTGGCTATTAATAATTAAATTTGTAGTAACAGCTGCAAAACCAATTGTGAGTAATAATAACAAGACTACAATACTTATTTTCTTTTTCATAAGCATCACCTATTTTAATTATACAAATAATATAACAAAAAAGATAGTTATAAAACTATCTTTATATATTTTATTATTTAGGATTATCTATAAGTAATATTGGTCTTACACCACTTACTAATACTGCTGATTTATTTGCAGTAATCCTTCTTCCATTTTCATTTTTTGGTGATTCTCCTACAAATAAATAACTAGTAGCAGTACCTAACCAAAAATTAGAATTAAATATTTCAATCAGTTTATCGGTAGGAAGATTTGTGTAAATATAATCATACATGTCTTTAGTTAAAATAGACCCATCAACTTCTTCACTTACATTAAGAGAAGCAACATAATCATCTACATATTGTTTAAATATACAATTAGAATCATATACATCAGCAGGATATGAAGAACCATATTCGCTCTTTAATTGATTAGAATCATCAACCCAATAACCAGTTTGATTAGGTGCTTCAACCTCTATAGGATTCATGTCATCATCCATACCCGTTGTCATTTTTTTATTTTGGAAAGCTATAGTTCCTAATGTGACACCATCAGCTGTTGGTTCTTGCTTATTAGTAGGTGTTTCAAAACCATTACCTACACCCAAATTATATTGGGCTATATATATTTTCTTTTGATCGCGACCACCTACGTAATAAAAAATCTCATCGCCTACTTTAACCTTACCACCTAGTTCTACCGAGTCACAATTACTCTCACTTAAATCACATATAGGTGGTTCAACATAACCTGTGCCTTCTACAGCAGTAACATTCATAGATACAGAAAATGATATTTGTATGTTTTCAGTAACATTTTTCTTCAAGTCAATAATTATTTTTCCTTGTTTAGTATAACCTGCTGGTATGTTTATTACTGTTTCATTCGTTATTTCTACTTCTGTTTCATTTTCGGGATCTAGATACAATAAAACTGTAGAAATATAATCAGAATAATCGATTGATGAATTTATATTAAGATTAAAAGTTACATTTGCATCAAATTCCATAGAACCGTTTGTAATTTCATATAAAAAGATAGATTTATCATTATTAGCTTCATCTAATAATCTAGTATTAAAATTTAAAGAATGTTTATCACTAGATATTTCTATAGTGTCTTCATCATTATAAGACATCGCATTAGAAAAATACACATCAAAATTAGAATTAGCTCCAATTCTTGCTTGACCGTTTAAAATTAGATTTGTAGTAACAGCTGCAAAACCAATGGAAAGTAATAATAACAATACTACAATACTTATCTTCTTGTTCATAGTATCACCTATTTTAATTATACAAATAAAAAGATAACAAAAAAAGATAGGTTTACTATCTTTCTTTATTAAATAATAACTTTTGAATAGTTTTATTGTTTTGTTCTTGTTCAATTCGATATAATTCTATTTGTTTTTCAATAAATTTATTTCTTGATTTTAATTCACTTATCTTGATAGCATCACTTACAGATAATCTATCAAAACCTTCTTCATTTATAACCATATTCTTAATTATAGATGTTTTTTTCACTTCTTTAAACTTTAGATTATTCTTAGTCATATAATCAGCAACAACTTGTATAGAAGAAGAACCAAGACCATCTAATGATTTAAATTCTTCTTCATGTAAACATATTAATTCCCAAACATAATAGATATGATTTCTAATTAAATTTGTTATCACTCTAGAAGGTAATGAAGTATCAGCTATTTTTGTTCTTAATAGTTCACCATCTATACCTGAAGTTTGTAAATATACTAAATCATTGCTATTCATAACACCATTTTCATACATAAGATGTCTAATATGATGTTTACTCCAATTAATAGGTGTTGATTCTAAATCCATTCTTATATATTGACTAACATTAATTATATTTTGATGGCTGTAATCTTTACCTAAATATCTTAATATTTCTTTGCCAGAGTCTAATTCTGATATTTCTACGTTGAAAGTACTCACTTTATTCATTCCCCTTTTTCCGACAAGTATTATATTAAAATATATATTAGTTGTCAAAAAAATAAGATAGTATTATCTATCTTATTTCTTTTGTGTTTTAATTTCCATTGTTTCCCAAAATTCCATAAAGTCATCATCGTCATTTAAAGGATCATCTACTTCATCGTCATTCTTCTTAACTTCCTCTTTAGGAGTTTCAATTACTTCTTCTAAATCTTTTAATCTATTTTTTTCTTTCTTAGCTTTCTTCTTAGAAGCTTTCTTATCTTCTTTAATTTCAGTTACTTTTATTTCTTCAGGTTCTTCTTTTATTTCTTCTACTTTTATTTCTTTTACTTCATTTACTTTGTTCTTTTTTTCTTTAGGTTGTTTATCGCCTTTTTTAGTAATTAGTAAGATAAATAATAAGAATACTACTACACCTAATATAATAACTGCTAAGAAGAATGTTTTATTTCTTTCAGATACTTCTTTAATTAAAGTAGTATCATAAGGAATAAATGTATTAGTAACTTTATCATATAAATATGTATTAACATCACCAGTTAAAACATCTCTACCACTGATGATATATTGATTATTACTTAATGCAACACCTTTAAGTTTAAATGAATCTACTGTAGTAAATTCTTCTACCTTAAATCCATATAATTCTTCTTCATAAGATAAAAGATTAATAATCTTTTCACCTGTCTTAACACTTATATAACGAGTACCTAATGATGAATTAGTAAATGTATATGTTTCTACATTACCTTCTTCATCTTTTAATCCTATTACATATAAATCTAATACATCATTATATAAAGCAGGTATTTCAGTTTCTTCATAAGTAACTGTAGATTCAACAAAGCCTTCTAATGCTGGTAATAAATCTTTCTTTCTTACAATACCCATCTCTTTACCATTTACAGTAACCTTAATAGGATTTAATTCTTTTCTATTTATATTAACTGTATAAGTTAAACTATTACCCTTTTGAGCAGTTACTACTATTTCAAATTTATTTGGCCCTTCAAGTAATTCTTTATCACCTGTACCAGATACATTAGCATTTGCATCTTCTTTAGTAGCATTTATAGTTACACTTTCAATTTCATTTTCTACTTCTACATCATATGTATAAGTTTCTTTATTAAATACTGGTGTTAATGGATAATCACCTACTGTTAATGATTTTAAATAAGCATTAGCTGAATAAGATGCTTCTATTTCAGCTTGTGTCTTTAATACAATCTTTTTAGAACCATTTACTGGTTTTAAAGTACTTTCATCCCAACCATAGGCATCTGTTGATGTAGTTGATACAGTTGTAGTACCAGACTTTAATACTTTAAATCTATAAGTATATGTTTTACTCTTAGTTCCTGAAGAAGTAGCATTTCCAGCTATATGAGTACCATTTGCTCCTTCAGGTGCACTTGATAATTGTAAATATGATTTATCATATGATAAAGCCATTTCCCATCCACCTAATGATTGAGTAGATGAAATAGTAACTGTAACAGTTAATTGATTACCTACTACTCCTTGTGAAGGTGCTGAAACACTAAAGTTTGCATTTGCAGCAAATACAACATTAGGTATAAATAATATTCCAGTTATGATTAATAATAATAGTTTATTTACTTTCTTCATATTCTATATCTCCTTTAAACCAAGTATACCTTTTTGAATTTGTAATAAATCTAGAGCATTTACTTTACTATCACCTGATACATCAGCTGCTCTAAAATAAATACTATCTAACTTCTTTTCACCTATTATGTACTTTTGAACTTGTAATAAATCAAGAGCATTAATCTTACCATCACCTGATGGATCACCTTTAACAGTTATAGTATAAGTAGATTCAGAAGTACTACTCTTTATTCTTACAACCATACCTGTACCAACATTACCATCAGTTACTTTATTATTATTAGAATATACTTCAACAGTACCACCTTGTGAAGATATCTTACCTGCAAAGTCTCCTATAGTTGTTGATGATGATACATTAGTTATAATAGTACCATCTAATTGATAACCTGATGATATAACCATAGTTGATGGTGATAATCCTGTATTCTCATTATTAGTATCTCCTGTAGCTCCACCTGGATTATTATTTATTTCAGCATTTAAATTAGCATATACAGGTATAACAAATACATATGGTAAATCTAATATACCTAAATTCTTATATGCTGAATATAATGATTTTCCTTCAGTTAAAGGAGCTGATACATTAGTCATATATTCATGTGATGCAATACTATGATCATGATTAATAGTTTCAGGGTTGAAATTGAACTTATTAAAATACATAGTTTGTTGTCCGGCATTAACATAGTTACGATAAATCCATTGAGCTCCACCAGTTACAGCTAATTGTCTAGCATCAGCCATAGAATAGCCTGGACCACCCCAACCTTGTTTATAAGCATAAGCTAAAGCTTTTTGAGTAATTCCATCACCATCGGATGCACCAATGTTATAGAAATTATAGTAATTATTAACACTAGCTCTTCCAGTTGCATCCTTAGACCATCCAGTACTTGGATTATAATAATATCCATATCTAGATGTATAATTACCTGATAATGCTGACTGTAATTGTCCTGCATAATCACCGCTTGATAATAAACCTTTACCTAACTCTACTCTAATTCTTGCAGCTAAGAAAGGTGCTGATACGTTACTAGCGGGACAAGCATTCATAATATAATTTGGTAAATCAGGTATATGTTTTAACAAAGTACTATTTGATACTTTAGTAGCTATATTAGCATAATGAGATTGTATACTAGGATTAATATAACCTGATTCAAACATAAAGACAGCATCTTCTGTTAAGAAATTTAAAGGATTCATATAATATGCATTAGCTTTTTGAGATGCACCTGTATATCCAGTATCATATTTTTTCCCACATGTATTATCTTGATAGTCAGCTGCACTTGATTGACTAATAGAACCCCTACATTGTTCTTTTTCTACAGCTGCTGCAAAATCATAACCTGTATAAACTGATTCAAACTTCCAATTAGGATGTTGATATTTTAAATTACATAGTTGTCCCCAATAACTTACAGGGAAACCTGCTGCTTTTAATTCACTTTCACATTGTGATCTAGCTTCATCTGTAATTACAAGTGTTTCTACCTTAATAATTGCATATGAAGAACATATATAAGCAGTATTACCTTGGTAATCTACTTGATACCAATAACCAGATTCACAACCACTTTCAGTCTTAAATAATTGTGTTGTTTTTAAAGTATATAGTTCACCTGTAGGACCTGTATATCCCCATCTTCCATAATTGGTACCAGGACCTTTTCGAACACCAACTTCAAAACCTGTCATCTCTATAGATGTAGCACTAACTATGCTAGGAATAAGGCACATTAAAAAGATAAATATTGTTAATAAATACTTATTTTTAGACATAAAGACCCTACCTCCTTATCATAGTTATACAATTCTATTATAACAATTATCGATATTTGATTTAACCTTATACGGAATATTTTACAAGTTATTAACAAACAAAAAGACAAGTCTTATAACTTGTCTATTACGGCTACATTCTTATTAATACATCTTACTAAGTCTTGAGGATCATATTTATCTAAGATAGCTTCAAATCTATCTGGATTTAACATAAATCTCTTAGGATGCTCAGTAAAGCATTTATTTAATTCATTAATATTTAATCCTTTTAATGTATTATAATTTGTCTTAGTTATTTCAGTGAATGAATTCATAACTAGTAATTCATCAGGAGTTAACTTAGATATAAGCATATCTTTTTCTTGTTTATTTAATCCTAACTCATCACCAATATCTTTAATCTCAGGATTATCAATAGTATTAATTAATATAGTAATAACACTATCAGTATCCCCATGTGTTAATTGAACTAATCTATCAACATCTATCTTATCTAAATATTTAAATATATAAGTTATAGTTGATGGAATACATCCTGAATATTCTAATGTATCTAATATCTTAGATAACTTATCATAATCCATATTTAATACATTTGGATTTTGATAAATATTATTTATATCTATAAAATGTACATCTAATAAGTCTTTTATCTTATTACCTTTATTCTTATCTATTTGAGGAATAGAATTAATATCTACACTAAATAATGATAAGTCAAATCCTAATTCTTCTAACACTTCTGAATTATCAACAGTTGGTATTGTTGGAACTTCAGCAGGAGTTTCTACAACTTCTTCTTTTGGTTGTTCTTCAACTGGAGGATTCTTATCTTCCTCTACTTCAATCTTTTCATATTCATCTGATTCTTCTTTTTCTTCAGGTACATCAATATCTAAATTAAGTATCTTAGTATCTTCATCATCATCTTCATCGTCATCTTCAACCATTAGTCTAGATAAATCTTCATTATTATCTTCTTCTACCATTGGAGGTTTGATATCATCATTAATAATATCACTAGTGATTATTTCTTGAGTTTGATGAATAGCATCTTCTATATCTTTAGATTCTTCTTCATCTTCCTTAGGTTCTTCTTCAACTTCTTCACTTTCTTCTTCTGAAGGAGTATTTAAGATATTTTCAAGTTCTTCTTCAGATAATTCTTTATCATCTTTTGAAATACTATCTATTTCTTCAAATATCTTACCATCTATTATTTTATTAACATCTACATCATCTTCAGGTGATGTCATGTCTAATTCTTCATCTTCTTTAGTTAATTCAGCTAATTTATCTGCATTATCAGTAGCAAATATAGTTAACTCTACTACTTTAGAATCATAATAATTTAAAGCTACTATAGTATTGTTTAATTCATTTTCTATATTATCTCTACTATCTTTTAAAGTTACTAATTCATCTTTTAAATTAGCAGCCTCATCTTGTAACTTCATGATATTATCTTTTTCATTTTGTATTTGATTACTATATTCAATAATCTTACCATTTATTTCTTTATTACCAGCTTCAAGTAATTCAGTAAAACCTGCTGAATCAAACTTATCATGTAAGTCTTTTAAATCTGCTTCAAGCTTTTTAATTTTATCTTCAAGGTCAGATATAGTATTATTAGACTTTTCAACCTTATCTTTATAATCAGATGCTATAGCTACTTTATCATCGATATCTTCTTTAATGTTGCTTAGTTTCAATTCTAGTGTATTTCTTTGAGCTTTTAACTCATCAATAACAGCAAAGAATTTACTATTAATAATGTTTACTAGTTCTTTCATAAATACCATACCTTCTTATTCTATTCAAATTATAACAAACATTATATTTTATGTAAATAATTTTTAATAAAATGATATTATTTAATTTATGTATAAACAATTGACTTTTACTCTAATAATTGGTATATTACTAAGTGCGTAGTTAGGCAGGAATATCATTAATATATTAATGTGTTTAATTGAAATAACTTTAGTAGCTAACTGCCTAAGTGAAAAAGATATTAAACACCCTAATATTAAGATGATACCTTTCTATGTATAAAAATATAATGAAAGGAG
>Ga0247611_10002038_pt1 | contig 34167 bp, 31 predicted proteins | sample 177DNAGHGhighgp2_FD_192422 | JGI IMG/M metagenome (GOLD analysis project Ga0247611, IMG submission 192422) | Sheep rumen microbial communities from Palmerston North, Manawatu-Wanganui, New Zealand - 1770 DNA GHGhigh gp2 | ecosystem: Host-associated > Mammals > Digestive system > Stomach > Rumen... | reverse complement strand
GGCTCGTGTCCACATCTGGCACACAATGATACCGGAGCTCACCAATGAGGAGGTGGAGAAGCTGGCAAGCCGCTACGAGTTCAGCGGTGGCCAAATCGAGAATGTGGCACGCAAGTTCTCCATCAACAACATCCTCTATGGCGACAAGGAGGACAGCCGCATGGAGTCGATCTTCGGCTTCTGCGACAAAGAGCTGATACAGGATTCCAATGCCCAAGTGCGTCGAGTGGGATTCTAGTCACGACAAGAAAAAATGTTGTACCATAGTAAAATAAGTTTTAAAAGTTAGTGAATTGATTGATTTTAACTGAAAAGGAATGTTTTTTAGAATGTTAGTAATTTGATAAGGTGTAGCCGTCGCCCTCGCTTGGCAGGGCAAGGAATGTATTTAGGCTCAATGACCATAGCGAGGGCTGACACCTTTGATTTGAGAGAACATACTTTAGAAGAACTTATTAAAACAGATAAATGACCATGGGATATTACGTTAATTCAAAAGGCGAGAAGATTAACGTCAGTGAGTACAATACAGAGCACCCCGACGGCAAGATTCTGTTGCTCGACGGCACTGAACTCACATGCTATGAGAAACAGGATGTCACCGACGATAAAATTGACGAGGAGGAGAAGATGCGCTTGCTCAAGCTCTTTACCGACAACGCCTTCTACCTCCTGGCGCATCGTGAGCGCATCCTCAGCGACAGCCGCATGTTCTTGTGCCGAGTGCCGTCGAAGAGCGGACTCATGTACTCGGGATACAGAGGTTTTCAAAAGCCCACTCTCGGCATTTATCTCGAGTGGTGGAGGGAATGTCCCGGAGCTATGATCACTGGCAAGGACGGAACTCGCTCTCTGGTTTATCATCTTGCGGGTAGTCCGCTCAGCGGTGCCAATTGGTGCAAGAGTGTTAACGAGAATAGCGAGATTCATGAGGTCAAGTTCAACTTGTTCATCAGTCACTGGCGCCCATTCGTTGGCATCAACACTCGCTACACCTCCGCCAAACAACGCTATCAGGCCTACTCGCTCGAAGAAGTGCTGGAGATTCTCCATACCGAGGATAAAGAGGAGAACAACACATCGCTCTCACTTGCTATCACAATCGAGTTCATGAAAAGCTCTATCGCTGGGCTCAACATGAAGATTGAAGAACTTAATCGCTCAAAACAAGACCTCAACGATAGTTATGAGGACTTGTTCTACAAAGTGTATGGCGAAGACATGCGTCTAATCTATGCCAAATACAGAGAGCATGAGCAACGCATAAACAGCGAGATAGAACATGAGAAAGAGTCGCGCCGCGCACTCAAGGCAAGACTGCGTCAGGAAGTCATCACCAAGAAAGAGTATGACTTGCAGTTAAGGCAGATCAATGGTCGCATTAAAGACATGCAGAAGCAGCTCCTGAACTCCGAGTTCGACTGCCTTGAGGAATTGAATGCAATCACGGGCACTGAACCCCTCAACATTTCTCAAATAGAACATTACATCACCAAATACACCAAAACCAGCAATGAATAACATAGTTTTAAACATTCCGCATAGCTCCATTTGTGGCATTTTCGACAGAGGTAAATGGCCACACAATCCACACTTCATCAACAGTGTGGTGCGACGTGTCACCGACTGGTACACCGATTTCCTCTTTTATAGCGACAATCCTGCGGTGCAAGAGGTGGTATTTCCCTATTCACGCCTTGTGTGCGACGTCACAGGACGCGATGATGAGTCAATCATTTGGAATTCTCAAGATGGCTATAAGCGTGGTGAGTTAACCGATACTGAGCGCATTACGTTGTTCAACTTGCACCGTGAGCACAACGATAAGCTTAAAGGTCTCATCAAAGAAGACTCTGTTTTGATAGAATGCCACTCCTTTTTCGGCGAGGAGATCAACTGTGACATCCTCGTAGGCACAATTGACTGGGAACGCAATCAGAACATAGTAAATTTGGCAAAGCGGGAGTTTGAGAAATCAGGCTATTCTGTAAGTTTCCTTTATGGTGAGGAGTTTGCATTCACCCCTTCTTGCAAGTCGATGTTCATTAAAGTGAACCGCCGCATCTACATGAACCAGAACTTATTATTACTTGACCGAAATTCCCGCCAATGGATGCGTTGGTTCGGCTGCCTTAACCGCATCTATGACAATCTTTTAGGTCAAGAAAAGAGAGAAACAGCATCAAAATGAAATTGAATAAGGTTATGTTGCTAGATCGATTCATTGAGTACAACAATCAGTACTTTGATGGCAAGCTTGGCAGATGTGAATTCTCTTTTCTTAGGAAAAAGGATTCGGCCTATGGCACTTATCTTAGGCAAAAAACTTCTTCGGGCAACGAAAAAAGTGTGATAAAGATGGGCCGATGTATCATCTGGAATGAAGAAAGGCTGAGAGAGATTCTTGTCCACGAGATGATACACATGTATGTCGAAACGGTTGAGAAGAAGCATTTTGACGGCCTCTTCGGTCATGGCTGGCGCTTCAGGCGGCAATGCCGTCGCATCCGCCGCAATCATGGCTTGAGGGTGAGAGTGCATCCGCACTACAAGCGCATCGACAAGTCGCTTGAACCCAAATGGTGGGACACGGCTTTGACCTACTTACTTGACTGGTGAAATGTATTTTTCAACCGCTTCTAAAAATACCTTGAAAAAAGTTGTGAAAAAATTTGCATATTTCAAAGAAAATCACTATATTAGGTAAGGAAATTGAAAATTTAAAAAAATGATAAAGGACATGATTAAAGATTTAGACCTTAGTTTATTAGATGAAGAACTTGAAAAGGAGTTTAGGAGTAATGGCCTCATTCCTGAGGTGCCTATTACTGAGATTAACACGTTTGGTTGTGGACATTTCGCGCTTGGCGATAAGGTGTATTATATACGGCCTTACAATATGTGCAAGATTAAGTGCAGCACTATAAAGCAGTTTATATGGAAATGTGATGATTATGATGGTTATTTTATTCCAGATTATGACATAGTGCTTGATAATGGCGATGTGGTGCGTGATATTGACCTTTTTCGCACGCTTGCCGACGTCCGCGCCGAAGTGGTTAAGCGCCTCAAGAGTTCAATAGTTAACGGCTACAACCTCCTTGCCGGCTTGCAGCGCAAGATTGCCATCAACGAGCGCCGCCTTGCCACGCTCGAGAGCTATGAAGAGAAGATTAAAAACCAAAGCAAGTGATTTTTAATGTCTGTATAAAGAATAGGCGCCGTCGTGCCTAATAACATTATGCTCTTGACGTTTATTAACTTGATTTCTTTTGTAGTTTCAAAAAAAATTATTATCTTTAAATTACAATTCTTTAGATGAATAATTTGACTCTAAAAATATTTTCAAATCATTATAATAAAAATTACTATTATGGCATCAAAAAGCGACACATTAGCTAAAAAAGCTTACATCGAAGAACTCCGCAAACAAGGATTTGAACCCAAAGTTAAGGCCGAGCCGGCCGATATTGTCGCCACTAAGAATGGCGAGACCTGGTATTTCGAGATCAAAATGACCAGTCGCACCAATACTTATTTCGGTGCTGCCACTCTCACCGAGTGGGAACAAGCCTTCAAGACCCCCAACCACTATTTCTTTGTAATCGCCATCAAGAAGGAGGACGACAAGTTTGAGTTCCGCAAGTTCACGCCGCTTGAGTTTATGAAGTACTCAACCATCCCGCCATTCAAGGTATATTTCAATCTTCCCCTCAATGGCGAGAAGAAAACCACCAAGCGCATCAGCAAGAAACCCGCAATCGCGCTAAGTGAGGATAATTTCAATAAAATGAATGATCTCTTCAAAGAAATGAAGCAGAAAGCGGAAGGCAAGAAGTAGCAACTTGAGTTGTTTGTGCCTTCTAGGGCTTACATCTTTTATTCTTATTGTAAACAATATCCTGCCAACTGGTGCACTTGAATTAGAGATAATCTTTTCTCTTTGTCTGCTGAAATCGGCAGATGTCGACTAGAGCAATTCTTGTCGATAACAACGTTTGTTACTGGATTCTGCGCCTTGTTTCGTGTTCGCTGATCCTTTGCTTAAGTAAACCTCCGCCTTCGGCTCCGATTTACCCTTGGCAAAGGATTTATCGCTCACACTTCACAAACTTGAATCCATTTTAGGAAGTAGCACTGATAGTTGGTAGGATATTATTTATAGAAATGACTTATGACCAACGAGCAAAAGGAGTATTTAAGAAGTAATATCTGCATCGACACACTTGAAGACCTGTGCACAAGCATTAATGAGATTGGGCCTTATGTGTCGGGCGTGGCAATGGGAAATCCAATTTCGGTGAACCGTTTTAAGTATTACCTAGGTATGAGTGCAAGACGTTGCTCCTACCGTCAGTTTCACATTCCCAAGAAAACTGGTGGAACACGCACAATTACTGCTCCCGACGGCGAATTGAAAGACATCTTACGCACACTTTCCTTCATTCTTTCTGAATTATATGTTCCGACATATGAAGCTATGGCTTTCATCAAAGGGCGCTCAATAGTCGACAATGCAAGGCAACACATAGGACAGAATTATGTTCTAAATATTGACCTATCCGACTTTTTTACTAGTATCAATGCTGGTATGATCGAAAGAGGCTTGGTAGGAATTGGAGTTTCGCCTTTAGTGGCACGAGATATCTCTACAATTTGCTCCTATCCTCTATATGAAGGTCGTCGCATTCATAATGTGCTTCCGCAGGGAGCACCCACTTCACCCATCTTGTCAAACATCTGCGCTAAGGTGCTCGACACACGGCTATCGGGACTGGCAAGGCGGTTCCACTTAACTTATACTAGATATGCCGACGATATCACTTTCAGCAGCAATCACAATGTGTATCAACCCAATGGGGAATTCTTCAGGGAACTGTATCGCATAATTGAAGATTGTCATTTCAAAGTGAACTCCAACAAGACACGTCTTCAAAAACGGGGATCACGGCAAGAAGTAACAGGACTAATCGTTGCCGAAAAGCCCAATGTGAACCGCAAATACATAAAGAATTTGAGGGCAATGATTAATAAAATTCACTTCAATGAGAATCCGGCAATGCACGACATCAATGTGGCAAGAGGCAAGCTTAATTTCATGAGAATGGTGAAAGGCGATAGCGATTCTACCTACCGAAAACTCCTCATCAAGCTCAACATAGCTCTTCGAGATAAGGCTCTATCATAAATCTTGGTTTTTTGAGAGAGATTGTTGAATCTTGTAACCGTGATAAGCCATACAAAATTAAGTGCCAGTCTCTGACACTGTTCCTGAAGGGGCTAACCTAATTTTCAAGAATGGGTTAAAAAACTAATATAAAAAGAGTGATATTGTCTCAATGCAAAAATTTTATTTATATGGAAATTAATTATAACAATAAAGAAGAAAATGGTATGAATAATGAAATGAATTTCCCATCATGGGATGCGCAAGATTGGATTAGAAGCTTTAGAGCAACAAGACACAAATTTCGGTCTCTCAGGAAAGATGTGTTTACTTCGACCATCGAGATTGTTAAAGCAGAACGTTATTTGAGTGCTGATGGCACAAAGGTTGAGCTTTACAACGTGTGGAACGACAATCCTCTACAGAGCAATGTATTCTGCGACAGGGAGATAAATCTGATTAACCCAGAGCGCAAGTATAATACCGTGGTGAAGGTCATCAACAAGGACTGCTTGGCACATGCCAAGGAGTTGCTCGAGCAAGACTCTACGCCAGACGTATGTGTCCTAAACATGGCAAGTGCCAAAATTCCTGGAGGTGGTGTGTATGATGGCGCTGGCGCTCAAGAAGAGTACCTTTTCCGCTGCTCCGACTATTTTCGCTTCCTCTACCAGTATGCTAACCCTACGTCATTTGATTGTGAGAAAGAATATGGTATACCTCACCATTCTCGTCACTGCTATCCTCTGAAGGATGACTTTGGCGGTATTTTTTCGCGAGGAGTGACCATTTTCCGTGATACAGAAGCTAATGGTTACGCACTTCTCGAAGCTCCGTGGCAAGTCAACTTTGTAGCGGTAGCTGCTCTTAACTTAAAACATGGAATGCCCCACGATTATGAGTCATCGACCAAGAATCGCATCCGCTCCATTTTAAGGATAGCTTACAAAAACGGGCAACGACGCTTGGTGCTTGGTGCATTTGGCTGTGGAGCTTTTGCCAATGATCCCTGTTACATGGCGAATTTCTTCAAGCAAGTGCTGGATGAGCCCGAGTTTAAAGGCCTCTTTAGTGAGATAGATTTTGCCATCATTGAGGATCACAACTCTGGTGGTCGCAACTTTAAAGCCTTTAGTGAGACTTTTTTAACACCTATAAGTAACAATATGAATATAGGACAAAATGACCAAAGTACTATCGAGAATCTGTTGCGCAGCACTGGTCGAACGGGTATCAACAACGTGATAGAACACTTACGCCGGGGCGGATTCTATTCTGTTCCTGCATCACAGAAGAAGCACCACAATTATAAGGGAGGTCTAGCGAAACACTCTCTTGAAGTATACAAGATTGCGATGGAATTTTACGAAGAACTAAAATCTAGCGGCATTGAATATTCGTTTGATGAGAATAGTGTTATATTGTGTAGTCTTCTTCATGATGTATGCAAGATGGACGAATACACTATATATCGCGACGGAACAGCTCACCACACAAAAAGATATTACGAGAACAAGACTAGACGACATGGCACAAAATCGGTTGATTTGCTCACTAGCTGGGGACTTGAACTAACTAAAGAGGAAATAAAAGCCATTCACTGGCACATGGGCAGTTGGGCATCACACGCACGTGAACTCTATAAGCAAAGTTATTTTATTGCCTCCTTAAATTCAATTTTAGTTTATCTTATTCATAGCGCCGACTCAAGCTCAGCCAATTCCAACAAAAAAAATAATTAGATTATTAGTTATTAATAGTTCTTATTTAGTTAAAAATGTGTATATTTGCAAAACACTATGCTCGAATAAATATATTTAAATTACTTTTCAGTAACAAAAACAGAATAATTTAAATGGAAATTTTTTATCACGGCACATCGGTGCTTTTCAAGAGATTTGATCTCACTCATGCCCTAGAAGGGGATGGAAAGGCAAAGTTTGGGTTCGGAGTTTATGTTACCGAAGCCTATAAGACCGCGGCACATTACGCCTTCAACAAAAAACGTCCTGAGAATATCGATTTCTATGTTTATACCATCAAGATACCAAGTATTACACCCGACAATCACCTTTTCTCAAATCGTCCTGTGCACCCCGCAATTTTGGAACGCGCTTCAAAGGCGCTAGGCGAAGACATCCCAATGGAGGCTACTACCCAGGGAAAGCTTTTCAGAAAATATGTGGGAAACATGCTTACAGGGCAGCGTAGCACAGTCAAGAAAATGATTGGACGTGCCGACATCCATGCCGAAAAGGCTGCTACAAAGTTCTTCAGTAGCATTGGGGTGGAGTTCTACGTATGGCCACAATCGCAGAACAATCCTGACGGTATTACAAACCGTGCAGTACTCGACGAGAGTAAAATCTCCATTGTAAAGATTGATAAGGTGCAACTCAGTCCAGATAAACATCAGCTCGTTGATGGTTCTGAAACCGAGATTTCTTTAGATACACGTGATATGATATGAATACTCATAGTATAGCGCCATTTATCCAGGAGTTCTACCCCCAGTATTACTCTATAGAGAGGTATCCAGTGAGCCAGTGTGCCGCATTCAGCAAGAAGGATAATGAGTGGGGGGTGTTCAGTAACTTTGGTCGCACGCCCATCCTTGTAGATGGAATAACTTTTAAAAATGTTGAGCAATTATACCAGCTTATGAAGTTCAAGGACGAAGAACCCGTGCTCTTGATCTACAAAGCTCCAAATCCTAAGATGCCAGCAAAACATTGGGAGCCCATATGTCGTAGAGTCGATTGGGGACAAATTATTGTAGATGCCATGAAGTTTTGCCTTACTCTAAAGTATGAACAAAGCGAAGAATTCCGCAATGAACTTGAGCGAAGCCGCGGTTTATTCATTGTGGAGGACCAAAGTACGTTCCTAAAAAAGAATCCCGACACTTGGGGCGTGAAGTTGAGAGGAAACCAATACATAGGCCCAAACCTCATGGGCAGGCTCTTGATGGAACTGCGCGAAAATGGCAAATTGGAATATTCTTTGCCAAATGATTCACTTGATTTCATAAAATTCTTAAAAGCATAATAATAACTACACAGAATATGAGCAACTTAATTGAACAAGAACGTCTAGAGTTTGAATATGCCCAAACCTACTGGGAACGCGCCAAGAAGAGAATGGAATGGTGCCGTCATGAGGCCGAAGAATACCTCAAGAATACCGAGCGAAGCAAGTTCTACAAACTTTCCTATTCTGTAGATTCTGGGCAACAGATTGTATACGCTGCCATCACCGATGACGACAGGAAATTGATTGAAGAGGGCATAAAGAAAACGTTAGATTGGGTTAGGGAAGAATCTGGTCCTGATGCTACCGAAGAGGATAAAGAAGATGCATTAAGTGATTATTTCCTAGGAAGTTATCGTGACATTTGCTGGGACAGATATATACCTGAAAGAGACCTGCATTGGACAGACCCTCCAATCATCAATGGCGTTGACTTCAACGATGTTAAGCATTTCTGCAAATTTAAGGTTAAACATACTTCATTGTACACAGATGACATTGAGGAGCTAAAAGAGAATATACACAATGTATTTATTCCCGATGATGTGTATGTTAACCTGTTGACAGCAAAACTCTTTGATCAGAACTTGACTTTCTATGACTTGCAAGTTCTCTATGAAGATGTGTATAATGAGATTAATGCTTTATTTTACTCCTATTTTCCTCATCTCCATTATATTATCTTCATGACTGAAATCAATGAGGCTGCCAAGGCAATTATCGACAGCAAGACTAATGAGGAACTGCCCGAGCATCTCAACCCACATGTTCCTCATTCAATAACAATGATGAATACTATATTTAAGGAACCCAATAAATGTGATGACGAATTCTTGCTTAACTCTCTCAAACTAGTCGAAACTCTGCCTGACATCTTTGATTTATAAGAAATTTCTCAAGAGTTCAATAGTTAACGGCTACAACAGCCTCGCTGCCTTGCAGCGCAAGATTGCAATCAACGAGCGCCGCCTTGCCACGCTCGAGAGCTATGAAGAGAAGATTAAAAACCAAAGCAAGTGATTGCCAATGATTTCACTTGCTTGAATCCATTTCAGGAAGTAGCATCTATCTCTGTTGGCAGGATACTGTGTGATATATCTGAATCATGCTCGATGAGTTGTTGTCAAATGGTCAATAGCTTGCCTTTGAGGTATATGTTTGAGCGGTTGAGTAGGTTGTAGTCGATGTCGGGTTCTGTGGCGTTGCGCAGACAGTCGCGGCAGAGCATGAGAATTTTGCCGATGTTGTTCTGTCCTTGCCACTCGCCGATGTCGCACAACTTGTTGGTTTCGACGTTGATGAGGAGGTCGAGATCTTTCTTTTTCATGTGAGAATTCTCGGCTCTCAGTTTTTTTGCAAGTGCTGTTCGTGCTGCTTTGAGTTCTTTGTTCTTGCATCCCCAAATCTCGGCAGTGCCTCCGTTGTCGCTACTGGTGTTCTCAACCAAGATGGCATCGTCTGGGATGCTCAGCAACAGGTTGCGGAAGTCGGCATTACCTTGGCACTTTGCCCAGACGCAGAAGAGCATCCATTGCATCCTGAAGGTGGTGAAATCGCTACGCACCTGTTTCTTGTGCTTGGCTTTGTAAAACCGCTTGGCGGCATAGCCGCTTGTTGCACTGAGCAGCTCTTTTTGAATGCTTAGGTGTTCGTCGGTATTGTGGGAGTATTCTCCACACAGGTACAGGCGCTCGCTATCGGCCCAAGTGTCGCCATTGCACTCAAAGGGAAATCCACCGGCCATGTTAGAGATTCGCAAATTCATGCCATGCACGATGTCTTCGGCATTCTTGAACGACCAAATTCTTGACGAAGCAGGATAAACCTCTTCGCGACCTAAATGATAATTCTTCATGTGTCCTAGATAAAATTTTAAAATGAAAATACTATAGCCTAAATATACTAATTTTTTTTGAATTATGCAATAGCCAGTTGAGTGATTCTTCCAGTCTTTGATGGTAGAGTTCAATAATGTTGTAACTTAATAAAAAGGTGGTTGCCCTCGAATGGGTCTTTATGCCTAAATACATTCCCTTTGCCTTGCCTATCGAGGGCCAGTTATCACCTTTTAGAAACAAATTACTAACCTTTAATATCTATTATATTATGGCACAAAGATGTCGGTTGCTGTGTTCAGAAACCCACTCGACGTTGGTCGCTGTCGTTCTCTATGAGTTCGTTCTCACATATGCTGTTCAGCGAGTTGAGTGTATCAAGACTTTCGCCATAAAGTATGTTGTTGATTTCATACTTGCGGGCTACATTCTCGATTTGTCCGCCACTGAAGTCATATTTCTCGGCTAGTGTCGTTGCCTGATCAGCATTGAGTGAGGGCATCATTGCTTGCCATATGTGTCCACGTGCTTCGGCGCTTGGGCGCTCAAACTTGATTTTATACAAGAAACGGCGCTCAAATGCTTTGTCCAGATTGTCGGTGAGATTGGTTGTGGCAATCAAAATGCCGTCGAGGTTTTCCATTTCCTGCAGAATGATGTTCTGCATTGTATTGCACATTTGATCAACACTACGCTCCACATTGGTCAATCGCTTGCTGAAGATAGAATCGGCCTCATTGAACAGCAAAATTGGGGTGAGTTTGCTTTTCTTGGAAAGCGCACGGTATTGGTCAAAGATGCTCTTGACGTTCTTCTCGCTCTCGCCTAGCCACTTGTCCTTGATTTGTGGCACGTCAACGATTAGGATATCACGCTGCGTGGTTCTTGCCAGTTGATAAACTGTCTCGGTCTTGCCAGTTCCTGGGCCACCATAGAATATACAAGTGAAAGCGCTGCGGAAGTTGCTCTGCTTCATTCGTTCCACGATAGCATTGTAACTGTCTTTTTCAAAGAACTTGTTGAGTTCATTCACAAGTTTCTCGGCATGAGTGTCGTAAAAGAGGGGTTTGTGGGCAATATCGCTCGCTTTGATTAGGTTGAGGAAACTATCTTCAATGTTAAAGTTCTCCTCCTCCTCATCCTTGGGGGGCGCAATCTTCACACCGGTGAGCAACTGCTTGCGACCTTTCTTGGTCAAGGTAACAATATCGGGATTGGCTATGCCGTCTTCACAGTAAGATTCTACAACACCTTTGGCAATAAGTTCGTTGTTGCCCTCTTTGACGCTCATTTTCATTTCGTCGGCTTCCATTTGGTCGTCAAGGTACTGTAAGATAGCTTTCAGTTTCAGTTTCTCAAGACCCTTTAGTCCAAGTGCTGTGCTAAGCATTAACAAGGCAAACTTGCTACTATAAGCATTGAGTTTCAACTTATTGATCGCTTTTACAAGTTTGCACTCTGGATTTTCCTCAATAATCCATAGTATTTCCTCTTGTAGTTCGTCGGTGTCGATTCGGTGGTTGCAAGTTTTCACTATCAATGAGTTTACATAGGAAATCAGCTGGTTGGAATCTAGGTCCGTCACTTGTGGTGCCTTGTAGTCTTCGTTGCGTGCAAGTAGTTTAAGCACGTGACTGGGCACACTATAAGTGTCTTTGCCAAAACGACCGTTAACCGACAGCAATCGCAAGTGCACAAGTGTGGTCAGGTCGTTCACAAGCGAGATTGCTCGGGCATTGGTGATGTCAAGGCACCGCGCAAAGTCGCCCACGGTCATTTGGTTGAAATCATTCTCAATGCACACTGCAAGCAAGAATGCCTGTAGGCGAGTGACACCAAGTCGCTTAGACAAATATTCAAGTTCGGTGTCCACCGGACTTAGACCCTTCTCGTTAAACTCATTGTACTTTGCGGCCATTCCCACACGGTCAAATGCTTGCAACAATGACGTTGGTGCTGGTTCAAAACCTTCAATCTTAATCTTTTGATCTTCCTTTCCAGTTGTCGGCGTCTTTTCTTTTTTCATTTCTGTATTATTTTTATTGTTAATCATATTTCAAACTATTCTATAACTAATGGTTTTGTGACTCGCTAAGAGGGTTATGCTGCTGTTGGCATAGTAGTGCGTTTTGCCGTCGACGACTTGCGCTTTGACTGCACATTTTGTTTACGACGCACATATCTGCGTTTCTTTTGTCGTGCTATTTTAAGCAAGGCTGCTGCCTCGTCCTTGGTCAACTGATAAGCAACAATTGAGTAATTGTCATTTTGCGAAAAAGTTACAGCATTGCAATCTCTTAGTGAAAGGAACGCACGGCACTCATCAAAGAGTTTTGCGTTGGGGACCGAAAAACGTACGCTTGTGTTCTTTACTCCTAACATAATATATCTGTTTTTAAAATTAATACTAATTGTTACTTATCTCACACGTTGAACTTTAGGGAAACTCCTAAAAGTATGGTCTTTTATGCCACCTTTTGTGTTTGCGTTTGCGCGTTTTGCCTCAATAGACGAATTTTATTAATGATTATCCTAATCAATTTATGGGCTGTTTCGCTGTTAAGACCCGAAATTTTGATTGCATAGCCGTCACTCATTCGACTAATTGATGGGTGGTAACCACACCTCCTAAAGTAGGTGCAATAGACGTTTGTTAGTTTTGCCGACTTAATTTTAATTGTTGTTACTGTCGGTGTGTTTACGTTTTCTTTAATGCAAATGTCGTACATGATGTTTATAATTAATTAGTTATTAATACTTTATTAACCTTTATGGTCTCTGATTAAAGACGACAGTTCACCTTGAGAAATCAAAAAACAACCTCTCAATTATATGATGTGTCTTATTGGAAAGTGAACCAGAAAAAGGTTCGTGAACGATATTGCAACACCAGTAATAATGTGCGTGCAATCAACTGATATTGTCCACCCCTTTCTAGAATAGGGTGCTGTGACTAATTTGTTGACCTAATATAAGAAAAAGATTTGAATTTTCCAAATTTTTTAACAAGAAAATTCACCGAATGATGATTTTTTTGTTAAATTAGTTCAGTGTCTTATGGTTTGATTTATGGCATTAATGCCTGTTTGTCAGCAATTACATGCGAATTTTCTCGACATAGAATTAAGTTAAATTCCAAATGCCAAGCCATTAGCGACAATCATTCAATCGCTATTTATCAGTTTTCGCAAGTCTCCTGATCTCTACATGAGTTTGATATAAATTAAATGTTCTTTTTCTTTACATAATATGTTACGATAGCGGAATATCCCCCTTCATAATTGGGGACAACACATGCTTGACCCCAAACACCACGTTTTAATACTTCTTCAATTTTAAACTTTATGTGCAACTCATTCAACCCAGAAACATTCTCAACTCGTTGCTCATAGTTATTAAAAAATTCTTCTAAAGGATTCATAATAAATTGATTTAAATTGTAATACTATTGTCTTAATTTCTATGTTACTAATATAATAAAAGTTAGCCAAACTTCAAATAGTCCAGCGAACTTTTAACATATCATTAATACTTCTCATGACCTATCGTCACATATCATATTCAACGGTTCTGCAATAGGTTTGTAATGGGCATGTGATTTTGATTGAGGAATAATGAAACAGGCTATTGCTTTTTTGCCCTGTTTAGATGGAGTAGAAGCCATTGAGAGTTTTGCGTTTTACTATTGTAAGAGTTTATCAATGGTTACTATTCCTAAAAGTGTTACTTTCATTGGAGAAAACGCATTCGATGAAAATGAAACTGTAATTAAGTCAGTCTAAGGCACGATGAATACAACAACCTGTATTTCATTTCTGTAAAAATCTTGATTCTTTGCCGCGACTGCATCGTCGAAGGTACCGAACCACCTATCGACTACGACTTGCTCAACCGCTCCAACATATACCTTTTTGGTAAAAGGCTGAGTTTTTAACCTGAATCGGTCATTAGCCAGCTATTGATCTAATGACCGATTTGAGTTAAATGTCCCTTTATGAGATCTATCAAGCAGCCAAGGTAGGGATAGCCTCGGCGAAGTGTAAGTGCTTGTCAAGCAAGGTTATATGGGCTGCTTCGAGGCAATCATAGTCAATCACGGGAGGCACGCCAGTGAGCAGCGCCTCACGGCAAGCCATAAGAATCTTGCCCATTACATTCTTACCACGAAACACACCCACAGTCGACCACTCGCCAAGTCTGCGGGCATCAGCCTCACGCTTGATGGTGGCCTTGCACAACCCTTGAGCCTTGAGCAAACGCTTGAAATCTAGCGTCAAACGCTTCAACTCATCATTGCGAGTACCCCAGAAAGTGGCGGTAGACCCATTCTGGAAAGTGCTGTTCTCAATGATCACAACCTCGCGAGGAATTGACGTTAACTTGCGAGCAAAGCCGCTGTTACCCACACACTTGCACCAAACCACATGCTGCATCCAAGCAACGTTGAACTCCTCCCAATCACTACGCATGAGGTGGGTGTTAGGGCGGCGTATGGCCTTCTTTGCAAGGAAGCCATTGCGGCAATCTACCAGCGCACGCTGAAGGGCAAGGTGCTCATCGGTGCCCAGCGAGAAAGCCGCAGCAATGTAGGCACTCTCAGAATTATGAAACCTAATACCCTCAATCTCAAAAGGATAACCACTCACCATATTCCCCACCGACAACTCAATGCCACGCCATACATCGGTACCACGGCAAAAAGCACAACACTCCATCAAAGAGGCATCATATGCCTCATCACACCATAAACTCTTAATTTCCAAATTCTTCTCAATAATCTCCATATATAAATCAATTAATAAAACACTTCACCACCAAGTAATGACCGAGTGGGCGCTATGGAACCCATAGGCAAGGCTTTTAACAACTTTACAAAATAATAAACATTATTATCGAGAATTCCAAATATTCCGTGTTAAGAATAGTGAACTGATGCGATTTCTTAGGCGTCGGGCTCGGCGTATTTGTGCAGCAGGGCGGTGGTCATCTGGGCGTTGCAGTGCACGCCGTGGTGGTTCTTGAAGCGCAGGCTCTGGATGGCGCGCGCCTTAATAACGCGCTCACGGATGGCCGCACTTGGCTCGCCCGGTGCTTTGCTCGACATCTGATCGAAGTTCACGGGCTGCACCTCCACTTGCAGGTCGATTCTGTCCAATAACGGACCCGAAATCTTGCCCATGTAGTTGTGTCGCTGGTGCGGTGTGCAAATGCACTGCTTTGTTGGGTGTCCATAGTAACCGCAAGGGCACGGATTCATTGAGGCCACAAGCATGAACGAGGCGGGGTAGTCAATAGAATATTTCGCTCGACTAATGCTGATGTGCCTGTCCTCAAGCGGCTGCCGCATCACCTCAGGCGCCGAGCGGTTGAACTCGGGCAACTCGTCAAGGAAAAGCACACCATTGTGCGCCAGCGAGATCTCCCCTGGCGTGGGATAAGTGCCGCCACCCACCAGGGCTACGGCACAACTACACGATTATGTGGTGGGACAAAAACACAATTGAAGTTGGTCACCTGTGAGGTATTTTTGTGATTCAAGTCTATCGTTTAAAGATTATTCCTCCGAAACAGACTGGGATGGCTGCGTCGATTGTTTCCCATGTGCTCAAGGTGCACCTTGTCAAGCCAGTCTTCAAATTTCAGGACCTCAGTGCCGAGCAGGCGTGGGGCCATGGCGTGTGGACCGCAACGGAGAATGCTGCTGCCTGTGAGGTGAACATATTGCTCTGGTTCTATGCGATTTACTAGCCGTAGCATGGTCAGGTCAATGAGTAGGTGGTGATAGTCCAGCCACCGAGTTATCATGCCCTGGCAGCCGTGCTCGCGCGATGTGGTGAAACTCACCTCCACCTGCATTGGGAGCATGGTGCGGCAGTTGGCACCGTTCACGGTGATGCTGCTCTCTCCAGCTCCATAGGCAGCGATGATGCGCCACAGGTTTTCCTCGTCTTCCACACGAAACTGATAGTCGGTGGCCAGAAAGTGTGTGAAGATTTCTTCCAGCAGGCGGTTGTTGAGCAACGCATGCTCGGCAGCTATAATTTCGCCACGAAGCCAGAAACATGCGTAGAAACTCCCGTCGTCATGGGCATAGGCAATGACATGCGAGTCGCCATTGCCCGCACCGCATGCCTTGGCCATCTCGGTAATTTCTAACTCTCTCTCGGCAGGAGCAAAGCTGAACGAAGTGCGGCTCCTGTTTTCACAATGGTAAATGTTGCTGATTAAATTGTTTTTATCCATATTATTTATGTTTTATGCACAAAGACAAAGACGCTCTTTTTCTCTTGCAAGGCCAAGCTATTGGCAAGTAGCAATGTGTCAATAAACGAGGCCTTGTGCTCTTGGTTAAAAACATCCAGGCCGTCAATAAGTATTGCCTGCTTGTTGGCGCAGTTGCTCAGAAAAAGAGGGTCAAAATCCTGAATCCTCACTTGTTCTTCCCAAAAATTGCCTTTTGGAATATAATCGTTTAGTTCCTCCAGTTCCGCAAAATGTCCACACTCGTAATAGTGTGATATGTCTTTTTCTATCCTGTAGCGTTCATCAGGATCGGTGGCATCAAGCAGTAGGTCCTTGATTATCATTGAAATCACGTTGCTAACAATTCTATCCTTGTGAGGCGAATATACTTGAAGAAACAACCCTCCATCAACGGCCAATTCATAGATGTGGCGGCCGATGTCATCAACAATATTCCTTGACTTCATGAGCCACAGTCCTGGAGCCGACAGTCTGCTTAATAATGAATTAGTATGGTTCATAATCTTGTTCATTATAATTCACAATGCAAAGAAAACAACAACCTCTGCCAAACGATGGCAGAGGTGAGTTTTTTCGAAATTAAGACATGATCTCTGCCTTTAGTTGCCTGCATTTTTGTTCCACGATTCTTTCCCACAATGCAGAGTCGTGAAACTTTGACATGGGAATGTGCTTTTTGTACTTCTCATAGAACGCAATGGCATCGAAATTAGCATCACTGCAAACTAGGCTATAGTTACTGCGGCCACCGCCTATTATTTCATCCCAGTCGACATAATCGATGTACTTGTCAATCAATCTTTCTGAGAATTTGTATTTGTGGACTAATATCGTCCAATCCCATTTGTTTTTAAAGGCTTCAAGATGAGCCTCGGTAAACCAATCACAGTCAACACGGCTTGACAACTCTTTCCAATCAAGCATATAAAAAAACTTTTGAAGCATCATTAATGACCAATTAATATTACTGTTGCCCGAAATCAGTTTCCAGTCAACATTTCTACTATACTTTGCTAAAAGGGTCTCGGTCCAAGCAAAGTTCTTGGAGAGTTCTTTCCAAGCTTGCTCAGCAACTACATGCTGCATAAACTCATCATTAATAGTTTTTTCCATATTTAAATTATTTAAAAGTTAATAATCACGATGCAAAGAAAATAACACCCCCTGCCAAACGATGGCAGAGGTTGCAAAAAATGATATTTTTTTGAAAAAAAATTATACGATTGGGTCGGGACAGAAGTCTTTGCGCTTGCAGTTCTTGCAGTGGCGGCCTATCCACAGTTCGTCAAATTGATTCATGGCTTGCTCAACGATAGCGGGGTCATCGGTGAGGATTCCTGCCTCGAAGTTGCGCTTGTCGGCGGTTTTCATGCCGATGCCCGCTCCTGTGAGGTTGGCGCTGCCGATATATACCTCTTGGCAATCGAAGACCAGCATCTTGAAGTGCACACGAGGACACAGCACCCTCTCCAGACGGTCATACAGCACAGGATAGCGGTCGAAGTCCTCGCGGAAGTTTGGTCCAGGTTCCTTGGCATGAATGAGCCGAACCTCAACGCCACGACGAATCAGCAAGGCGATAACTGCAAGAAACGGCTTCGTCGTCTCACCAACCTTCACATGCAGGTCCTTGATGTCGGCAGTGCCAATCCACAGACTACGCTTAACACTCGCCACCCGCGCCAGCACTTGGTTGTAATGGTCTATGTTTGAAATGTATTGCAGCATGTTTTTAAAACGAGCGACGCTTAAAAATTATTGTAATATTCCATGATGTCTCGTTCTTTCAAGAGCAGATTCATGCTCGCTCAAACCGCACATCACGCATCTTAACAATTTCGCTCATAATGCTTCTGTTTGATGATTACGGTACAATATTAAAAAGGAGCTATGCCAAATCGAGGCACAGCTCCTAGTAGAATCAAAATGGAAAGATAGGATTGAATGAATTATGATGCTTAAGAGTTTTTTTGTTCTTCAATAAGCTTATCAAGTTCGTTTAAGAAATCTTCTGATGTCATATTGTCAGTAACTCTAAAACAATAATAGGTATCTTTATTTGTCCCCTTATCAAGCGTAAAATTAGTATTTTCATAATCACTCCAATTGTCTTTCATCAAATATACATCCATTTCTATATTGTTCGGATTGGACAGCCATCTGAAAAAGTGGGCTTCATACTTGAAATTAATGTCCCTTCCACAAAAGAAATCACAATCATTTATTTTTTGATTGCACTCAATTCTTTTTTCATTAACTAACTTTGAAAGCATAGGATTGTAGTGCGTATTATCTAAAATGACATTCTCATACGCATTCCAATTACAACCAGAAGTGCCCCAAAGCACAACATTTTCTCCATAACAACTTAATATTTTTCCCGACTCTCTACTATTATTAATCAAATATGTATTTGATATCATTCTTTGCCATCCAGAACAATTACAATTAATAACATTATTCTCATTTTTCCTATAGCATTCTTTCAATTTGTCTGTAACTAGACTCTTCAAATTATCTAGGTCTTTCTTCAATTTTAATTTTTCAAATTGTTGATGATTATCATATTGCGAAACTAGAACTTTCACTAACTTATAATCATCATCGGCTTTGTATAACTCATCAAGTAAATCTCTTCTATATCGAATAGTTTGACCAAATGAAACTTCATCACACTTGTCATTTTTAAATATTGCACTGATACAACCTTTTAATAGAGGATGACTTTCAGCATAAATGATATCTTCTTCCAGAAAATCATTATCCAAAATATGTTTTGCTTTTATTCTTTCTTCATTAACTTGGTTTTCCATAAAACCACTTTTAATTGTTGTTTTATCATCAGAAAGCCAAAGGTATATACCTCTATTATCCTTAATTTTTGATGATAATTCGTCTATTAACTTGACAGATGCAATCAAATTACGGGTTCTGGCTTCTGCTTGCTCAACGATATTCCATGTTACCCTCATCCATTGTTTGATTTTTTTAATAATAGTTTTTTCTGACTCCACACTATCAATTAAATTAGGAATATAGGGACATTTTATCAAAGCATAGAACATGGCTCGTTCTTTATTTGATGGATTATATTGATTATTATCATTTAATTGAAGTATTTTTTTTATAAGGTTATAATTGTTGTCTTCCCATGATGGGCGTGTGATGTCTGGTAACTCGTCTATTTTTTGAACTAGATAAAACGAATTCAGACAATCAGCCAAATAAAGGAGTGTGTCATATCTTCTTCTCGACAGTTCATCTTCTGTTTCATTTTCAGTCTCTTGCTTTAGAGGCAAAACCTCTTTAAATTTTTCAAAGGATATATAGTCTTCACTGCCTGTTATTCCAAGAAGGAAAAGCAAAAAAGGATTATTCTCTCCATCTTCGTCTGATGTGATCTCGTTTTTAATAATCCAATAACATGAAAGCATGTTGGCAAAGAAGCGTAAAAAAGAAGCATCAGTAAGATAGTTTTCTTTATAGTTCCAAAACATATCGCTCCATTTACCATCAATACAATGCTTCCATTTTTTAGAGAATGACTTATTAGTTAAATTAGGATCTTTTAACCAATTAAAAGACTTTCTAGTGATATTTGTTGAGATTTCTTTAGGTAGCATTTTGTCTATTTTGGCTTTGATGTTTTCAAATGCAGTCAAAGGTTTGCCTCTAGAGTTCATTTTAATATAAAGATCATCACTTAGATTATGTTCATTCATATCAAAAAAATGGAATGTAATCTCATCCAGGTTTGGATATTTGTCGGCATTTAAATCTTTAGCACGCTTATGAATATCATCAAGCATAGTGAGCATACCTTCAACAGTCGGATCATTAATCCAATAGTGCATAAACCAGTTTTGGTTAATAATTGATTTACTAAGAGTCGGGCCAATGTCCTCTGGCCAATCCACTTCAACGATTTTTTTACAGAAATCGCAAGCTGCCTTACGAGTTTCATAAGAAAATTTATTCAAATTCTCAATTACAAGTTCTTTCATCTTATTGCCATAAAGATAAAGCAAAAATAAAGTGGTAAGCCTTTGTTGCCCATCTAAAGGTAAAAATATTTTTCTCTCTTTTTCTTTAATGCCTTGTGCGGTTCCAAATATGAAATCAAGAGATTTGGTTCTGCCAGAAAAAATATCGTTTAAAATATTTGTTCTGACATCTTTTGCTTTCTCTGTATTACGTCCTTGTGCGTAATCTCTTTGTATTTTAGGAATCACAATACAGTCGTACTCCCTTAAGATCTGTTTAAATGTATGTATATTGCTCATAATCAATGCTTTTTAAAATTGGTCATTGTGTCTTCTATTTTCATGAGATAATCTTCCGCATCTTCCTTATCCCAAAATAGAGGCTGTTTTGGATTAGATGAATAGAATTTACTGAACACATTCAAAGTACCTACAGGAATATAACTACCATTTTGATAGTACTCTTTTAGTTGGTGTCTTTTAGCAAAGAAAAAGTTATTACCTATACCTCTGTTGTCGTGATCAGATAGGAGAGTTAAATTGCTTAATGCCATTACGTCATCATCTTTAATTGCAAAGAACTTATCTTTTTCTGTTGAGATTTTTTCTTCATTTGAACCATTGAGGGCATTCACTAAATCTTTCAATACGGGGAATTGCTCAACTAATGACTGCTCATTTTCATTTTGTTGCTCAGTAAGAATACTTTTTAATTCCTCATTATTCAAATTGGGGTTTTGAGGGGAAATGTGTTCAACATCCCAATTATTTTGATGGTAACTTTTAAAAGAGAATCGTGCCTTCTCTTCAGGTTTTTCCAACAGAATGGCCACATTAAATAATAACAAAACTTTGCGTACCTTGTATTTGTCCTTGTCAAAACGACAATCAAGATAGTTGTCGCCAATTGTATTCCAACAACTCTTTTTTAACTCTTTTACAAATTCTAATTTATTATTACTTTTATATAAAGTGAGAATCTTAGTCAATGGTTCCCCTATTGCCCTCAAATACCCAATAAGATTGAAAAAATTTGACTCCTCATACCAACCTTCAAGTATGTGAAATGTATCTCGCACTTCAACCCAAATATCTTCGTATTTGTTTTGAATCAATAAATCCTTAAAATAGAAAAATGAGCGATAATCCTTATCTTTATATTTGTTTGCTTGCTCGTCAGAATCCAATATAAGATTAAATAGTAAATCCAAACAAGAAGAAGGCTTATTTTTATTGCCTGCAAGAAAATACCACATATCGTCTTTGCGCAATGTTCGCTCCATTTGGTCAAATTCATCGGCAATTGCACTTTGTTTTAATTCTTTGGTGATTATCTCCCCTTCAACACTTCTAATAAATAATGCCTTTATGAGTTCTGTATTGGTTAATGCGATTTTGCCAGTATTTAAATTTTCAAATAATTTGTGTTCATCTACATCATCGCCAATGTCATACCACAAGAACTTAACTTGATTCAAAAATTTATATTTAAAACTTTCTTTTTTTTCATCATCCATTTTTTGCCACCACCAATAAATAATCGATTTTGCAAGAAATAGGTGATACATATCAGGGTTGTCTATGTCTATAATCTTGCAATTTTTGCAATTTTCCCAATTTGAATTTATTAATGAAACAATGTCAGTTTCCTCCTCTTTATCATCCATTCGTTCAGAAAAAAAAGATTCACTAATATTGTCAATATTATTTATGAAAGACTCTCTTTCATATTGCAAACTGAAGATGGGTTCATTGTCATTAACAATTCTTAAAACCAAATAGATAGTTGTTAGACGTTGTTGCCCATCAATAACATTCCATTTCCCAGAAATGATGGATTTTACTTCATCTAAGCTATTTGCTTGTTTAATATCAGCCAGTGTCTCATCTTCATTATTTTGTTTATGTATTACCAATGGTTGCAAGCAGTAGAACTTTCCATCCTTTATTGGATTAAACTCATTCACATCATTCAACAAGTCCCAAACCTGTTGATAAGTCCATCTGTATCCCCTCTGATAACTTGGTATAAAGAACCTCATGCCAAGAAGTTCTCTGATTGATTTTAATTCTATCTTATTTTCTGCCATACTTAAAATTAATATTTATTACATGCAAATATAATTAATTTTCCACAATCACCCCCCAAAATAACTCCTTAAAAATAACCAAAAACAATTTCGGAGGGTTTTAGGCGGTGTGGAACCTTATTAGCCATTTTTTGAAAAATTCATAATAATTATTTTGATAAAATACCCCCTATTCCGTCATCATCGTCATTAAAATCTTCGTCTCGGTCAAACATCATGTCTAGAAGTTCATCCCTCGAGCTTGTTCTTTTTTTGTGCCTTCTTGTATCATCGACCTCATCAGGAAAATCAAATGGAGGTATTCTGTCATTATCGGCAAAACTCTTTATTTGATAAAGCTCTTTTTTGAGTTCATCAACCTCAAGCTCTGGCATATCGTTCTTGCGATAATGCTTGTAGTCCTTTAGGGCCAAATAAAGGTATAATTCTTTTTGCCAATCTTCGTGGTACTCATTCAAAAAATGGATTATTGATGTAAACCAAGAGTCTTCATCACTAATATATATGAAGAAACTGCCAAATTGATAGGCTTGTTCATCATCCATCCCATTCTTTATAGCTTGCTCATAAGCATCAGCATAGATTTCAGCGACATGATTAAAATGACGATTCCCTTCATTACTATTCATTTTATCAGCAAAAGCATGGGAATAAATCTCACTTTTTCCACCTTTGATGCATTGGTGGTATAATTCACAATACTTAAGAGCCTTTTCATGAAGGTCAAACTCAAATTCGTGAAAGAGTGTCTTATACCGATCTCTGAATATTATATCGTCACTCAAGGAATTTACATGAATATCCAGTTCCTTATCTCTCTGTTCCCTATCGTCTATTGAGTTATAAGCATAAAGAACTATGTTAAATTCTTCTTCATCTAAAGCCTGCTCAGCATATGAATTTGCCCAAGTCTCGGAATGACCTTTTTCAATTTCAGTAGCAAAAATAATAGTACGCTTACTGGCTATATCAAGAATGATTGATAATACTCTGTTTTCTTCTTCAAGGTCCTCTTCCGTAGCATCTTCATCTTCAGGAAGACTTAGCCATGATTGATTTAAACTCTCTCTAATCTCTTTATCAAAAAATGGAAAAAACTTCTCATCTATTCCCAGTTTGTCAAAAGCGTTTCTAATTAAATCATCTGTAAGTGTAATCATATTATTAAATATTATATGTGTTTACAAAACTTTTCTTGCAATCCTGCGCTCGCTGTTGGCCGTTGGCCGTTGGCCGTTTCAAAGTCTATTGCTGCAAAGTCCAGCATTATCTAATCCTCTTTGTCCTCTTTGTACAAGTCAAGCATCCGTTCAATTCTCCCTCTCGTCTCATCACGGAGCCATTGTGGCTCAAGGACCTCGATCGCTTCGCCGTTGTGGAGGATTTCTTGCTCGAAGTCGAAGGTGGGGCGCAGGTAGTACTGGAAGATGCTGAAGTCGTCGTTGCGCTCGATTTCTTCCTGCGACTGGTGGAGCGGTAGGTCGCGGAAGTACTTGGCTTGATTGGCCGTTACTCTGAGCGTGACTGTTTGCTTGTCAATGTCTTGGTCGGCGATGATGCCGAAACATCCGTCAAAGTATTGCTCTGCGCTCCAGTCGCGTGGCATCTTGAACGTGTCGCCAGTGGTCGAGAGCTGGTGGATGCGGTCGAGGGCATAGATGCGCGGCTCGTTGTAGCCCTCGCTCTGCGCCACCATGTACCACCGCTGGCGGTAGAGCTTCACGCAATAGGGCATCACGTTGAAGTTGGTCTCCTCCTCCTTCCAGTAGCTATGGTAGGTGATGTTGAGCACCCGGTTCTCCTTCATAGCATCGATGATGGGCTGCAGGTGTTGCTGGCCCGATGGCACATACTCGAGCAGAATGCGGTCCTTGATGCCCTGACAGCCTGCCAGTGCGTTGCCCACGCAGTAGGTGCTGTAGAGCCACGAGCGCAGGCCGTTGTTGGTGAGTAGTTCCTCGTTCTCGATGTAGTAGCGGTAGTCGCCGCACCCCTCATTCTCAATAAACAGCCCGAACATGTCGCGGATGGCTTTGCGCCAGTTGTTGAACGTGCGCAGAGGCAGGTCCACGCCTCCGCTCATCTTCGCGTTGTATTCCCACCGCTTGCTAATTTCCTTAAACGAGATGCGCCTGGCGCGATGGATTGTCTCGATAAGCCACACATATTTGCCTATCAAATTTTGTTGAAAGTCGTAACTCATAACAATAAGATTTTTTGCAAAGATATAGAAAACCTATGCCAAATCGTGGCACAGGTTCAAAAAAAACGATGTTTTTAATAATAATTACAGGTTGAAGTAGTTGGAGCGGTCGAGGCTGCGGCGCAGGCGATGGCTTCGATGATGTGGGCTGGCTTTATAAATCCAAACTGTTTTCTTTGAGGAGGAAATCGAAAAGCCCTATCGTCAGTATTCCCTCTTCGTTTCGGCGAGGCATGATGTGGTCTTTCACAACGATTACTTTCTTGAAAGAATCATTGATATTTGTTAGCGAGCGAGACTCCTGTAGCTCTTTCTCCCTGTCGGGAATGGATAAGGCTGACTGTACATAATATTTCTTGCTTCCAAGACTGGCAATGAAGTCCACCTCAAGCTGAGTGCGAGTCCACTTACCCTCTTTGTCGGGCTTCCTTATCTCTACCATCCCAACATCAACGCTGTAACCACGAGTTTTCAGTTCGTTATAAATGATGTTCTCCATGATATGCGTTTCCTCTTGTTGGCGCATGTCGAGAATGGCATTTCTCAGGCCAATGTCAGTGAAATAATACTTAGAAAGTGTGTTGATATACTTCTTTCCTTTAATGTCGTAGCGTATTGCTTTATTTAACAAGAATGACTCTATCAAATAGGTGAGGTAATTGGATATGGTTTGACTGCCAATCTTCACCTTTTTTACACTCTTGAAAGTGTTTGATAATTTTGTGGGATTACAGGGAGACCCTATAGATGATGCTAAAAAGAGCGTCAACTCCCGCATTTCATTTTCATTCTTGATGTTATGTTGCTCAATAATATCTGCCAAATAAACAGTCTCGAACAAGTTCTTCAGATAGTTTATTTTCTTTTGCTCGGTGTCAAAAGACTGGATTAGGGGTAAACCGCCATAAGTGAAATATTCGCGCCATGCGTCTTGCTTGTCGCCACCTTTAGCAGAATAGAATTCAGAGAATGATAAAGGGTAAACATGAATTGTTTCTCCTCGGCCACGAAATTCCGTAGGTATGTCCGATGACAGGAAGTGTGAGTTGCTGCCAGTCACGTAAGTGTCGGCATTATCGATATGCCGGAAGCTATTTAAGACGTCCACAAACTCATCCATCAACTGCACCTCATCAATAATGATGTAGTGTAGTTCCTTGTCCTTGATTCTGTCATGAACATAATGAAGCATCGCATCAGGATTTCTCAAGTCCTTGTTCATGCGGTCTTCAAGATCAACACGGATGATGTGGTCAGGGGCCACTCCATTCTCTAACAAGTAGTGATTGAATAAGACATTTAGCAGAAACGACTTGCCACATCGGCGGATTCCCGTTATCACCTTGATAAAGCCATTTTGACGGCTTTCTATCAGTTGCTGTAGATACCTATCTCTTTTTATCTCCATCGCCTACGTTAAATTTGTGTCAACATTGACAACTTTTTACGATGCAAAAGTAGGGAATTCTGTCTAATTATGCAAACATTACATTAAAAAAGTGGCAATATTGACAGGTTTTTAATGCGGCTACTTTACTTATATTTTCAAAACCAACACCTTTAATGTGCCTCACAGGTTGAAGTGGTTGCTGCGGTCGAGGTTGCGGCGCGGTCGATGGCTTGCGTGATGCGGTGGTGGCAGGTGTCTCAGGCGAAGCCAATGTGGGGAGAAGTGGCGGTGCGGGCGAGTTGCTCGGCCTTGCAGTAGTCGATGAGCGTGTCGAGGCGCTTGCCGCTGCTGCCGAAGAGGATGTCGTTGATGGTCCACTTGCGCGCCACGTTCTCGATTTGCCCGCCACTCAGGTCGAATTGCTGTGCCAGCTGCAGCGAGTCGCGCTTGTTGAGCCCCTTGATCATCGTGCGCCAAATCCTGGCTCTCGTCTCGGGTGTGGGGCGCTCAAAGCGCAGCTTGTAGAGGAACCGACGCTCGAAAGCCGAGTCGAAGTTCTGCTCGAGGTTGGTGGTGGCAATCATGATTCCCTCCAGGCTCTCCATCTCTTGCAAGATGATGTTCTGGATGGCGTTTTCCATCTTATCGACGGCATTCTCGGCACCGCTCTTGCGGGTGCTTATCACGGCGTCGGCCTCGTTGAAGAGGAGGATGGGCGCGAGCTTGCTGCGCTTCACCGCCTCGCGGTAGCGGTCGAAGACGGCCTTGATGTTCTTCTCGCTGTCGCCCACCCACTTGCTCTTGATTTGCGGCACATCCACCAGCATGATGTCGCGCCCTGTGTGGCGTGCAAGCTGATAGACGGTCTCGGTCTTGCCAGTGCCGGCAGCACCGTAGAATAGGCATGCAAAGCCCTGCCTGAAGCCGCGCTTTTTCATGCGGTTCACCACTTGGGCATATTTGCTCGGCATGAGCAGCGACTCCAGCTCGGCCACTTGCTGCTCCATAGTGGCGCTGTAGTAGAGCGACTTAGGCTGCACGTCGGAGTGCTTGATGAGGCCGCTCACGCATGCCTCGGCGTTGCGGATGTCGTAGTCGGCGAGCAGAGTGCGCTTTGCATGGCTGGTAAGCCCAATGCGCGATGTGTCGGCAATGCCATCTACTTGTTTGTGCTCCAGCAGGTTGCCTTTCATGAGGCTGTGCTCACCTTGTCGCAGTTGCGACTTTTGGGCATTGAATGTGCTCCGTGATTCATACAGATCTTCCAGCTCGCGCAGCCTGATGTCGTCATCGTCGCTACTCACCTGCCTGTTGCACATCCACACGAGCAGCAGCCAGTCGTCGTTATCCTTAATGTTGAGCTCCGCGAGGTGTTGAACAAAGGCCACCTGGCGGTTGTTGCCAAAGAGCGTTCTCAGCTCCACCACAGCATTGCTTGGCGTGAGCGAGCCGCCTTCCAGGTCGTTGAACATCTCGTTGATTATCTCAAAGAGCTGGTACTTGTCGAGGCCGATGAGTGTGGGAGGCTCGTAAGGCTCATTGCGCTTGAGGGCGTTGAGTACAGGTTGTGGAATGTCAAACTGGTCCTTGTCCTTGGCGTCGCGATACCGCAGCAGGCGGCGGCGCACCAGCATGTCGATGTCGTTGGCGAGACTAAGCACGCCTATGGTGCTCAAGTCGAGGTGGCGCGCAAGGTCACCGAAATCCACTCGGTAGGGGCCATGCAGCAGGCACACGCTGAAAATCACCGCCTGTCGCTCGGTGATGCCGTAGGCGTCGGCGAGCAGTCCAATCTCGGGCGAGGCTTTCATGAAAAACTCGTCACTGAGTTGGCTGTCGTTCGACAACTGGGCCACACTGTCGATGGCCTGCAACAAGGTTGGCAACTTGAATGCTGAGCACGCGCTTTCGTTTTTCTTTGCTTTTTTCATGACTGATGTCGATTTTTGAATATTTTTGTTTTTTTTGCTATATACACATAGAAACCACAAGCCAAAAATTTCAAAATAAAGACATGTTTTTAAATCTTTTTAACAGTAGGGGCTGTTAAGCCGTGGGCTCGCGGTTGCAGTGCAAAATAAGAAAGCAACTCTGCCAAATTGTGGCACAGGATGCAGTGTTGTGATTTTTTAATAGAAAATCGTGAATTAGCGACCAAAAATGCTTATATTTGTAAGTTGAAATTGTGATAAACTAATTAACTTGACACAAGATGAAAGGATTATCTAAATCGCGTTACACAACATTTTGCCAGTGCCCGAAGGCATTGTGGCTAAGGGTGTATAAACCCGAATTGCAAAATGTTGACGCGGCTCTGCAGGCACGGTTTGACACAGGCAATGAGGTGGGCGACCTGGCGATGGGGCTCTTTGGCGACTATGTGGAGGTGACCGTGCGACGCTCCGATGGCGGCCTCGACCTCACGGCGATGATTGAGTGCACCAAGGAAGAGATGGCGCGTGGCACCAATAACATATGCGAGGCATCGTTTGCCAAGGACGGCAATTACTGCGCTGTCGACATACTGCGCCGCAACGGCGACGGATGGGACATCTATGAGGTGAAAAGTTCTACGAGCAGTGTGGGCGACGAGGTGAACAACCCCGATAAGTTTGTGAAATATGCCGTTGACATCGCCTATCAGCGGTGGCTGCTAGAGCAGTGTGGCATGAAGGTGACGGGCACCTATCTGGTGACGCTCAACCGCGACTATGTGCGCCAGGGCGACCTTGACATCCATCAGCTGTTCAACATCCTCGACCTCAAGGACCTCGTCAACAACGAGTACCTGAAAGTGCCCGCACAGGTCAAGCTGGCGCAGCAAGTGCTGCAACAGCAGCAGGAACCTACCCGACTCATTGGCGACCATTGCTCCACGCCCTACGGATGTGCCTTTTGGGACTATTGCGCCCATCAGCAGGGCTTGCCAAGCGACAATCGGCCCACGGTGTTTGATCTCTACCGCCTGCGCAGTGCGAAGAAAATGGAGCTCTTCAATGCCGGCAAAATCACTTTTGAAGACATCAGCAACGAGACATTAAGCGACATCCAGCGCGTGCAGGTAGATAGCACGCTCAATGGCACAGAGCATATCGACAAAGCGGGCATCAAGGGTTTCCTCAATGGGCTTAGCTACCCGCTCTACTTCCTTGACTTTGAGACGATGCAGCCACCAGTGCCGCTTTTTGACAACTCTAAGCCTTATCAGCAGATAACATTCCAATACTCGCTGCACTACATTGAGCATGAGGGCGGCGAGCTTAAGCACACTGCTTTCTTGGCACCCAGCGACGGCACCGATCCACGACGCGCGCTTGCCGAGGCGCTTTGCCATGACATTCCACTTGATGCATGCACGCTGGCCTACAACGACCCGTTTGAGAAAGGGCGCATTCGCGAGCTGGCTGCGTTATATCCTGACTTAAGCGCCCACTTGATGAACATCCACGACCAGATCCAAGACCTGCTTGTGCCATTCAAGAGCGGTTTTTATTATGTGCCGGCGATGGGAGGTTCGTTCTCCATCAAGAGCGTGCTGCCAGCGCTGTTTCCCAATGATCCTAGTCTCAACTACAACAACCTAAAGGGACCAGTGCATAACGGTGGCGACGCCATGACCATATTCCCACAGCTTGCAAAGATGACCGACCCGCAAGAAGTCCAAAGGCTCCGCAATTCCCTCCTCGACTATTGCTTTTTGGACACCTTAGCCATGGTGAAAGTGTGGGAGAAACTGAGAGAGATAGTAAATGCATAATTCATAATGCATAATGCAGAATTAGGGCCTTAGACAATGCATAATCAAGTAAATGATAAAGAAATAATAACAATTAAAAATATAGATATTATGGAATTAAATGTGCTTAATCTAAAAGTCTTTAACCTAATGGAAGAGGTTAGACGAGAAATGAGTGAAAAAACAAATAAATATTTTTGCTATCTTTTTAGGGAAGGAGTTGACCCATATAATAAAGAAAAAACAATAGAAAAAGGATATTTATTTCCTGGAAAAACTCCAATTATTTATTTCTCAAAAAGTGAGAATAAGGATAAGAAATATAATAATATATATTTAACATTTACAGAAGATGATGGCAGACTATTATTAGAAAAAAAAGAAGCCAATGTTGAAAATGTAATATCCTCAATCGAGACACAGATTCTAAATCGTAAAGAATCCTTAGATAACTATTTTAATTCTACAACATTTGATGATTTCTGTAAAACAATCAAAATAATTAAAGAACAATACAAACTCATAAAAGATGATTCTAATAATCCTGGTTATTATATAGCGGAGGAGCAAAATGAATCTAATCAAGGTGATAAGGGATTGAGTGGAACTGGTTACAACAAAAATGAAAAGCTCCCAATGAATTTAATTCTCTACGGTCCTCCTGGAACTGGAAAGACTTATCATACAGTTGATAAGGCTTTGGATAGATTATTGTCTAAAAATGAATTGGATAAATTGTTGGAAGGCAAAAAGACAGAAGGCGAAAAGCGAAAAGCAAAAGTTGATAGATTCAACGAATTGAAGAGTCAAGGCCGGATTGTATTTACAACTTTCCATCAGTCTATGAGTTATGAGGACTTTATTGAGGGCATCAAACCAGAAACTGATGAAGATGGCAATGTGACATATGAAGTAAAACCCGGCATATTCAAGCAACTTTGCGAAAAAGCAAATCCACCGCAACAAGACAATTTTGAAGAAGCATGGGAAGATCTCGTAGGTATTTTAAACAATCAAACTATAACTATTCAGAACATATCTAAAACCGGTTCATTTGAAATCAAGTTGTGTCCAAATGGCACAAGCGTTAGAATCACAACAGACTCTTCCCTAACATTTAGTCATGACCAGTTATACCGAGTCTATAAGGGAATGCCAGGAACACCAGCTGGTGGTTATGACAACTACAGAAAAGCTATCATCAATGAAATGAAGAGTTCGTGTGGATTAAAAGACTACAAAGCTTTCAATGAACAAAGTGGTGAGAATTCCACAAAGAAACCATATGTTCTTATTATCGACGAAATCAATCGTGGTAACGTGGCAAATATTTTTGGTGAATTGATTACGTTGATCGAAGAGGATAAGCGCTTGACTCCAGGCAAAACAAATATCTATACTGTGGAATTACCATATAGTAACGAAGAATTTGGTGTGCCAAGTAATCTCTACATAATTGGCACTATGAATACTGCCGACCGCAGTGTGGAGGCTCTTGACACTGCCTTGCGTCGCCGCTTTTCGTTTGAGGAGATGATGCCAAAGCCAGAATTGCTTGAAAATAGAATAGTTAATGTAGATAATCATGATTATGATCTTTCAAAACTTCTCAACATTATTAACAAGCGTCTTGAGGTGCTGAAGGATCGTGAGCATCAGATTGGACATAGTTATTTCATGAAAGTGGTTACTGAGGCGCAGTTGACTTCAGTATTTTTCGACAAGATTATTCCTTTGCTACAAGAGTATTTCTATGGCGACTATGAGAAGATTCAATTGGTATTGGGTGATGGTTTTGTGAAAGGAGAAAAAACATCTGTTACATTTGCTAATAACAAGTCATTTGAAGGGCTCCCTGAGCAGGTTTATAGCATTATTGATTATAATAGCGAGAATTCGGATGGTTTTGATTTGTCATATGCTCTGAAAAAACTGATGAACATTGACGAGAAAAAGGACGAGACGACAACAATTACTACATCTGAAAATGTCTAAGTATAACACCATAACCGTCTTTGAGCATCAGGCGTTACGAGTTGACGATCAATTCACTAAACAGCACCTTGAGTTGCTTGAGCGCTTTCGTGGTGATAGCGATGAGGAGGTTTTCCCTTATTACTCGCTCATCCACAATGGTGTGAAGTTTAAGCACTATGTGGGTGTGCTCAATGTGGGTGGACTGCAGATTGAGGTTTTGCCAAAAACGGATGCCGATAGTGAAGATGCTAATAAATGGCGACCTCGATTGCTGTATATGCTTCGAACTGTGTATCGCTTGCAGGCTAAGACTCCATCAAATGCGAATCAAGCGCTAAAAGACAGTCCGGTACTTGATGTTTTCCTACAGCGGTTTCTCGAAGAGGTAGAACAGCTTCTCCACATGGGATTAATAAAGACCTACCGCAAAGAGACCAACAACCTCAATGCCATGAAAGGCAAGATTGTGTGGAGCAAGCAAGTGACCAAAAATGTGGTTCATAAAGAACGGTTTTATGTCAACTACACTACCTACGACCGCAACCACATCATGAACCGTATCATCTACAAGACGCTCCAAGTGATACCTGAGGTGACACGCAACTCCTATATCGCCAGTCGCTCCAAGACTTTGGCTTTTGAGTTTCCCGAGTTGCTTGACATCAATGTTACTGATGCCACCTTTGTCACCATGCATTTCGACCGCAAGAGCGACGGTTACCGCGATGCCATGCAGATTGCCAAGCTGATTTTGCTCAACTACATGCCTGATATGGTACATCACCGCAACAATGTGCTGGCTCTGATGTTCGATATGAACCGCTTGTGGGAGGAGTATGTCTATGTGATGCTTAGGCGAAAGTTGACAAATTATAATGTAAGCGCACAAAAAGTAAAACTATTCTGGGAACATAAGACGATCAGACCCGATATTGTGATATCTGATAATCAGAGCAAGACAACTCTAGTGATTGATACCAAATGGAAATTACCCAAAGATAACACGCCCAGTGATGGTGACCTAAAACAAATGTATACCTACCATAAATATTGGGATGCAGACCACACCATCTTACTCTACCCAGGCACAGAATCGAGCAAGTATAATGAGGGCAAATTCCGAGATGAAAAGTCGGGTAATGATGGGAATCTTACTTGCCACATATGTTTTACACAATTTATAGAAACCGATAATAAGCTCAGTTTGGATCTTACGTGCATCAGTAACTTATTAAACGTGTCTAATAGTTCTCAGTGACACATGCTTATTAAACACAATTCCTGCTCGCCTGGGTGTCCCTCGGGCGAGCAGGTGATTTTTGCCTCACATTGAGCAGTGGAATCTTCTTGGATGCAAATGGTTATTTGCCCATCAGGCAGATGTTACCCCTCCTGAAAGATGTTCATAGCAGTGTTTTGGTTTCTTCTTTAATCGTATTATTCGCCGTAAATCATTTTGATAACTGAGTCTGTTTCGTTTCTAAAGATATCTTCGATTACTGAAGGCTCGGAATCGTTATCGTCTTCTGCTCGCAAGGTGTAAATCTTCTTGTCTCGAATCATAAAATGAACGCACTCATGGGTGTCTTCGTCAATCATGTTCACAAAATATACGTCACCTCTTCTGTTCACACGTTGTCGGTGCATTCCAGCACATTCCGCACGAAGACAAAAGCAATTGATTGACAAGCGATTGCAATTTTGTATCAAAAAAAGTTGCCGAAATTTTTGAATTTTTTTTCAATCTACCTATATTATTGGTGTGAAGATTTTTAAATTTCAGAGATTATGACAACAACATTCCGTACCAATTCAAGAGATTTGTATGAGTCGATGAACCGTTATTTCCACAACAAGCGATTGCCGTTGATGAGACTCCGTGACGAAGAGCCTCAGCTGTCTCGCAAGCTGCTTGATGTAGCAGTACAAAAGTGTGAAATTCTGATTTTCGCAACAATTTATTTGAATTTTTCAGATAAAATTGCCATATTTGCAAAAAACCACAAACTCACGTTAATTATGTCCAGTTATGTCTACAGTACCATTATCCTTGAGGGCAACATTCATGAACTTGAGTCGTTGCGCGACACCATGCTCAATCTGAAAGACAAAGATTTTCAATCCACGTTCTATGATACCCTGCTCCAGCACCTCGGTATTCCTACCGAGAATATTCACTGCTATGGCGACTTGCAAGGTTGCGAGATTGAGAACGGGACGCTCATGTGGTATGACCATTGCAATACCAGTCCGTGCGTTGATGTGTATAAGTTGCTTGAGCGCCACATCTCAGGCGGAAGGCTTTATTTCGAGTGTACTGAATTTGAAGAAGACCTGTTGTGTACTAACGATGCCGAAGGCAAGTACTTCAAGACTCGCTATAGGCTGCAAAGTTATGATGGAGATGATGACAAGAAAGATTTTGAGGATTTTGATGCTCTGGCCGCTTACTTGCAAGACAAGTATGGCATCAAAATCTCACAAGAGACCGA
>Ga0247611_10002037_pt1 | contig 34173 bp, 10 predicted proteins | sample 177DNAGHGhighgp2_FD_192422 | JGI IMG/M metagenome (GOLD analysis project Ga0247611, IMG submission 192422) | Sheep rumen microbial communities from Palmerston North, Manawatu-Wanganui, New Zealand - 1770 DNA GHGhigh gp2 | ecosystem: Host-associated > Mammals > Digestive system > Stomach > Rumen... | reverse complement strand
TTGGGAACCCCCGATACCTATACCAAGGCCGTCACGCGACTCATGCTGCCCGTAGCGGCACTCAGTTCGTTTCTGAGCAATACCACCGTCGTGGCGCTGTTCGTCAACATCGTCAAGATGTGGTCGAAGAAGCTCGGCATCTCGCCCTCCAAGCTGCTCATCCCGCTCAGTTATGCCTCGGGTATGGGTGGTGTGTGTACGCTGATAGGTACGCCGCCTAACCTGATCATCAGCGGCCTATACGAGGAGAAAACCGGCGAGGCGATGAATATCCTGGCTACTACGGTGCCGGGCTTGTTCTGCCTGGCTGTCGGCGTACTGTCGATCATCGCGATGCGTAAACTACTGCCCAACCGCAAAGCACCGGAAGAGGCCTTTGAGTCAACGGGCGACTATACGGTCGAGATGCTCGTGCCGTCCGATAACAAACGGATCGGCATGACGGTAGGCGAACTGGGACTGAACACCGTGCATGGCGGCAGCCTCATCGAGTTGCGTCACTTTGATGATGAGCGTATCCTCTCGCCTGTGCCGGATGACGAACCATTGATGGGTGGCGACCGACTGGTATATGCCGGCCAGATAGGCGAGCTGCTGGAACTGGAGCAGACCCACGGCCTGGTGAATGCCGACCATCATGTGTTTCGGTATAGCGATGCAACGAAGGGGGAACATACGCTGCGTACAGCCTATATCAATTTTGGCAGTAGTCTGATCGGTACGACGATGGGTACGAACGGTTTTGAGAAAGAGCACAGGCTGACGCTGGTGGCTGTAAGCCGACGGGGTAGCCGTATCGAGCAGTCGCCGCGTGAGGTGGTGCTGCAGGCCGGTGATACCCTGCTGCTGGAGAGCATCAATGAACTAAAGACCGACACCAAGACGATGAGTCGCGACCTGCATTTCTTCGACTCGGAGGAGATACCGAACATCAGTTGGAGGACATTCGTGTCCAGCATGATCATGATCGCGATGGTAGCGCTCTCGGCGCTGGGCGTCATGTCGCTTCTGCAATGCGCTATATTGGCGGTATTTGCGATGCTCATCTTCCGCTGCTGTAGCCCCGAGCAGGCCATGCGGTCTATCAACTGGGATATACTGATGATCTTTGCCGGTAGTGCGGTACTGGGTCTGGCGATCCAAAAGACGGGTATCGCCGAACGCATGGCAGGAGGTATCTTAGACATCTGCGGCACCAACCCGATCGTGGTGATGACCGCTATCTGCCTTGCCGGAACGTTCATCACGGAGTTTATCTCCAATACGGCTGCGGGAGCGATGTTCTTCCCGATCATGTACGAGGCAGCAGAGAAACTGGGCTACGAGCCGTATCCCTTCCTGATTGCGCTGATGATTGCCGTCAGCAGCAGTTTTGCAACGCCTATCGGCTCGCCGACGCATATGCTGGTATATGGCCCGGGCGGATACCGCTTTAGCGATTTCCTGCGAGTCGGTCTGCTGATGAACTTGATCATCTTGGCAGCGAATATATTGATAGTAAATCTGGTTTATCCCCTGACGCCGCTGCCCTAACGGTAGATGCAGTAGCCGGCGATGCCGGCGAGGATAATCAGCAGAATAGGATGACTGAGAATCTCAGTCATCCTTTTTATCGGAGTGCCCGTAGGCACCTTTTGACTTTCGACTTTCGACTTTTGACTAATAAAGTTGGGCAGCACGGTCAGCAGTGCCACCACGCCGAAGATAATCCAACTCGTCGCATCGATGAAGTTGGTCGGCTTGATGAGCATCAGCGCCGCCGAAGCGATGAGTCCGATCACGGTGAAGCGCAGCATGCGGAGCGTCTGCTCGTAATACGGGTTGCCTTGGAATCTGCGGCTTAGCCAGAAATAGGCCTTGCATATGCAGAGCATGATGATGAGGCTCGGCAGCACGATAGCCGTGGTAGCCAGTATGCTGCCCCATATGCCTGCCGTGGTATAACCTACGTACGTAGCGCAGTTGATGCCGAACGGTCCGGGCGTCACCTGGCTCACGGCCACAATATCCACAAACTCCTGCTGGGTCATCCAGCCGTGCGCCTCTACCTCCATCTGGATCAACGAGAGTATCGCCAGCCCTCCTCCGAATCCGAAGAGCCCTATTTTGAAGAACGATATGAAAAGCTGGAGGTAAAGCATGGGTTACGGGTTATGGGTTACGGGTTACGGAAACACCAATGATTGTAAGCACTATCGTTGCAAGGATGACCCAGACGGGATTGACATGGCCGAGCCAGATCAGCAGCGCGGCGGCCAGACTAAGGGCTAATGGCCAAAGGTTATAGGCTAATGATCTTTCGCCTTTCGTCCCTTCGCCTTTCGCCTTTATAGCTGATTTGGCCATCTTCACCTGCTGCGCGGCGATTAATGCCACCACGGCGGGACGTATGCCCTTGAAGGCAGCCTCTACGGCCGGCAGTTCTTTCCAGTCTTGGAACACCATCGCGATAGCCAGTATGATCAGAAACGAAGGCAGCACGGCACCCAGTACGGCACCGCATACGCCTCGCCATCCGCCTACGCGCCAGCCGATAAAGATGGCCGAGTTGACGGCTATCAGTCCCGGTGCTGCTTGCGCCAAGGCGATCATGTTGAGAAACTCTTCCTCGTCGATCCATCCCTGCCGGTCCACTACCTCGCGTTGGATCAGGGGCAACATGGCGTATCCTCCACCCAGGGTGAAGGTACCGATCTTTAGGTATGTCCAGAAAAGGGATAAGAACATAGACCGTTCACTTTGTTCACTGATAGAGTATGGACCGTTCGTTTCACTCACTGATAGATATATATCAGCAGATGGTAATTCAGTCTATATTCTATCAGCGAAGCGGTCTTTAATCTTTATTCTCTCTAAGTTGCTGCTTGACGAACTTGGAGAGCATATTGATGGCGGCGTTGTTGTGGCCTCCCTGCGGAACGATGACGTCTGCAAAACGCTTACACGGCTCGATAAACTGCTCGTGCATGGGTTTCAGCACGCGTTTGTAGCGCTCGATCACCTGCTCGGCTGTACGCCCACGCTCAATCACGTCACGCTTCATGACGCGAATCAGACGCTCGTCGGCATCGGCATCTACGAAGATCTTGAGGTCCATCTGGTCACGCATCATGGGCTCGCGCAGCGCCATGATACCTTCCACTACGATCACCTCCCGAGGCTCGATATGAACGGTCTCCTCCGAGCGGGTACAGGTGATGTACGAGTAGATCGGTTGCTCGATAGGCTTACCCTCTTTGAGCATCGCGATATGCTTGCTGAGCAGGTCCCAATCGAATGCATCGGGGTGGTCGAAGTTGATGTTCTGCCGCTCTTCTACAGGCACATGACTACTGTCCTTGTAATACGAGTCTTGGGGAATGACTACTACCTCGCCTTTCGGAAGGCGCTCGATGAGCTTTCTGACTACCGTTGTTTTACCCGAGCCGGTACCGCCCGCAATGCCGATAATAAACATAAGGGTATTTACGATTTAGTGATGTACAACGTACATTTTTCCTATCGGGTTGCAAAATTACTACATTTTTTTCAAATTTGCAAGATTTAGGCGTAAAAAATCAAAAATGCTTGCATAATTTGTGTTTTTACGGCCAAAGATTGAAGTTTGCACCATAGTACGACCGTAAAATTGCGGGGGTGCGACTACACTTTTTGACGAGGCTCCCTGAGCCCGTTAGTACTACATACGTACCCTTACAGGGGTAGTATGTGTACGTACTAAGGGCGTCGTTCGGGAGCCTGTCAACTCTCTAACTCCTGTTAAACAAATGTTACTTCCGCGACCTCCCCGCGACCACATCGCGACCCGTCAGTCAGGTAACAAAAATCCACAAATTTGCCTGCCGGGCCCTAACCGCTCCGGACATGTTAGCCTACAAAAAGACCTATACGCCAATATTTTTACTATCTAATCCTTGCATATTCCAAATTTTTGTAGTAATTTTGCAGCATGAAACAGATTGATCAGGCGGAAATAATGCGGCGGCGGGATATGCGGGAGGTGCTGACCTTCACCATCGACCCGGCCGATGCCAAGGATTTTGACGATGCACTCAGCTTTGCTGAGCAGGAGGACGGTACCCTACAGGTCGGCGTACATATCGCCGACGTGACCCACTACGTGAAGCCCGGCAGCCAGGTAGATAACGAGGCCTACGAACGGGGTACGAGTACCTACCTGGTAGATCGCGTATTGCCGATGCTACCGGAAGAATTGTGCAACGACCTCTGTTCGCTGCGGCCGCACGAAGATAAGCTCTGCATGTCGGTGATTTTCTCGATGAAACCGGATGCAACGGTACTAAAGCATAAGCTGTGCCGCACCGTCATCCGGTCAGATGCAAGGCTGAACTACGACCAGGCGCAAAGCATCATAGTCGAAAGTCAAAAGGTGCCTGCGGGCACACCGATAAATGTCGAAAGCCCTGTTGCCCACGCTATTCTGCGGCTTAACGAGATGGCGCTCAGGATGCGCGCGGCGAGATTGGCTAAAGGGGCGTTGGCGGTAGAGCAGGATGAGATGCGATTTATTCTCGATGAAACCGGGCATCCACGCGAGATATATTTTGAGCATCCTAATGAGGCCCACCATCTGATCGAGGAGTTTATGCTGCTGGCCAATCGTACGGTGGCCGAGGCGGTAGGTTCGCGGCCTTTTGTGTATCGCGTACACGACAAGCCCAACGAAGAGAAACTGGCAGATTTGGCCGATTTCAAGCACCGTATGGGTGATAAGGCACTGCCCAGCGTCGTGGAGATGCTCACTATGCGCGCGATGTCTAAAGCCGTATATTCAACCAAGAATATCGGGCACTACGGACTGCGTTTTGACTACTATACCCATTTCACCTCCCCGATACGCCGCTATCCCGACATGATCGTGCACAGGCTGGTGAGCAAGTACATTCTGACCGGTAAGGGCGATACCTGGCCGCAGGAGGTGCTGGAGAATATGTGCGTGCATCTGAGCGACATGGAGCAACTGGCACAGCAGGCTGAGCGCGATTCCATCAAGCATTTCCAGGCGCTATGGATGCAAGACCATATGGGTGAAGAACTGGACGGCCATATATCCGGCGTTACGGAGTTCGGACTGTTTGTGCAGTTGGATGAGTCGCGCTGCGAGGGACTGGTGCATGTGGCGAAGATATGTCCGGGCGACTACATGATGCTGGACGAGAAGAACTACCGGCTCATCGCCGCTGAATCGGGGACCACGTTTACCCTGGGCGATGCGGTGCGCGTGCGAGTGGTAAAAGCGGATGCGGAGAAGAATCAGATAGATTTTGAATTAGTCGAAAGTCGATAGTCGAAAGTCGTTGGATAGAGGTTACGGGTTATCGGTTACGGGTTTTGGTCGATGGATATAAAAAACAAAAGGACGCCTCACGGTGTCCTTTTGCCCCCATTGTTAAACTTATGAAAAAAACTTTCTTCTTTGATGCCCCTTGCGAGACAACTTTTGTTGCGGAGGATGGGATCGAACCACCGACCTTCAGGTTATGAGCCTGACGAGCTACCACTGCTCTACTCCGCGATAAATCTCTCCGATTAAACCATCGCTTCGCTAGCGCTTTAATCGGCTAGCCATGCGGGTCCTTTTCGGAAAGCGGGTGCAAAAGTACTGCTTTTTTTTGATATGCGCAAATTTTTTTGTGAAAAAAGATGTTTTTTTCGTGAAAAACAACGCTGAAAAGTGTGAATTTTGACTTTTTTGGTAGATTTTTTAACCTACACTACCTTCCAGGGTGACCTGTAGCAGCTTCTGCGCCTCTACCGCAAACTCCATCGGCAGTTTGTCCATCACCTCCTTGGCATAGCCGTTGACGATCAGTCCGACGGCGTCCTCCAGCGATATACCGCGCTGCTGGCAGTAGAAGAGTTGATCCTCGTTGATCTTGCTGGTAGTAGCCTCGTGCTCGACGGTGGCGGTGGGGTTGAGGATCTGCATGTCGGGGAAGGTGTGGGCGCCGCAGAGCGAACCCAGCAGGAGCGAGTCGCACGAGCTGTAGTTGCGGGCATTCTCGGCATTGCGTCCCATGCGCACCAGTCCGCGGTAGGCGTTCTGGCTGCGTCCGGCAGAGATACCTTTGGATATGATGCGCGAGCGCGTGTTGCGTCCGATATGGATCATCTTGGTGCCGGTGTCGGCCTGCTGGCGGTTATTGGTGACGGCTACGGAGTAGAACTCGGCCGAGGAGTTGTCGCCGCGCAGGATGCAGGACGGGTATTTCCAGGTGATAGCCGAGCCGGTCTCTACCTGGGTCCACGAAAGACGCGCGTTCTCGTGGGTAATGCCGCGCTTGGTGACGAAATTGTAGATTCCGCCTCGTCCTTCTTTATCACCCGGGTACCAGTTTTGCACGGTGGAATATTTGACCTCAGCATCGCGATTTACCACGATTTCAACGATAGCAGCGTGTAATTGGTTCTCGTCGCGCATCGGGGCGGTACAGCCCTCCAGATAGCTCATGTAGGCCCCCTCGTCGGCGATGAGCAACGTGCGCTCAAACTGACCCGTATTGCCGGCGTTGATACGGAAATAGGTACTCAGTTCCATCGGGCAACGGACGCCCTTGGGGATATAGACGAATGATCCGTCGGAGAAGACGGCCGAATTGAGGGCGGCGTAGTAGTTGTCGGAGGGCGGAACGACCGACCCCAGGTACTGGCGTACCAGGTCGGGATGCTCGCGTACGGCCTCGGAGATAGAGCAGAAGATGATGCCCTTCTCGGCCAGGGTCTCGCGAAACGTGGTCTTGACCGACACGGAATCCATGACGGCGTCTACGGCCGTATTGCTATTGCCCAGCAGGGCGTCGCGTTCCTCCAGGGGGATGCCCAGTTTGTCGAAGGTCTTGAGGATTTCTTTGTCGATTTCATCGGCTTTTGACGCTTCGTTTTCGACTTTTGACTTAGGCGCAGCATAGTAGGAGATAGCCTGCAGGTCGATAGGCGGGATGTCGAGGTGTGCCCAGGTGGGTAGGGGCATGGTCTGCCATTTGCGGAAGGCGCGGAGTCGGAACTCCAGTAGCCATTCGGGCTCTTGCTTCTTATGGGAGATGAGACGGATGACATCCTCGTTGAGTCCAACGGGGATGATGTCGGTCTCCACGTCGGTGGTGAAGCCGTACTTATACTCCTGAGAGGTAATATCCTGAATGACGCTATCCATATGAGGTTTCTTCTTATTAAAACCCCCAACACAATGCGCATTGTGTTGGGGAGAAGAGGCCGGTAGCGGAGTCAAACCGCTCTATACGGTTTTGCAGACCGCCGACTAAATCGCTCATCCAACCGGCCGAGATCGCGTTAGCGAGCTCTTCATTTCTGAAAAGCGGGTGCAAAGGTACGGCTTTTTTTTGATATACGCAAATAAAAGTGCATTTTTTTTGAAAAAAGTGTCAGTTTAGTTGGCAAAATGCGATTAAAATTTGCATAATTGGGAAAAATGTCGTATCTTTGTGCCGGATTTTATATTTGAGCGCGTATGGGAGCGCATACACGCTATGTTTTATTTATGAAAAGAACTAGAGTATAAACAAACGATAAAGTATTAGTCTATGAAGAAATTTCTACTCATGTTGTTTGCGGCATTCTTAGCCGGAACGATGAGCCTCAGCGCACGTACCGTCGTGATTGATGAGGGTTTTGAGAATGGTATTCAGGATGATGTCTGGACGCAGGAGTTCGTGACGGGCAACATGGCTTGGGCTGTAGAGTCGGAGGATGATTTGCTGTCGCACCCGTCGTCGGTGCACGAAGGAACGCACCGCGCCTATCTGCGTAACACCACGGGCGAGACCTTGGGCTACAAGACCCGCTTGGTCAGCAAGGTGATGGACCTTCGTCCTACCAAAGTGTATATGCCGGAGCTGACGTTCTGGTATGCCAGTCCGAAATGGGGTGCCGACTGTGACACGCTGCGTGTGCTGTATCGTACGAGTGCACGAGGTCAGTGGAAGCAGCTGGGCGAGTACAGTCGTTCGGTGACCCAGTGGCAGCGGGTGAAGATTGCTCTGCCGGAAGTAGGACAGACTTATCAAATTGCCTTTGAGGGTACTGACAACCTGGGTCATGGTATTGTGCTGGACGAGATTAAGCTCCAGTCGGCGCCGGAGTGTACGGTGCCCTACGACCTGATGGTGCTCAACAAGGGTGCCGGCAAGGTGAACCTGTTCTGGAGCGCCAGCTTTGATGCCGACAACTTTGAGGTGATCATAACGCGTGATACGATCGACCCGGACATGGTGGCTGATATCGAGGAGAACGATGCCGACCGCATAGTGTTCCACGAGCTGGTGAGCGGCGACGTGACCAACTGCGACCTGCTGCTGGAGTCGGGTGAGTTCTACCTGGCCTATGTGCGTTCGATCTGCGAGGACGAGAACAGCGCATGGAGCAGCGAGCAGTCGAAGGACGGTCCGTTCGGCTTCCGCGTTCGCGTAGCCAAGCAGATCCCGTTCACGGAGAACTTTAACTATCCGAGCAACAAGAATCGCGACGACGACTGGGCATGGGGCAACAACCTGCCCAACAATATCGTGACGCCGTACGTCAACTCGGCAGCTACGGGTAATTCGCGTGCGAACTACTCGCCGGATACGACCTCGGCCGTGATCTTCTCGGGTGCGTTCGGTTCGCCTTCGACCTTCATTCCGGCCGATCGTTACGTCTATGTAGCTACGCCGGCGTTGGCCGACACGCTGAATGAGAACTTCCATATCAACCAGTGTCAAGTACATTTCTGGGCAACGGTCTATACCTATACGGGTCGTCAGTACGGCCGCAGTATCATGGTGGGCGTGATGGAGGATCCGGATGATATTACGACCTTCCGCCCGGTAGATACCGTAAGCGTATGGGGCAATAGAACGTTCCAGGAGTTTATCGTGGACCTCAGTTCGTACGAAGGCAACGGTTCGTACCTGGCCTTTGTGAGCGACTTCGACCGCGACAACCTCTTCTATCTGGACAATATGACGGTGGAGTACCGCAAGGCGGTGAACAAGGTGACCAAGATCAGCGTCAACCCGCGTGATACGTATGCTACCATCTCGTGGGAGGGCAACGCATCGTCGTACAACGTGCTGGTGACCAGCGCGGAGGTCAATCCGGCCAATCCGAATCCGGAACTGGTAGTGGATCAGGCTACCGTCAGCGGCACGAGCTATCTGTGTGAGTCGCTGGAGCCGGATCATAGCTGGAACAGTCCGTACTATGTATATGTACAGGCCGAGGGCCAGGAGTGGTCGTACCGCTATCCGTTCGTAACGATCGCATCGCTGCGCGATATACCGTATGCTTATGACTTTGAGGCTCGTACGACGACGACGCGCAAGATCGGCAATCAGCAGTGCGTGGTAGGTCTGGGCGTATTCGGCAATGCCGGTACGTATCCGGCAGTGAATGTCGGTAACAGCTACGGCGGTTCGAACAGCCTCTTCCTCAGTAAGCGAGGTGGTACGGACGCATGGCTGACGCTGCCGATGGTGGAGAACCTGGACAGCGTACAGGTGAAGTTCTTCCTGAGCAGCGGATCGAACGATATCGCTCAGGCACATGCTACGATTGGTATCATGTCCAACCCGATGGATATCAATACGTTTGTTCCCGTGTCGAGCTTCACGCTCAATAGTACGGGTTATACGCGTTGCTATGCCAACTTTGAGAACTACTCGGGTCCGGAGGGCGTGATCGCTATCGTATGGGACGACGTAAAGAACATGACGGCCAATACGATCAACTATATCGATGAGATCACGGTAGATACCTTGTCGGAGTGCGTACCGCCTACCAATATCGAGCTGCAAGTGGAGCCGGATGCTGTTACGGTGAGATGGGAATCGTCGGCACTGTCGAGCGAGTGGGAACTGTTCCTCTCGCGTACGCCGCTCTCGGAGACGCAGCGCGTGCATAAGACCAAGGAGCAGATCGCTGCTATCGGTGGCGTGGTACTGGATACAACGCTGACATGGACCGATCCGCAAAATCCGCCGACTTTCTACTTCGACGAACTGGTGCAGCACTCGAACTACTACCTGTATGTACGTGCAACGTGCGACATGGAGTGGTGGAACGAGATGGCCTTCAGCACCCCGTGTCAGGAAGAGACCTTCCCATACAAGGAGACCTTTGAGGACTACAATCCGGGTAGCCAGTCGGCAGGTTGCTGGCAACTGGCTGACTATATGGGCGTGGACTATCCGCGTATCTATCAGGCCGGAACAACCGGTAATAGCAACAAGACCCTGGAGCTCTACTCGTCGGGTACGATCCACCGCTCGGTGGCTATCCTGCCGGTGGTAGAGGGCGCACTATCGAATATGTTGCTCTCCTTCGACGTACGTACCTCTGCGGGTACGGCCAGCTCGACGGGCGTGGTGATCGTCGGAACGATGGGCGACATCACGGATCAGAACAGCTTCGAGCCGCTGGATACCGTCTATGTGAGCGGAACGTCGTTCCAGAAGGCACGGTTTATCCTGTCGAACTACAATCTGGAGTACGACCAGCTGGCTATCACGTCCGGTCTGGGTGCTAACCTGGTAATGAGTAGCGACATACTGATCGACAACGTCGAGCTGAAGGATCCGTCGTGTATCGAGCCGTTTGACTTCAAACTGAATCATCCGGCACCGCACTCTGTCGATGTGACCTGGAAGGGCGTGTCGGACAACGACCAGTGGGTAGTGAAACTGCTGAAGAAGTCGGTGACGATCGCCGCTATCAAGAACGATACCTACGATCATAGCAACGACATCGTTGCGGACAGTACTGTAACGGGTAAGGCTTTCTACTACGATGAGTTGGCCGCCCAGAAGAACTATTACCTCTACGTACGTCCTACGTGCGACGAGGAGGCGTGGGTAGCGTTTGACGTCTATACCACGTGCGAATTACTGGATCCGACCAAGGCAAATATGGAGACCTTCGAGTCCTATTCGGAGAATACTGCTCCCGGATGCTGGACGGTAGGTAGTACCAGTTCGACCTCCTCCACGATCCCGTATATCACCACCCATCTTGGATCGAAAATATTGTATCTCAAGCAGTCTTCCTGTACCTCTTGGGCGGCAACGCCGGAGATCAAGTGCGACTCGTTGTCCAACCTGATGGTGACGTTCTATTCCGGAGCCTCCTTGACATCGGAATACTGTGTATTCGGTGTGATGACTGATCCGAATGATCTGAGCACTTTTGTGGCATTGGATTCTGTAAAGGGAGAAGGTTCCTCTGCTCTGCTTGTGAAGACCTCGTATGACTTAAGCGAATATTCGCATCTCATTCCGGCTACGGCTAAGTATATAGCATGGCGCGGACGTAAGAAAACGAACGACTATGTTTATTTGGATGACGTATCTATTGTCTCGATGGCTTGTCCGATGCCGAAGCCGAGTGTGTCGGATCTGACGACCAGCAGCGTACGTATCAGCGGCGGTCTGCGCACGAGCGACCAATGGGTACTGCTGCTTACCGACCACTACGTGAGCGCGGAGAATCTGGGTAATGACAGCTACGTAGTGCCCGAGGCATGGATCATCCGTCGTGATACGACCGACAAGGCCAGCATCCGCGTCAGTGGCTTGCAGGGCCAGACCAAGTACTACGTAGCCGCTATGACGCTCTGTGACGACTCCGTATCCTCGCAATGGAACACGATATCGTTCACGACGCCTTGCGAGGCTGTCACCCCCGAGCAGTTTGGTACGGTCACCTTCTCTGAGGACGAAGGATTTACTACGGGCCAGGGTGGTGAAACACCGTGCTGGACCGTAGGTAGCAAGGCAGAGAATGCTCCGGCTACCTATATCCCGTACGTGGAGGCTACCTCCGGTACGATGCATAATGGCAAGAACTACTTGAAGCTTAACGACAATGTGAGCGGATCGACCAGCTATGTAGGTAGTTATGCTATCACGCCGGAACTGAATGTAGATGATATCACCAAATACCAAGTCAATTTCTGGGGACGTGCTTACAACTCCACAGCCAATAATGCCCAGATCATTGTCGGCATCATCACCGATCCGACCGATCTGAGTTCGTTTGTGGCGCTGGATACGCTCAACCTGAGCAAGACGGCTTGGGATCCGTTCAGCGTAGGATTTGAGAACTACATGGGTGACTATATGGGCGACATGGGTAGCCATATTATGTTCCTCAGTGAGTTCGGTACTACCAACCAGGTATATATCTCCGAGGTATCTGTTGATCAGATTCCGCTCTGCCGTCCGATCTCTTCGTTCACGGTAGATAGCGTGGGCGAGAATGCCGCCGTTATCAGCTGGAAGGGCTATCAGGATAGCTACCGTATGCTGCTCGCGAATCGCGAACTGAGCGACTATGAGAAACCCAGGTACCACTATCTACTTGACACTATCGTTGATCATTCGGACGGTATCCTGATCACCGGCCTGGAAGCTGCGGCCAACTATTATGTATATGCCCAGGGTATATGCGACAATGGAGACAGCACGGCTATCTCGATGCTCTATGCTTCGATCCGTACTACATGTCCGACCGAGGGCGGTGCAGGTTTGCCGTTCTATGACGATTTCGATAGTTATGAGACCGGTACGGCTTCCCCGGGTTGTTGGCAGTTCCATAGTTCTTCCAGCTCTTATCCGCAGTTGAGCTTGATCTCGTCAAGTGGTACTAAGGCGGTAGAGTTGTACACCACCGGTTCGTATGATTCATGGATGGTGGCTCCGAAGGTGGAGGGAGAATTGCAGAATATGTTGCTTTCGTTCGATGCGCGCGCATGGAGTAGCAACTTTACGGGTACGTTGTACGTCGGAACAATGGCAGATCCGAACGATCCGAGTACTTTCTCGCTGATCGCTTCCTTCCCGCAGAACGATGCCTCTGCCTTTAACCATTATACGATTTCGTTGAGTGATTATGAGGTGATGTATGACAATCTGGTCTTCACCTCCGGTTTCTATACCGCTATGGGGCTTACCTCCAACAGCGATGTCTATGTGGATAATGTCAGTCTGGAGTACCTGGCTACATGTAATCCTCCGCGACTCACTTCTGCCGGTTCTTCGTTCTATTCCGTAGCGGTGGATATCAAACCCGCGAAGAGAGAGGATGAGCGTTGGCAGTTAGTAATTCTTCCTGAGACGGAAGTGGCGCTGATCAGTAACATCACAGCTTATTTGGATACTGCTGCAGGTATCATCGTGGATTCGACGCATGTGGTGTTTACTAATCTGCAACCCGCTACCACGTATTATATTTATGTCCGCACCCTGTGTGAAGGTGAGGATGTTAGTTCTTGGTCTCGCAATCCTCTGAAGATGAATACTTTGTATTACTATCACGACTCTTATTTCTTCGGATTTGAGAATATGAGCGGTAAGGCGCCGGAGTCTTGGGTACGCAGTATGTATTCGGAGAGCGATGATTACTATATGCATCCGGCTTTGACGGTAGGTCAAGACGGTCTCGGCACAGAGACGCAGTCCTTCATCTACTATCCGCATAGCCGTCAGAATATCGCCGATTCGATCAGTTATAGCCGTACGGAGAACGGAGCGATGCTGATGTATGCTCAGGAAGGCTATTATGGCAGTTATGTCATCTTCCCGAGTATCGGTGTAGCACACGACCGCTCGTTTGAGTTCAAGGTTCGTCCGGGCTATCATGACAAGAAGATCGATCGTATCGCCTTTGCAACCGAAGGTCTGATTGAGGTAGGTACGGTAGAAAATGGTCGTGGTTTCGATACGTATGAGCAACTGGCTTCCGTTCGTATCGCCAAGCCGAGTACGACCACCAAGCCGGCTAGCAAGAACAACTACCTCTTTACTTCCTATTCGCTGGATCTGGATTCGGCTACGATAGCCGACAAACAGTTGGTACTCTATATGCCTAAGCAGCCGAATGACAGCGCATTCCTGCTCTTCGACGACGTGACGCTGGGTGCGGCTAAGGGCTTCAGCCTGGTAGCCCTCAAGAAGATCGTGGCCGACGGCGAGAGTGCATTGGTAGAGTGGCAGAATATAGGCGGCCCATGGAACCTCTATATTGAAACTGCGGACGGTGGAGCTGTTCAGCAATTTATGAACTTGAGCGGCGTAACCTCGCAAGTAGTGGACCACCTGGAACCGCAGACCGACTACGTAGCCCGTCTGGAGCGTGCTAACGCACCGGCCGGCGCTAAGAACTACGTCACCTCAGACCATATGGCCTTCCGTACCCTCTGCCAAGCACAGGAGCCGAAGAACGGTGACGGCCGGTTCGTATGGAACTTTGACGAAGACTCGGAGTACGAGCTGAACGATGTGCTGGGTGGCGACGTGAACGACGAGCTGTATCTGAAGCCCTCGTGCTTCCAGACCGGTATCACGTACGACAAACCCGTGAATGGTTACCAGTGGCTCGTACAGCGCAAGGGCTTTGAGTACTACGGTCCGATGACGGGCTATCAGTCCAACCGCCACTACGAGGCCGGTATGGATGATACCCACTCGCTGCGCGTACACACCACGGATGCGAACTATAATGCATATATCGTGCTGCCCGAGCTGAACTGCAGCCTGGATACGATGATGGTTGAGTTCTACGGACGCTGCTTCGTCAACTATGACCAGACCTTCGGTACGGTAGCCAACCGCGGCAAGATAGTGGACGACACGTATCTGAACAACGCATACAGCCAGTCGATCGTAGTAGGTACGCTGACGGATCCGAAGGATCTGAGCACCCTGCACGTAGTAGATACGCTGACTTACTCGTATACCGACCTGACCGTCAACGACAATGTACAGAACGACCCGTCGGGTCTCCACTACTGGGATCTGATGCAGTTGCCGCTGGCCGGTACGCAGGGTAAGTATATCGTGCTGTTCCAGCCTGCACCGGGCTTGTTCTACCTGGACAACCTGAGCGTCAAGCCGGCCGGCAACACGCTGTTCAAGCCTTCGCATACCGAGACGACGAATATCACTGCTACCTCGGCTACGCTCAATTGGCATGTGTGGAATCCGGAAGTGCAGTCGGTGGTAGTGGTGCTGAACGGTATGGGCGAGGAGATCCTGCGCGAAACCCTGCTGGGTACGCAGTACGAATTGACCGGCCTTCAGGCATCGCAGATGTACAGCTGGTATGTATATCAGATAGACGGCTCCAACCTGTCGCCGTCCACCAAGCCGCTCAGCTTCGCGACGGAGTGCGTCGTGAACACACCGGCTTACACCAGCAGTTTCGAGCCCGAGCAGGGTAGCCAGGCTATCGCCGGTCAGAAAGCTTATCACCAGACGCTCTGCTGGACCTATAGCGATGCTATCCAGGGTGAGTGGAAGAACGCTTCGTACGACCCGTACAACCAGCCGAACACGGCTAACTTCAAGTATAGCTACGAGGGCGAGCATGCCGTACAGCTGCGCGCATCGTTCAGCTCGCGTACCGCATCGTCCTACCAGCCGTATATCGCTATGCCGGCTATGGACGTAGCGGCATATGACACGCTGCAAGTGATGTTCTGGATGCGTCCGGCTTATGTATCGGCCAAGAACGACTCGGTAGTAAGCACCTTCACCGGTTCGAGCTACTCCAAGTCCATCATCGTCGGTACGATGACCGACCCGACCAACCCGGCTACCTTCATGCCGCTCGATACCGTTACGTACGACGGTACGCTCTCCGTAGCCGACCAGGCCACGGCAGGCAACAACTGGCTGTTCCAGCAGATGAAGGTAGAGCTGGTAGGCGCTACCGGACCGTACGTAGCCCTGATGACCTCGTCCAGAGAGAAGGGCGGTACGGCAGACAAGACGGGCGACTACGTATGGATCGACAATGTATCGTTTGAGCATAAGCAGGAGTGCCAGGATCCGACCGACCTGACCGTTCTGCAACTGGGTTCGACCCACGCAGTGCTCAACTGGAACGGTGTGGACTCGGCCGGCAGCTTCCTCGTACAGGTATCGACCGATCCGTTCTTCGCTAAGGAGGATGAGATGGTCTTCAATCAGGAGGTGGATGCCAATACCTGCATCGTCAAGGGCCTGAAGTCGCAGACGACGTATGTATGGCGCGTTCAGGCTATCTGTGGCGGACGTTGGGGCGAGAGCAGCTTCTCGCAGAAGGCAACGTTCAAGACCTCGCGTAGCCCGTACTTCTACGAGCCGTTTACGACGACGGTTAGCTCTACGGAGTGGACCTTCAGCAAGTCGCATGCCGACAACGTAGTGGATGTGCCGGGTGGCGTCATCGCACGTGGATCGGACAACGGCAGCTTCGCTCGTACGGTAGTCAACTATGGATTGCAAGGCCCGCACTACGTAGCGCCGGGTCACTCCACCGACTACCACTGGATGATCACGCCTAACTTCTACCTGCCCGAGGACGATAGCGTTCACTTCTCAATGGATCTGGCTATGACGGCTTGTAACTCGGCTCACCTCGTGACCGGCAATGCCGTGACCGAGAACGATATGATGGACGACTACTACTTCATGGTCATCATCTCGGACGATGGCGGCCAGACCTGGAAGAGCCAGAATATCCTGGGCAAGTGGCAGAATACTAACCCGGCAGGACAGCAATTGCGTGACATTCCGACCAACGGTATGAACGTACGCTTCAGCCTGGCACAGTATGCCGGCAAGAACGTCCGCATCGGTCTTTACCGTGAGGCACGCAGCACGTCTTCGACGGGTGTGGCTATCCACGTGGACAATATCCGCTTGGCATACTTCAAGAAGACGGTTGACTACGCTTCGGCTTGCCAGTTTGAGGACATCCAGGTAGGCGATATCATTCTCTCGGGTGAGGATACCAAGCCGGGTATCCATGCTTATCCTACCTGCTTCTTCGTTTCGGATGCCGATGCAAGGGCCGGCGTGAAGGATAGCGTACAGCAGCTGGAGATTGAGGTTTATCCTGCGATGGAGTCCACGTTCCGCGACACCATCTGCGAGGGCGATACCTATGCTAACTACGACTTCCTGCCTAAGGATCGCGCCGGCGTATATCGTCGTAAACTGCAGACCGTGGAGCACGGATGCGATAGTATCGTAACGCTCTACCTCTACGTTAAGGAGCGCCGCTATGCCGAGGACGAGGAAGTGGCTATCTGCCCGGGTGAGAGCTACATGTGGAATGGCAACCCGTACAACCGTGCCGGTATCTTCCGTGATACGCTCGTATCGTCAATCGGTTGCGATAGCGTGATGACACTCATCGTTTCGTACAACGCTTCGGAGGATACGCTCTTTGAGGCTACGCGTGTCGAACTGGAGGAACTGCCGTTCACCTACGAGAATGCGATGCATCCGTACGTAGCGGGCCAGACGCCTATCATGTATCCGGCCGGTACGCCGACGGGTATCTACAGGGATACCGTACTGGTAGAGGGTGCTAACTGTGCTACCGTGCTGGTACATACCCTGACGGTTTATAATAAGCACGAGGATATTGACAATATCTACGGCACAGACGGACAAGGTGCTCGCAAGGTGATCTACCACGACCAGCTCTATATCATTCTCAACGACGAATGGTACAACGCAGCCGGCGTGAAAGTGGGCGATCCGCGCGAGTAATATTAATATATAGAACACTTGCGCGAGGAGAAATACCTCGCGCAGGTGCAAATTGTCACCAAAAACGGTGTTTTTTGCTGCAAATTGTTATTTTTTCGAAAAAAATTTGCACATATCGAAAAGATTTCGTAAATTTGCAGCCCAAAATGTCGAAAAAGATACTATAATAAGATAGTTTTTTTAATTATTTATTGTTTAACTAAATTCAAAGCTTATGAGAAAAGTATTACTTTGTTTGGTCATGGTGCTCTTTGCTACATGGGCAACGGTACAGGCTCAAGAAGTTATTACCTTAACCGGTAATATGGAAGAAGAGCTGACTCCGGGTAGCACCTACGCCTTTTATGATTCGGGCGGACCAAGTGCCAATTATGGCACCAGTCAAAGCTACACGGCTACGTTCACTTGTACGGGAAGTATTACGATTAACTTTTCGTCATTTGCAACGGAGTCCTCATCCAGTTGTTACGACTGGGACTACATGCTTATCTATGATGGCGATGCGACGGACGGCGAGTTGCTTGGAAGACTCCAGACCGGCTGTGCGTCTGCAACCATCACTACAGATGAAGATTATGTAGCTCAGTCCGGTACGCTCACCATTGAGTGGCATTCGGATGGCTCTTCTACGGCTGCCGGTTGGGAAGCTACCATTACAACGGAAGCTTCGGCTGGTCCGACTTGCGACAAACCGGAATCGGTGGAGGCAAACGACGTAACGTCTAGTTCTGCTACCATCAACTGGATTGGTACGGCTGCAGCTTACAACCTGCAGTACAAGGCTTCAGCGGATGCCGACTGGACGCTGGTGAAGAACCTCTCGGGATCTTCTTATCAGCTGACGAACCTCGTTTCGAACACGGCTTATCAGGTACAGGTACAGGCTATCTGCGGTGAGAACACCAGCGGATGGCGTTCTGCTTCGTTCAACACCTTGATTGGTCTGCCCTATGCAGAGCACTTCAAGGGTACGTCTGCCCCGAGTGGTTGGACGAACACAGCCGGACGGTTGCAGGCAGATGGTTCTGTTACTTTGTCTGGTACTACTGGATGGAGTTTTGGTGCTAAGAATGGTATCTTTGATAACCATGCGTATGTGAACATTTGGAGTACGACCGTTTACAGATGGCTTATTTCTCCGGAAATCCCTATTCCGGAAATGGAAGAAGGGGATCAAGGCTATCAATTATCCTTCAAGATTGCATTAACCATATGGAACTCTGCTACCGAAGTGGACAAGACTCAGCAGCAGGATGACCGTTTCATTGTATTGGCTTCTAACGACGGTGGTGCCAACTGGACGATTCTCCGCGAGTGGAACAACACCGGTTCGGAGTATGTTTACAACGATATCGCTGTTACCGGTGAGGAAGTAAATCCGATTGACCTGAGTGCTTATGCCGGTCAAACAATTAAGATTGCCTTCTATGGAGAATCTACTCAAGCTGGTGGTGATAATGCATTCCACTTAGATGATGTACTGATTGACGAGACTCCGACCTGTTTGAAGCCGACCGGTCTGCATGCATTGAATGCACAGGCTACCAGCACAACCCTGCCGGTAGCATGGACGGCTAACAGCGGTGAAACGGCATGGCGTCTCCAGTACAAGCCTGCAGCAGATTCTACGGCTGTATGGACCACGCTGGATATCGCAGCTAATCCTTATACGATCACAGGCCTGAGTGCATTCACCGAGTATGAGGTTCGCGTAGCAGCTGTTTGTACCGAGGAAGATTTCACCGACTATGGTAAATCGATCATCGCTAAGACGGCTGCGGTTGTTCCGTTCATCCAGACCTTCGACACCACGTCGATGCCGGGTGAGTGGAAGCGTTATGAGGCGCTTCTCGAGGCTGTACAGGAGAGTGGTGCACAGCTGGAGGCTAGCAAGAACGGTTGGAGCGTAGGCCTTAAGAACGGTGTCTTCAACAACGAGCACCTCTATCTGAATATTGCCGGTACGGACACCAAGCATTGGCTGGTAAGTCCGGTGATTGAGATGCAGGCTGGTTATCAACTGACCTTCGATCTCGCTCTGACTACCAATGCAGGTTCCGCGCCTACAGCTGTTACCGCAGGTGAGCAGAACGACGATCAGTTCATCGTCTTCATCTCTAATAACGGTGGCGCTGATTGGACAGCACTTGGCACTTGGGGTAACCAAGGTCAAGGTACGTCGTTCGACCAGATCAGCACAGAGGGTCAGACCGTGAAGTTCGACCTGAGCGCATATGCCGGTCAGAGCATCATGCTGGCATTCTACGGTGAGTCCACCGAAGCTAACGGTGACAACAACCTCCATATCTCGAATGTAGCTATCGACCTGATTCCGGCTTGTGAGCGTCCGCTCAGCATCACGCTGGGTAACGTTACCGGTACGACGGCTGAGATCACTTGGGATGCTGACGAGGAAGGTACGTGGGAGTACGGCTATGTAGCTAATCCGGCTGCTGATTTTGCGCCGACGGATGCTGACTACACCGCTAACACGACCGACAAGATCGCCGAACTGAGCGAACTCGCTGAGACCACGGATTACATCTTCTTCGTTCGTCGCGCTTGTAGCGAGACCGAGAAGAGCGAGCCGCTGATGAAGACCTTCAAGACACTCCAGACTCCGGCTGAGTTGCCGTATGTGGGTGACTTTGAGGAGACCAACGGCTGGTTGACCTTCAATGGTGAGTACGTCAATAAGTGGGTACGCGGTACGGCTGTAGCTAATGGCGGTACGCACGCGCTCTATATATCGAATGATAATGGCGTCTCGGCTGCTTATACCAATAATGTCGCATGTGTTGTATATGCTACCAAGACCTTCTACTTCCCCGAGGCTGGAATGTATTCCTTCTCGTTCGACTGGATGTGTAATGGTGAGGGTAACTACGATTATCTGCGTGTAGCATTGGTGCCGGCTTCTGTAGAAGTAGAAGCTGCAACGGATCTCCCGACCGGACTGGGTACTACTGCTCTGCCGGAAGGCTGGATCGCATTGGATGGCGGTTCGAAGCTGAACCTCAGCTCGGTATGGCAGACCAAGCGCATCGAGCTCAATATTGAGCAAATGGGCTACTATAAGGTAGTTCTCGTATGGCGTGATGATACCAGCGGTGGTACTGCTCCGGGTGCTGCTGTTGATAACTTCAAGATCAGTCGTCTTGCTTGCCGCATGCCGAATGGCCTAACACTGGGTGACGTTACTACTAACTCGGCAGCCTTCTCGTGGAATGATGACGAGGACGGTATGACGTGGGAGTATGCATGTATCCCGACAGGTCAAGAGCCGACCGAGTTCACGGATGTAGATCAGAACTCGCTCCTCGTTGAGGGTCTTGATGAGAACACCAAGTACACCCTCTATTTGCGTAAGGATTGCGGTGATTCGCAGAGCGAAATCGTATCGCTTTCGTTCAAGACTGTCAACCCGTATCAGATTACGGTGAACGAAGGTACCTCGACAAGCTCGTATGTGCCTTTCTACGCATACTATGCAGGTAGCCACACGGGCAGTCAGTTTATTACTCCTGCTGAGCGTTTAGACGCTATCCAGTGGGATTCTATTAAGGCTCTGACGTTCTATACCAGCTCTTTGGCGGCTCATGACTTCGGCGACGCTCGTTTCGATATCTATGTAGGCGAAGTGGAGAATACGACGATGACTGCTAACGTGCCGTTTGCTTCGCTGACTCAAGTGGCTTCTAACAAAGCCCTGACCATCGAGGATAAGATGATGTACATCGAGTTCGATCAGATGTATCAATACGCTGGTGGAAACCTGTTGGTTGCTATCAACGAGACGACTGCCGGTGATGGCGTATCTACCACTTGGCTCGGTGTTTCGGCTACTTCCGGCTCGGCACGCTATGAGTATAGCACGTACGGACCGTATAGCGGAAGCTTCTTGCCGAAGATGTCTATCGACTTCAAGAAGGGGGTTGTTCCTCCGTGTGCAACGCCGAAGGACTTCGCAGCACTTGATACGACGGTTACTACCTCTTCTATCGAACTGACCTGGAATCCGATTAGTACGGAGACCACATGGGCTGTTCGTTATCGCGAGCAGGGTACTGAAGACTGGACAGTAGTATTTGCTGCTGCAGATACCTTCCTGCTCGAGGGCCTGAATCATTCTACGATCTACGAAGCTCAAGTAGCTACGCAGTGTGATCCCGAGGATCCGACTGCTATCGGCGAGTATAGCGCATCGGTTACTTTCGCTACCGAGTGTGCCGCTGTGGCTACGATTGAGCAAGACTTCGAGGGCAGTCTCCTCTGCTGGAGCGCTATCCAGGATGGTAACGGTTATCCGACGATCCTGTCTAACTATCCGGAAGATGCACATAGCGGAAGCAAGTTCGGTTACTTCGCTTCGCAAGTAGGTTATGATCCTCAGGACGAGTATATCGTTCTGCCTGAGCTGATTAGCTTGGAGGGCATGCGTCTGAAATTCTATGCACGCAACGATTATGAGGACGCTTCGGAGAACGCAACGCTGGTAGTAGGTGTAATGCCTGCTCTGGAAGATACGGCTAACTTCGTAGCTCTGGATACCATCGTGCTGACCAGCAATGTATATAACCAATTCGTTGTACCGTTCACCGCTTATACGGGTGAGGGCAAGTTCGTGGCTATCAAGATGCTGGCTGCAACCGTTGATATCGCTTCGGCGCTTATCGATGATGTAGTAGTTGAGGCTATCCCGAACTGCATGGAGCCTAATGGCCTGGCAGCAGACAGTCTGGCAGACGATGCAGTTGTTCTCTCTTGGACGCCGCAAGGTACCGAGGCTAACTGGCTCGTTCGCTATAAGAAGACCAGTGCTGCTGAGTGGGGTGAGCCGATTCTGGCAACCAATGACACGCTGATGATCAACGGTCTCGAGATGGGTACCTCTTATGATGCTCAAGTAGCTGCATGGTGTGACCCAACGAATGCGGAGGCTGTTAGCCCGTACGGTGCTATCATCAGTTTCACCACGCTCTGTGGCAACATTACCACGCTGCCGTGGCATGCAGACTTTGAGAATATGGCTGTCAACAGCATCCCGACTTGCTGGGACAACAGCGCATCTGCTTCGACGACGCTGAATAGCAACCCGGAGCGTATCTGGGGTGTATATGAGTACGGCGACAATAAGATGCTGCGTATGTACAACTACTATGTATCGAGCGGTACGGCATTGATCAACATGCCGGCTATCGTACTGCCTGAGACGCCTGCTTACGTTCTGTCGTTCGACTATGCTCATACGGCTACTTGCGGCGAAATGACCGTGAAGATCTCTGTGAACGGAGGCGACTTCGAGGCATTGACCCCGACCTATGGTAAGACTTCTACCGGTACCGATAAGGATAACCCGGGTGAGTTCACGACCGCAGATATCAACCTCACTCCGTATGCAGGTGATACGATTGTAATTCAGTTCTTCTCGAACGCTAACTACGGTAGCGGTGCTATCTTCCTGGACAACGTGGATATCCACCTGGCTCCGACTTGTGTGAAGCCGACCGGTTTGGCTATCTCCGATATCACGGAGGATGGTGCAAAAGCAACGTGGGATAACGTGGAGAACGGCGCATGGCTCTATGCAGTAGTTCTGGCTACCGCGGAGATGCCGGCTGAGTTCATTGCAACCACCGATACCTTTGCTGTAGTAAGCGAACTGTTGGATAACAGCGACTATATCTTCTATCTCCGCAAAGATTGTGGTGAGGAAGGTATGAGTGAGATCATTTCGGCTCCGTTCCATACCAAGATGGGTCCGGCTACGGCTCCGTATGCTGATGACTTTGAGGATGGCAACAACTGGATGCTCATCAACGGTTCTTACACCAACGTTTGGGCTTACGGTACCGCTGCTCACAACGGTGAGGGTACGCATGCGCTCTATATCTCTAATGATAATGGCGCTTCCAATGCATACTCGCACAGCGCAACTGCAGTTTATGCTGTCAAGTCGTTCCAGTTCGAAGAAGGTTTCTACACCTTCAAGTATGATTGGAAGGCAAATGGTGAAAGCAATTACGACTTGCTGTGTGTTGCACTTGTTCCTGACTCCATTGAACTGGCTGCAACCGCTACGGGTACGTTCTCGCTGCCTACCGGTTGGACGAAGCTCCATGAAGCAAATAAGCTGAACTTGTCGTCAACATGGAATACCGAAACGTTTGGTATGAATGTAGACGCTGGACTCTACAACGTCGTTCTCCTTTGGAGAAACGATGGTAGTGGTGGTAGCCAAACTCCTGCTGCGGTAGATAACTTCAGTATCAAGAAGATCACCTGTAAGGAAGTATCAGAGTTTACTGTATCCAACATCACTGCTACTTCGGCTACAATCGGCTGGACAGCAGGTGACGAGGGACAGAATGCATGGCAACTTGTTTACACGGCTGATCCTGAATTCGATCTGGCTAACGTGACGGATGAAGAGATCATTGATGTCGCTTCCAATCCGTATTCTCTGGCTGAATTGATTACCGACACCTTATATACCGTATACGTACGCGCGAACTGCGGTGAGGAAGATGGTGTCAGCGTATGGGCTACTACTACCTTCCGTACGGCTAAGGCATGCCAGACTCCGAGTGATGTGGCAGCTGCTGATATCACGACCAACTCCGCTTCGATCAGCTGGAATACCTATGGTCAGACAGGCTTCAACCTCCGTTACATCCACGGTACCGATACCGTTGTGGTTCCGGGCGTTGAGAGTCCGTATGCACTCAACGGTCTGGCTGCAGGTACTGTATATAACGTACAGGTTCAGAATTCGTGCAATACCGAGGAGTGGACTCCTGCTGTCAACTTCAAGACGGTTTACGGTGTTCCGTACGCTGAGAACTTCGATGCACTCACGGCTTATCCGTCTGAGTGGCTGCGTTACAGCGGTGTCCTGATCGATGATGTATTGGCAGGCACGGCTACGCTGAAGACGCCGGCAACTACCGGTTGGACATTCCGCTCGGAGACCAATAAGATATTCGAAAGCAAACACATTTCTGTAAATATCTGGAGTACCTACAAGTACTGGACAGTATTGCCGAATGTAGCTATCGACGACAACGTACAGCTGTCCTTCACGATGGCTCTGTCGAAGTCCACTACGGCGTACACCGACATCGCTACGACCGGTACCGACGATAAGTTCGCCGTACTGATCTCTACCGATAATGGTGCTACTTGGTCTGTTCTCCGCCAGTGGGATAACGCAGGATCTGAGTATGTTTACAACAACATCGCATTGTATGGTGAGGAAGTAATTCTTAACCTCAGCGAGTATGCTAATCAGAACATTCAGATTGCACTCTACGGTGGATCCACAACTTCGAACGCAGATAACTATCTGCACGTAGATGATGTGCTGATCGATCATATCCCGGCATGCGCTAAGCCGCAGGCTCTGACGGTATCGGATGTATTGGCACACAATGCTACCTTGGCTTGGGAGTCCAATGCTGCTGCATGGCAGATCGCTCTCGACACCATCGCCGGATTCAACCCCGACACGCTGTCGAATATCATCAACGTAACGGAGAATCCGTACACGCTGACCGACCTGCTGCCCGCACATACCTACTATGTATATGTACGCGCTAACTGCGGTGAGGAAGGTGCAAGTGCATGGTCTGCTCGTCAGTCGTTCCGTACCACGATCGCTTGTCCTGCTCCGACCGGACTCGAGGCACAACTCACTCCGGGTAACGGTTCGATTGCTACGCTGACCTGGAATGCCGGTGAGGCACAGGCATGGACGGTTGAGTACAGTCTCAACAGCAATATGTCTGACTCGCTCGTAATGAACGTTACCGAGCCGGTAGCAAACCTGACCGGTCTGACCGCTGAGGCTACCTACTACGCTCGCGTGAAGGCAGACTGCGGTGAGCTGGATGGACAGAGCGCATACAGCGCCATCATCTCCTTCCTGCCGACCAATATCTACTCGATTGTTGTAAACGATGGTACCCAGACCAGCGGCTACGTGCCTATCAACGGTGGTAACGTTGATTATGGTACAGTTGCTAGCCAGTTCATCATTCCGGCAACTGATCTCCAAGAGATCCTCTGGGATTCGATCACCGAGTTGACCTTCTATGCTTCGCAGGCTTCGGTTGACTGGGGTGCAGCTGAGTTCGAGGTTTACATGACCACGACCGAGGATGCTACCTTGGCAGCGCTGAACGATTGGGACAACCTCACGCAAGTGATGGTTGCCGGCAACCTGTCCATCGTGGATAACAAGATGGTGGTAACGCTCAGCGAGCCGTTCCAGTATACTGGCGACAACCTGCTCATCGGCTTCAAGCAGACCGTTGCAGGTTCGTGGGTAACCTCCACCTGGTATGGTAAGAACACGACTGGCGCTTCTATCGGTGGTTACGGCTCGGGTAACAACATGACTCAGCGTAACTTCCTGCCGAAGATGACGAACGCCTATGTTCCTGGTCAAGCTCCGGCTTGTATGTGGGCTACCCACCTCAACGTATCTGAGATCACGACTGAGGGTGCTACCATCGCATGGGATGACGTAGAGGGTGCTAACTGGGAGTATGCACTGGTTATGGCCGGTGAGGAGCCTGTAGCATTTACCGCTACTACCAACCCGATCGTGCTGGACAACCTCCTGGAGAATACGGCTTATGTATTCTACCTGCGCAACAACTGCGACAGTGAGAATAGCAAGACCGTTTCTGTTGCCTTCTCGACCATCGAGAATATCCAGGCTATCCCGTATGAGACCCAGTTCCAAGACGCTGCTACCTGGAAACTCGCTAACAGCGACAACGCTTGGGCCTTCGGTGGTAACGACGCTAACCTCTTTATCTCTAACAACGGTGTGAACTATGGTTACGATGAGGATCAGGCTTCTGTTTCCTACGCTACCAAGCTGTTCGACTTCGACCAGGCAGGTGAATATACCTTCACCTACTTCTGGAAGGCCGTTGGTGAGTACAACGACGAGGACGGTGCTATCGACTTCCTGCGTGTAGCTTTGGTTCCGGCTGATGTTCAGCTGACCGCCGGTGTTGCACCGGAGGGCCTGACCGCCGAGAACCTGCCTGCAGGCTGGATGGCACTGGATGGCGGTGCTGCACTCGTAGCAACCGATGTCTTCACGCGTCAAGACGCTAAGATTAACGTTCCTGCCGGTCACTACCGCGTAGCATTCATCTGGATCAACGATGATAGCTTCACCGATGGCGAACCTGCTGCAATCAACTGCCTCTACGTGAAGCGTGGTGATGCAACCGGTCTGCCTGAGGGTGGCAACGCAGGACTCGGTACCGAGGCTGTTAAGTTCATCCGCGACAACCGCGTTTACATCCTTGTCAACGGTGCTGTCTTCGACATGACCGGACGCAAGGTGGAGCAGAAATAAGTTCTGATTTTTCAGAATACCAACGTCGAAGGGGCTGCCGAAAGGTGGCCCCTTCTGTTGTTATAGATTTCGCCAAAAAAGTACCAAAAGGAGTGAAAAAACGCGAAAATGCAAAAAAAATGCTATAAAAACTTGTGTATTTGAAAAAAAAAGCGTAACTTTGCGGTCACTAATAGTTTGTGTATAGGATAGTCTGTGAGAAGATATATACTAATAGTATGCGCAATGCTCATGAGCGCGAGCCTCTTGGCCCACACAGCTCTGACGCCGGATAGGGCCCATTTTGTGGCCTTGCATGGCGATTTGGGCTACTCGACCTTGCTGCATAATATCCCCGGACGTCAGCCATCTCCCGGTATGAATGTCAACCTGGGTCTGGACTATCGTATATGCTACAACAATTTCCTGTTCTCCGTGGGCGTCGAGGGCCTGTATGAGCTCCATTCCAATCCGCTGGATGCGATGGACTTCTCGCTGCCGATGCGGGATACCGAGGGTGACCTGTTCCAGATGCATGTACTTATCGACGAGTCGAATGACCTGAGCCATATGGTGAACCTCAACTTCCCGTTGCTGTTCGGAGGAGAGTGGGGACGTTTCTATTTCCTGCTCGGTCCGAAGGTGTCGCTCAATATGTACGGCGCAGCGTCCTCGCGTGCCGAGTTCACCACGTACGGCGAGTACGAACGGATGTACGACGACTTCTACGACATGCCGAACCATCAGTTCGAGTCAGGCCATGCGATGTCCAGCGGTGCGCTGCCGATGAAGTGGAATTTCAATATCATGGGTCATCTGGAGCTCGGCGCTCGCATTGGCCATATGTTCCGCTATAAGTCGTTTCGTACCAATCCGGACAAGGTGCGGATGTACCTGGCGGCCTATGCCGACTTTGGCATACTCAACCTCCATGCACGCGGCACCGGTGCACCCGTTTTTGAGTACCGCGATACCGAGGACGGACTCCAGTTCTATATCCAGCCTTTGCTGCTTAGCACGATGTCCGACAATGCGATGATTCGCAACCTCAACGTAGGAATTAAATATACGGTAGCCTTTGAGCTGCCGCAGCATAGTAAATCGTATATCTACGACTGGAACCGCTCCGAACGTAACTTCCGTAAGCGTGGTGGTACTCAGTCTATCAATCACTAACAGAGATGAAACGCATTATCTACATACTCTTGTTGGCTATGGGCTTTGCGGCGTTGACGCCGATGGCAGCCCTCGTGGATAACCGCATTGCGGCTGTTTATGCCGTTGATGCCAAGACGAAAGCAAAACAGCAGCGCGAACGCGAGAAAGCGAAGGCTAAGAAGCAGAAAGAACGCGAGAAAGCCAAAGCCAAGGCGCAGAAAGAGCGCGACAAGGCCAAGGCCAAGAAGGAGCGTGAGCGCGAGAAGCTCGCAGCGCAGAAGCAGAAGGCGAATGCGCAGCGTCAGCGTGAGAAGGAGCGTCAGGCAGCCAGCCGTGCTAAGCAGCCGGCTAAGAACAACGAGCCGCAACTCTCTGCTGCGGAGGAGAAGGCTGCTTACATGAGCCAGGTGGAGGCTATCGACAAGGCCAACGCTCGTGCCGAAGCTTACAACAATCGCGACATCTCTCACCGACTCGGTTTCTGGGGCCAGTTTGGCTATTCCAACCTCTTTACCTCCGGCATCGGTTATACCCCGGCCGTGGGCGGTGCTAATCCTGTAGGCTTCCAAAATCACGATGGCGGCTTCGTAGGTGGTGGCATCGGTCTGGGTTATCAGTTGCGCTACAAGCAGTTCCTCATGACCGTGGGTGCTGAGTTCAGCAGCTACAACTCCGACATGGGTATCACCAATACCCCGGATGGTCTCTACAGCCTGGCATACGGCATGGCGCCGTATTCGTCCACTATGACCTACCACTATGACTTCACGCGTCTCTCCGACCGTCTCATCAGCGGATTCGTACAGGTGCCCCTGCTCTTCGGTATGGAACTGAAGAAGATTCCGCTCTTCTGGCAAGTGGGTGTGAAAGCCGGCATGGGTCTCATGGGTTCGTCCAAACTCAGTGGCCGGTATTCTACCACGATCGATGACAAGGAGCTCATCTCCGGACTCTCCAATATGTACAGCCACACCCTCGTGACGAATGCCGACCTGTCGAGGCAGTCCGAGAAGGTGAAGTTCGGCCTCAACGTAGCAGCAAGTGCTGAGGTGGGCCTGAATCTCGACCAGTGGGTGGATGCCGCTCGTGTACGCGTTTCCCTCTTTGCGGACTACGGCGTGCTCAACTCGCTCACCTACCAGGCTGCTCCCGGCGCACAAGATATTCCTACCCAGATGATGGTGGCTACCAATCCGCTGGATTTCCCCACCAACTCTGCCTTAGCGACTACCTCGGCGGCCAACGCCAAGGTCAACCCCTTTCTGGTGGGTGCTAAGATAGCCGTATGGTTCGATCTGCCGCGTACACCGAAGCCCACGCAGACCTATCCCAAGAAGCCGCAACCGCGTATGGGCGTCTTCATGTTCGACGACGAGAAGGATGCTCCGCTCGGTGGTGCTGCGGTTGAGATTGCCAACCTGGAGACCGGCAAGACCATCCAGAAGAATACCAACCGCCAGGGTATGCTCCAGGGACGTTTCCCTGCCGGACAATATCGTATATCTGCTACTAAGAACGGCTACTTCCCGTCGGATACGGTTATCCAGTCGGTCGAGGAGTTTACGTTTGATACCCTGCGTCTGCCGCTACGCCGCATCCCGGCACCGGTTATCCCGACGCTCTGCATGAATATCTACGACGTAGAGACCGGCGAGCCTGTCGAGGCTATGGTACGTCTCTCCTCCGTGAAGGATACCGCCGCCCTCTATGCCGCACAGGCCGGTGACGACGGCTTCGTTGAGACGCCGCTCACCGAGGGAGACTATATCGCTCGCCTCACGGCCCAGGGCTATATGTCCAAGGACGATACCATCCACTTCGTAAAGGATACCATCGACCTCTATATGCAGCATATCCGCGAGGGTATCAAGGTGAAGATCGAGAACCTCTTCTTCGCTACCAACAAGACCTATATCCTCCCGCAGTCTGAGCAGGCTATGTCCGATCTGGCACAGTTCCTGATCGAGAACCCGGGTGTCAAGATCCATATCGTAGGCCATACCGATGCAGTCGGCTCCGACGAGGCTAACCAGAAACTGTCGGAGGGACGTGCTAACTCGGTTCGCCAGAACCTCATCGAACGTGGCGTGGCTCCCGAGCGCATGACCACCGAGGGTAAGGGCGAGAAAGAACCTGTTGCTGACAACGACACCGAAGAGGGCCGTCAGCTCAACCGCCGCGTAGAATTTACTATCACCGACGTCGGCGATGAAGATATCGAGCAGATTTATTAAATCAAAAATCATAAATTTGAAATCATAAATTCGAAATCATGAGGAGATTCCTCACATATATATTCCTGCTTTGTACCGTCTTTGCATGGTCTCAGGTTGCCACCACCTTCCCCTACGAGTGTAGCTTCGAGGAAGGTGAGGACCTGTCTGCCTGGACGCTCAACTATGGTGCGGTGCCTACCGTCGATCAGTGGATGATCGGTTCGGCGGTGCATAGCGAGGGTCGTCGATCGCTCTATATATCGGCCGACGGACAGAACCCGAACTACGGCAAGACGCCCGATATATCGGTGGCTGTCTTGAAGTACAAGTTCCCGACGGCTACCCAAACCCAGAAATACGACGTTAGTTTCGACTGGAAGGGTATGGGCGACTCCATCACCTCCAAACTCTACGTCATGGTATGCCGTGAGCAGGACCTGACGGCTGCAGGCAACTACAACCTGGACGCTATCGTCAACCAGGTCGGCGGACGTTTGTCCAATGCGCAAGCGGGAGTATGTCAGGCGTTGGGTGAGTCGGGCGAGAAGTTCGTATGCGGTAGTGAGACATGGCAGAATGTGTCGCTTACCAACCCGGTGAGTGTCAATGCCGCCAACTCTGCCCGCAACTTTGCTATCGTCTTCATCTGGGTCAACTCCAACCAGCAGGACTCGCTGGGCCGAACCAGTATGGCGATTGATAACTTCCAGATCAACTCCGCGGCTATCAAGAAACCTGAGAATGTGATCGTTTATCCGCATTGCGAGGACTCGACGCTTATTGTCTCGTGGGAGACTTCCGGCGCGGCCAACGAATTTGATATCCAGTATCGTAAGGTAGGTGAGACCGGTTGGACACACGGCGTGAGCGGTATCACCGAGGGCCCCGATGGCTTTATTCGCGAGGATGGTACCCGCTGCTCCTATTCGCTCAAGCGTATCTTGGAGGGCAGTTACGACGTGCGTATCCGTAGCGCCTTCTACGACCCCGAGGAGAATAAGACCCTGCGCTCCAACTATGTCTATGTGTCGCAGATTCTCGTCTATTGCCCGGACAACCACTGTATCAACTATGTCGACCTCTATAGCCCCAACGTGACTTGTACATGGGGTTACAACCCCGCTGCCCATGCCGGCGCTACGCCCTACGACAGTATAGGCGTCATCGATTTCGGTCCGGACGCTATCGAGAGCCGTCATACGCTACACGTCGATCCTACCGAGGTCGATCCGCGTACCGACAGCCTGCTGCATACCGTGCCCGACGGTGCTTTGGCATCTGTGCGTCTGGGCAACTGGCATTATATGGGCGAGGCCGAGTCTATCACCTATGATATCCTTGTCGATTCTACCAACCAGGGTATCCTCATCTGTAAGTATGCCATCGTCTTCGAGAATCCTCCCGGACACGACGACGAAGGTCAGCCGCGTTTCAACCTCGAGGTGCTCGACCAGAACGGCAACCTCATCGACCAGAGCTGCGGACACGCCGAGTTTACGTACGAAGACGGTGTGGCTGCCGGTTGGAACATGACGCGCGACAACAAGGCCGCATGGAAGGATTGGACGACCATCGGTGTCAACCTTATGCCTTATCACGGCCAGACCATCAAGGTGCGCTTCACCACCATGGACTGCGGTTGGTCGGGCCACTACGCGTACGCGTACTTTACTGTCGATTGCGCGAACGCGCATATAGAGACCGAGAACTGCGGTAACGACGCACAGGTGACCTGTATCGCGCCGGATGGATTTGCCTACGCTTGGTATAACCAGAACGGCGATACCGTCAGTCACGACCAGACCTTCATTGTCGATGCCAGCCGTCAGATCTATACATGCCGCGTTAGCTTCGTAGAGGAACCGGATTGCTACTTTGAGATCAAGACCACCTCGGAGCCTCGCTTCCCGGTACCCGACTATACCTTCGAGCCTATCTTTGGCAATTGTATGAGTCAACTCCGGTTCTCCAACCACTCGCACGTCATGAATAAGTTCGAGGGATACGAGAACCATACCTCCGAGCCATGCAACGAGAGCCTGTGGTCGTTCCGCAGCTTTGCTACAGGTCAGGTACGTACTACTACCACCACCAACCCGACCTACACCTGTCGCGAGCAGGGCGACACCATCGAGGTGACCATGACAGCCTATATCGGCGCCGACAACTCGTGCGACAGTACGCGCGTGGATACCATCATCGTGCCCAATATCATCCCGGATTCCACGGAGTTCCACTATACCACCTGTTCCGAGAGCCCGATTAAGTTCGACGGCAAGTGGTTCGATCGCGATACCGTCTATGTCGGTACCTTCACCAACTTTGCCGGTTGCGACTCCACCTCCACACTCTACCTGAGCGTCTATCCTACGCCTAAGGATACCTATCGCCACGACTCGATATGTTCCGATGGTTCCGTCACCGTCAATGGTGTGCGCTACAACCAGCCGCTCGATAACTATCTCATCATGATGAAGACCGTCAACGGTTGCGATAGTGCGCTCTATCTCACGCTGACCGTCAACGAGCGTATCCAGCCGCAGGTGGACTACTGGTCCTACCTCTGCGCCGACGATGGCAATCTCTACGTCACGTTCACGCTCCAGGCCGGTCAGTACGATAGTTTGCGCATCACGTTCGATACGCCTGCGCTGCGCGATACCGTCATCTATGACCCGTATGTCACGAGCATCGCTATCCCGTATCCCGCCGACATCACGCCGGGCCACTATACGGCTACCATCACGTTCTATCAGTTCTGCTGCGGACGCCACGTAGAGCGCCGCGACATAGAGATACGCTACCGTAGCTCTATCGTAGAGCAGAAGTGGAACGACGTCCTCTCGCTGCTAGCGCCGAAGTACAACGGCGGCTTCGAGTTCACGGCCTTCCAGTGGTACAAGAACGATCTTCCGCTTGAGGGTGAGACCCACTCATACCTCTATCAGCCGCTCGACTTCAACTCCGACTACTATGTCGTAGTGACCACTCCCGACGGCTCGCAGATGGCTACCTGTCCGATTCGTCCCGTTTACCACGAGCAGCAATCCGACTATCCGTCTATCGTCAATGCCGGACAACTCGTGCAGCTATATATGGAGCAACCTGCCACGATATGGTACTATACCGTATCTGGACAACTATACGCTACGTTCAGCCTGCCTCAGGGACATACCACCCTGCCTACTCCCGAGCAGCCGGGCACCTATATCCTCAAGGCGGTAGATGCCAAGGGTGAGACCAAAGCACAAGTAATGATTGTTGAATAAACCCAACGAAACATCTATAAGACTACGAATATGAAACGATTAGTCCAACTATTAGTGGTAGCAGCCGTCCTGTTTGCTGCACCCGTACACGCTGTTAGACGCTACTCCTGTAATTTCGAGGATTCGGTAGCGCGTAGCCGGTGGACCCTAAACCCCGCGGCCAACACGCAGATACTCAGCCAGATTACCAACCGCTGGTATATCGGCGAGCCGGGTAATAATGACCGTAACGGTCACAACGGTCTCTATATCTCCGCCGATGGCGGCGAGACGGCCGGCTACCAGAACAAGGGTTGCTGGGTCTTTGCGTATGATACCATTGCACTCGATCCCATCAGCGGTGACTATACCATGACCTTCGACTATACCGTCATGGGTAATGTGGCCAGCAATTTCGACGGTCTCTATGCCCTATGGATCCCGGATTCGATTAAGGTCAACTCCATCGCTACTTCTGCCGGCGTTGTACCTGCCCGCTATACCGACTATGTCATCCGTCTCCAGCCTACGGCTAATATGGACTATCTGGGCGGTACCGTGACGTGGCGTCAGTGTGCTGTGAAGATCAAGGGATCGGAGTGCGACGGCACGCCCCACTACCTGGCCTTCGCTTGGGC
>Ga0247611_10002036_pt1 | contig 34187 bp, 37 predicted proteins | sample 177DNAGHGhighgp2_FD_192422 | JGI IMG/M metagenome (GOLD analysis project Ga0247611, IMG submission 192422) | Sheep rumen microbial communities from Palmerston North, Manawatu-Wanganui, New Zealand - 1770 DNA GHGhigh gp2 | ecosystem: Host-associated > Mammals > Digestive system > Stomach > Rumen... | reverse complement strand
AATTGTCACGTGCTTCTTTCTTATGTGTAAGATACTGTGCTAATTCTTTCTCGAATTGTGCACAGAATGCTTGTTGCAAAGAATAATTCTGTTCTCTACACAATTTGTCAATTTCTTTCTTACTGTCCGATTCTGCATAACTTGCATCTGCAAATACTTTCTGTGATTCTTTGTATGCTGCTTCAGCTACATCTGAAAGTGTCTTGTACTTTTTGAACTTTCCATCAACTTGTAGCTGAATGTATTTGCCATCATTTGAATTTCTAATTTCAAAATAATTTGTTAAAACGTTCATATCATCTCCTAAACAATGCATTTATTTACTATGCTATCAAGACTTTCTTGATATAATTTTGAACGCCAATCAGTAAAACTTGTCAATGCATTAGTTAGTTTTTCAATAATTAGCTGTCTAAAATTCTTGCAATTCCAAAGTTTCTTTTTGAATTTAGGAATAGCAGTTATATCATAATCTTTCATACAACCATAAAATCTTATTCTACCTGTCATGTAATCTATATCTAAGCTGTCAATAAATGAATTGTCTTCACCTTTCAAGTAAAGACATATTCGCTGATCATCGTACACATGATGTCTGAAATCGCTTTTTGTGTAGTGATGTGTATTAACGTCAATGTGTGTATTGTTCATATTATCTCCAAAAAATAAAAAATCCTGTTAACAGTTGCGGTGTTAACAGGATTTTACGGACAATTGTCCTCGAAAACTCTCTATTGAATCCGCAACATTCAACTTATGTTTAGAGTATAATAAAATAAGTTGCAAGTGTAAACAACTATTTTTTATACTTGAAATATTTATAAGTTGAATGTGTCAAATAATGTCACAAACTGTTACCATTTACCTGTCCAGAGAACTAGCTTTATTACAAGATATACAAGATAGCTATTTATTTTTAGTATTTTATTTTACTATATATTGAATTTAAAATTTTAGGTAACAATGGTAACAAAGGTAACAAATATTAAAATTATCCCAAAAACAATACTTTACTAAAAATCTGTTACTTGTTTGTTACCTATTTTTTATAGTTTGTTACTTACTTTTTTGCCACTTTAGACTTCAATTTCTGTGTTTATTATCTTGCTAGGAATATAAGTGCTAATATTCATTGGTGCATTCGGATCACTTAAGTGTTTTTTACCAAGTTTCTTACCATTAGCAGATAATTCATACTTTTGACCGAGTTGTCTAGTACGACTAGATTCACTAATACTTGCTCTACCTTCAGGTGTCAACATATTTGGCTTACCAAGTTTAATCTGTCTCATATGTTCTCTAAATTCTTGAGAACGTGGTGGACGAACTAAACCTCTACGTCTTACAAAGCTAACATTGTATTCACGTTCAAACCATTCAGCTACTTTTCGAGAGTAAGTTTGACTTAGATTCATACGACGCATTAGCAAATGTACAAAGTCTACAAATCGATAACGTTCGACTTCAGTAGCTTCAGTATCATAAAGTTCTTTAGCACGTTCTAGGTCGAGTTCATGTCTCTTTTCTATTCTTGATTCATGTTTTTTTCTTGTTGATTGTGACCAACCTTGCATTCTATAAGCTCGCTTTTATCCAGTTACACGCTGGAGTTAATATTTTTAGACGATAATATAATTTATTAGGCACACAGTAAAATGGCTTATTCCTCATCTTCTTCAACATCATTCTCGTGTTCTTTCATGTAATTTCTGCATTCTTTTTCAGTACCACGAAATACGACATAACCATACTTTGTAACGAGAAAGTCAGCACCTGTAGTGAATAATTTCATTGTAAACTCCTTAAGCTATGTTTATATTATAATAAATTGTAGCTTTCAATGTATATATTTTTGATTATACTAGTATAAATATTACTAAGGAGTTTGATATGGCAGAATTTAGACAGCATCCGCTTTACACAAATTATTACGTTTCTAGTGACGGTCGTTACTTCTTCATCAATTCACGTGGCATAAAGTCAGACATCAAGCAAGGTACTATCACACGAAATAGATATGGCAAGCCATTAAATTATGAAGTGTGCATTACACTTGAAAAAGGCAAATACACGACTGTAAATGTCGGTAGACTTGTTCTTGAAACTTACGTTGGCTTTGCACCTGATGATAAGCCTGAAATTGACCATGTCGATCGCAATCCTCTCAATAACGACTTGAGTAATCTTCGTTGGTCTAACAGACATGACAATATGTTGAATCGAAAGATGCCCGCTTGGTCTACTGATCGTCAAGCACGTAGACTTGAAACAGCAAAGAAAATGGGCTACAACAGCTGGGGTGATTTTATTAAAGATAAAAGACGCAAAGCACAATTGAAGAGAGAACAGGAGACTAAGTAATTACAGACACAGAAATTGACATCAAAGAAATTAAAGCAACTTTAAAGGCTATGCAGCGTGATATGATTGGCACAACCATAACAGTATGTGATCAATGCAAATCAATGAAAGAATGTATAGCTGACATACTGACGTGTCGATACATTTGCATTGATTGCAACGAACTTAACAATACAAAAGACATAAACAAATTTAGGAGATTAAAGAATGGCTGAAATAGCATTAACGGCACTAATGTTATCGTGTGCAGCTGGAATATTAGAGAATATTCTTCGCATTCATAATAAATTACCAGGACATTATTGCGATACACTATACGGAATTAACATTGCACTTTACATATCATGGATAGAAATCTGTGTTGCTGCACTATGCGCAGGTGGTTCATTTGCAGCTGCAGCTATTAGTGTAGCAACAGTATGGATAATCATCGGTATTGTAGGTGATACAATTGAACTTACTAAATATAAGAGCATTTACGATGCACTTAGATTTACTATACACATAGTATTACTGATTATGTTCTTATCAATAGGAGATTAAACAATGATCGATTTAAAAGTAGAAGTAAAAACACCCGAAGAATGTAATGTAGAACGTTTCAAAGAGCACAGTTTCACAAATGAAAATGGTGATACTATAACGTATGTCGATGAGAGAAAACAAATCGTAGTATTTACTGTTAAAGTTGATGATAAAGTAGCTACTCATGTGATACCGTTTGGCACGTGTTACGGCAAAGACCAATCACTAGAAAAACTTCCATCTGACGTTTTACTTGACATACTGCCAACTATTTTTAGACATCTATCACACCAAATTAACGAGCAGGAAACATAATGACAGATATAGAACAAATCAAAGAAACACTTTCAAAGATGCAAGCACAAATAGACGTGCTTGAAGACAGAATGAACACAGTAAATCCACAGTGCTTTTCGTTAAATATAACTGCTGCTAGTCCTGATTGCTACAACTATCCTTTGTCATTATCAGCAGCAAGATCATTGTGGCCTATACTTGAACATGAGTTCGATGAATACTGCATGAAGAACAATTTAACACAATGGACTAAAGCAGATTCGTTAGACTTCTACAACAAATACATTGGTTTACGGAGCAGATTTTGGGTAGACATTTTCAGTACGACATGACTCCTGAACACATCGAAGAATTGTATGAAACTGAGATGGATGATGAAGCAAAGAATATATGGCTAGCTTGTAGAGATTGGCTAGTCAATCATTTCGGCTGTAGTAAGCAACTTGCCGACATCAGACTTCGTGAATGGAATCAAGAGTACGGACACAACCCAATGAAAACTGTTGGCTTAACACAACTCAATCATTCGAAAAAAGCACCAGTTATCGAACAGAATTACAATCGTACACCTAAAAATATCAATTGGTGCAAAGGAATTGAAATATGAAACACATACATGCAGTATTAGCACACAAAGATTTCGAATTTCCAAAGCAGTATTACTTCAATTACGAACCAGTGTATGCATTTAGTCAGAAAGACATCAAGACTAATTTGACTTTGAAGATTTACAATTCAGAATATGATGATAGACTATTCGGTGAACTTGGTATTTGGAAGTATCTTTTCGAACACGAACAATACGACTGGTACACACTTCATCACTACAGACGATACTTTGAAGAGTATTACGAACATGTTAGCTTGCCGATGCCTATTCAGTTTAACTGTTCATTGTTGCAGCAATTAGCTGTAATGCATTCACCAAAGATTTGTGAATGGTTGCAACAAGTTCTTGATCCAGCAGACTTCAAATTCTTAGCAACGACAAACAGACTTTACCCATACAACATCATGTCAATTCCTCGTGAAGTACTTTCTGCTTGGTTGAACTATGTCGAACCTATCATCAATAAACTCATCGAAATTGTTGGTATTACTGATTACGAAAAGATGACAGAATTTGTCACAAATGATAAGTCATTCACTGATAACAAATTAAATGGACAAGAAATCACAGGCAAAGATTGTAGACCCGAATATCAATGCAGAATTTACGCATTCATTCTTGAACGATTAACTACTTTGTTCTTTGCTAAAGTTCAAGGAATTCAGCCATGGCACTGTGAAGTTCATCTTCTTGAACCTGGGCAAAATATTTAGTTTACACTTGACAAAATTTTAATTATAATATCTACAAGAAACTTGCTACTCCTGACAGAAAGTTACTGTATTTCATAGTTCACTTCTTATTCCTCCAAATTCTTTCTGTCAGGAGGATGCATGATCTTGCTTGTCATTGTTGTACTCTCCTTATAAGTAAAGCTCCTAGAGTAAAATCTAGGAGCTTTTTTCAGAATGTACTATACTTTGATTTGAGGTATAGTATTTATGACTATCTGAACAGCGAATTTATCAATTGCTGTTGCATTGCTGGTGTTACTTTGTACTCAACAACATCAGACGAACCATAGAATGATAAAGCTAAAGCATCACAAGCATCAGGTGAATGACCAATGATAGCTTTAATTTCTTCTTTAGGCACGAGTGCTTTTTTACCTTGACCGTTGATGATGTAACTAGTTGACTTTAATGCATCAAAAATTTCTTTGTACTTAGTTGTGTCAACATAGAATCCATCTTTAATTGCTTTAGCTAACGTGTCATAGATGTATGTTCTTGCATTATTGCAATTCTGATCTGGTGATTTGCTAGCAAAGTTGACTTCAGTAAGATCGTACTGATCTTTCAATGTATCGTAGAATCCAATGTCATAACCACCAGTCGAATCAAGATATGTTGCAACAAAGTGATATTTGTTGTCAAGTCTTCGATACACTGAACAAATTTCATTTGTATCAGCTTTGTTCAAATTCACAATTTCGACAATTTCGTACTCATTTCTGACAACGATAGATGTATTGTCTATGCCAGCTCGAGCAAAGTCAATTCCTGCATAGAACTTTCTGCTTTCACCTTGTCTGTCTACAACAAAGTCAGTGATGTTTACTATGCAGTTTTCAATTACGTCATCAAGAATTTCACCATAGATTTCTTGTCTACGCAATGTTTCGTCAGTAATTGCTTGCAACTGCATGTCATAAGATTCTTGTGATAGCTTGTTACGCTCAACAAGATCTTTCATCGTGCCGTAAAACACTTTGATTTTGCCATTCTGCATACCTTCTTTAATCCACGTATTCCAGAACGATCCACCGACGCGGTGTACTGCAGAATCTAATCTTTGGTGTAAAGTTACCACGACAGCAAGGACCAGCTACTGCTAGCAAGTCTTGCTTAGCTAATGCGATCTCATCACAAATTAAGTATTCAATTTCAGTTAGACCACGAACTGTTTCGTAGTTTTCGTATGAATAGAAGAATGCAGCACCACCGTTACATTCTAGTTTACAGTGTCCATCGAAATGATATGGAAGTCTAAGTTCTTCAAGGCGTTTCTTTACTTCAGGTATAATCGTGTTTGCAAGCTGATTGCTAGTAATGCCAAACACAATTTGACGCTTTCTATTCATCAAATTTACAGCAACTAAGCAACTAAGAGCAATAGTCTTACCACATCCACGTCCACCGTAGATGCCCGCAATCGGATCTTGTGATCTTACGAATTGAAATTGATGATGCACTAAATCACAAGATCCGTCAAGCTGAAATACTCTATTAGGATCTTTTTCACTCATATTTCGTTAAATGTTACAGTGATACCTTGTGCAGCATTCTTATCAGTTTCGACAGTTACAGACTTTTCAGATTTCTGATCACCCCAGTCTTTACGATTTCTACGCTTTAACAATTCCATGAATTGAGCACGGTGTTGACCACTTAATGCGTAGCACTGAATCATGTAGTTTTCTAGCAGATTACGATTGTCAAGCATCCAATTGCAGTAATCACGTACTAATTCGTTTACAAGTTCACTTGTCCAGTTATTGTCTACATAGTTGTAGTCAAGACATTTACCAGCTTCTGGTGGAACTAGCGGATTGATGTAGTACAAGATAGAGCATAATGCTTTACGCAATTTGTTATCTTCCAAATTCTGCTTTACTTTGTCAAAGTCTATCTGCAATAATGCAACCCAGTACTTACCCTGTGGTTCTGTACGTTCCATGTCAAGAGCATCTTGCAAACCAGTACTTGTATCTGCAAATGACGGTTCAGATGTGTAAGTGTTATTGAATAGCCAAGTAATGTAATTGATAACTTTTGAACACACAAGTTCAGGCTGTTCAGCACGAACTTTAGCTGAGGCTATTTGACCTAGCTTTATGCAATGTTCAGAGATCTTTGGTATTCGACCTTCAGCGTATGCTTTGATTACAGCATCTGACATCTTCTTACGAGATTTGTCAGAATGTGTTTTGCCATACATTGGGTTCTTTTCACCACTGTTATCTTTGTGCTTACCGAACATTGGATTGTTAATGCCAACGTTGTAGTGCGACATAATTAACCTTGTTCGTCTATCTTCTTACTGACTTTTTCAAAGATTTCGAGCAAAGAATCTAGCTTGATAGCAAGACACACAATGCCTTCATAAATCTGTTCATTAGTGATGTTTTCGAATTTGACTTCGTTTTCTTTCTTTTCCATGTATGACTCCAGTCTGAGATACGCTCAGTTCGGTAAAAAATGAGAGTTTCTTCGGTCACGCTATGTGCTCACAAAATAGCGAGGAGTTACGCCGATTATTCTTCTTCTTTGTAATCGAATTCTTCAGAGTCATTGCCTTCAATTTCAGACAATGCAGCTTGAATAGCATTGACATCTTCTTCAGCGATGTTGTACTTCTGAATGAGTTCGTTTAAAATTTCAAGTAACTTTTGCATGTTAGTAACCTCTTGTTAGTATTTATAGATTAGTCTTTCCACTCTGATGGAATTCTGTCACTGTCACCACAGTTATGGAATGCTTGAGCGTAATCTCTTGGTGGATTAGCTTGTGTAGAAGCTTGATAATATAAGTCATACGCGCCTGTTTGTACGTTAATACAATCATAAAACGCCAAGCTCATGCCTGTAACATTTGATGTGTCAAACAACGGTATAGCAGTTAATGCAGGATTACTCTGTTGTTGACCAAACATATTAAACATAGAGTTCATGTCAATAACATTATGTGTGTCAAACAATGGTACTGAAGATATAGAATAACTTTCATAAAACATTCCTGCCATAGATGTAACGTTTGACGTGTTAAGCAATGGCACACTTGTTAGTGAGTGACATCGTCCGAACATACCACCCATGTCTATTGCGTTAGATGTGTCTAACACGGGTATCGTAGGTAAACTAATACAACTCCAAAACATTCCATCAATGAGCGACACATTTGATGTATTGTATAGTGGTACTTCTGTGATGTTTGTCGAAGCAAACATAAAACGTGTACTAGACACATGTGAAGTATCAAACAGTACTACTGAAGACAGACTAGTACAATTCTCAAACATCTGCGTCATATCTGTGATATGTTTTGTGTTAGCGCCTAGTACTTCAGCCACATTGTTACTATCGTGAAGTAGATTAGTGAAATCAGTACCACTTTTATACACATCATATACATCAGTTGTTCCAGGCACTTGTGTAGCTGTTTCGTACGTTGTGTCTGACACTTTACGCGGAGCAAGTCCATCGCGTGTTCTAACACGAATTATATTCAGTGGTAAATCTAATGGATTATACGGATCTGTATATGCACAAATAAGATTGTTTATTGTGCACGCATTACCGCCTAATGTGTATGCTTTACTCATGTATCAAATTCTCCTTCGTGAACTACGTATGTCGTGTTAGCTGCTTGTGTAACAGTCTTTCTTGCTAACACTCTGATGCCATCTTCATAGTACGCATCAACTTCGATTTCTACAGTACCAGTCGAAGCATAGTACTGTTGTGTTCTCCATTGAAAGTTAATGAAAGTCTGTGCATCGATGTCAAGCGCAATTGCATGACAGTAGATGCCAGTACCTTGTGTAGTATCACAGATGCCAGACTTTTCAGATTCAGACATATCTGTATACGAATACCCGTTCGTATTCTTTTCAGCATCTAACAACATCGACGTAGTCAAGCTGCCTGGGTTACCATTCCAGCCTAGACCTTGGAATGTAAGATTGTCATTCTTGTCAGGTGACCATTTTATGTACACTCTGTAAAACTCAAGTGCACCCTGTAAAGGCCAGACTTGCACTGAGTTTACTAAAATGTCTGGATCTATAGTGCCGTTAACATGTATACTTTTTGCATTAGAAAGAATCATTAAGAATTTCCTGTTACTATGTATACTTTGTTATCACTTGCACCTGATGCTGGAATATCACCCGATGTAGCAACTAGTACGATTCTATCAACTGCTTCAACATCGTTAGGAGTTGCATAAAGCTTTTCATCAGCAGTAATACAGCCTGTCGTTGCACCGTCATTGTATGAAGATATAACCATGTACTGATGCTTACCAGCAGCTTCAAATCTACCGAAAGTATAACCAGTAGTGCTGTTAACTACTCCACTAATTTCATAGTTGTAAATCTTGTAGTTAGTGCCTGGAAGCTTGATTTCATACGGAATTACGATGCCACCATTGTTGATGCAGTTCTTGATGTCTGCAAATGTAACAGTTCCAGCAGTTAATGCACCATAATTGACATACATGATGTGTGCACTAATAGCAGAATTAGTGTAATTCTTAGCACTTTCTACACAATCAGCAGAAAATATTCTAGACTGTGTTGGTAGTGTGTAACCGAATGTTTGTCCAGGATTAGTAGGACCGTTATTAGCAGTACCCATAATCTGATAGCAACCTGGGTCATTAGTCTGATCGAAGAAACCGAGCGCAGAGTAAGATGAAGTACCATCTGTCACTACAAAGTTAGATACACCACCTTGTGAACTTACTTCGATGATACCAAGTGCTAACTTAGTACTGTCAATTCCGTTACCAGCACTCAGCTCAATGCAGTTGGCGCTTATCTTATCTTCAGTGTTATTGACTACGATTGGTGCAACACCAGTATATGTCTTTCCACCACCGATAACTCCTAATGGACTAGAAGGAGTACCATTACCGCTTATCGTGTTATCATGCGCAACAGATGAAATTTCAACTACTGCATTACCAGCATTGCTTGTAACAGCGATACCGTTATCACCTATCAAAGGCATTAACGCACCAGTGTAGCTTTCACCACTTGGACCTTGAGGACCGGTTGCACCTGAAGGACCTTGTGGACCTTGAGCACCAGATGGTCCTTCAGGACCGCGTTCACCGTTCATAACATCAAACACAGTAGAACTTACTGCATCTGTAATTGTCACTCTTGTACCAGATGTAATTGCTTCTGCAGAAACAGTAGGACTTACACCATCTTCACCATGTAGTGATTCAAGCCATTGATAGATGTTACCGCTAAATCCAGCTTCTACTGCTTGTTCATATGCAGACTTACCAGGAGCACCATCTTGACCAGCTGGACCCTGTTCACCTTGTTCACCCTGAGGACCGACTGGACCCTGTTCACCCTGAATACCCTGCGGACCGGTTTCACCTTGAACACCTGGAGCACCTTGAGGTCCTTGCGGTCCTTCCGGTCCTTGAGCACCGTCAGTACCATTAGCACCATTTGCACCGTTCATTACGTCGAACGATTCAGTTCCTTGTGCACCAGATAGTGTTACTCTAGTTCCAGACGGAATAGCAGAAACAGTGAATGTTACTGATTCACCATCTTGTCCGTGCCAGTTTTCATCAATGCCTAATGGCTGTTCTGAAGTACCGTTACCAGTAATTGGCGAATTTGCTACTACTTCAGTACCTTCACCAGCACTACGTAAAATTTGATTAGTTGTTTGTGCTAAAGCCATATAAAATTCCTCTTGTTATTTATTACCATCTGCAAGCTTCATTTAAACTGCTGAATGAAGCAAGCTCTAAGTTGAACAGTGCGCCATCTGTGTTTTGCGCGTTAACAAGTTTGATATTGTCGACTGCTGTTAAATAGATGGGAGATCCTAATATTGGATCTAAATATGGATTGTCTATCGTAAATTTAGCTCTTGCTACGCCGTTTATGAATGCAGAATAAGTTCTAGCAGTGCTGTCAAACACAAATTTGTGTGTGCACAAATCTCTGCTTGTCCATCTAGCATTTTCATTGTATGGATAATAGTCTGCAGAAACAGTCCAACCGTCAAATGGTGGTTCTACATGTCCTCTGAACTGAAGTGCGTTCTGACTATCTGTGACACGAACAGCAGTAGTACCATACTCGTACTGACCAGCTGTTATTTGTGTAGCTGCAGTGAGATCGCCATTTCGTATCCAATTTTGCTTGTAGTATGGCTTGTCTCTTTCTGCTTGTGATGTAGTAGATGGCAAATATGGACTACCATACGGAAGATGATAGTTGATGCATGGATTAAGAACATGATCTCTAGCAGCTTCAACTGTATCATGCAATAATATGTAGATACCGTCATTCAACGTAATCTGAGTATCTAGTATTGCTATTCTGCTATCATCTGTTATAGTAGCAACACGTGTATCATATTTGATAGCTAAGTATTTGTCATTCCCAACAACACTGCCACTTGAACCAAAATTTATCAAACCATTCATTACATCGTCAGGTTCGTTAAATGCTGTGTAATTTGGAAAATAGTCTCTAGCAAATTTGTTACCCATACTGTAAGTTACATGTGCATTTACAGGTGGCAAATAGAACCATGCTTTAGCAGTAACATCAGAACCTGTTAAGTTAAATGTACTACCAGTCAAATTAGCACCTGTTAAAGTATAAGCACTAAACTCGTAACCAGAATTTGCAGTGTTAGACAGTGTAACGCTATCTCCAATGAAACCAGATACTCTGCTAGCAGCTATTGAACCACCATCTGTTACTTGCAATGTAACATTCTTAGCAGTTTCATAGTTCGCTTGTGCAGTTACATCAGATCCAGTAAAGTCGAACTGATTACCAGTAAGTGTAGCACCAGTTACACTGTACGAACTAGTTCTTTCATTCCAAGCAGGAGTGCCAGTAATTGTGATAGTGTCACCTTTGTAACCTGTAGTCTTATCAGCACTACAGTTGACTGTGTTTAGCTCGTACACGTCTAAGTAACGTGATAGCTTGTGACCAGCTGTGTGATGATTTAAAATGTGTTTCTCTTTGTACATGTCAGTCCTTTATCAGTCTTACTGTTAAACACTGTGTTAAATTTGTAGAACTGTCATACGACATGATATTTGTGTTGTATGCTACATTAAAAGCGTATGGACGCGTTTCAGTTTGTTTTGTGCTTGTCCAAAATATAGATCTGTTAAATTCATCATAGAATGCGTCGTTGTACCAATAACCTGCAGGAAATATTGAAAGACCATACCTATCATCGCCGTTACCGTTGTCATACCAACCATAAGTAGATTTTGTATGTAAACCAGCTACTCTATCTCCACAAACATAAAGTAATGTCTGAAGTTCAATCAAAGTTGGAACATGCCACCCTTCAAGTGATTCAGCAATCCTCATAGCTGCATCCCAGTTGTAATAATATTCAGTAACATCACTTTGGCCATAATTTAGTACTCGTGTGTATATTCCGTCACCACCATCATCAATTGCTAAATTTTTAGCAAGCCACGTTTGTTTGCCAATTGTCACTTCTTCTAATACGGGCGCTGGTACACCATACCCGAGAATCTCTACACCATCGACTGTCAACTGCTTTCCATTTACTGTCAGTGCGTTCATTCTTTCTCCTTAAGTCTATCTTTGATCCATGCAAGCTCTGTCAGTATCTGAGCTAACTTAGCACTCAAGTCTAACTGCTTAATCTCTTCGATCTCTTTTTCTAGCAACACTACGCGTGTATTCAGCTCATCTCTATCAGCATTACGCTTCTTGCTAGTATCTTTGCGCTGGAAGTGTATGATGAGATACAAGATAGCAGCGACTACTACTATCTTGATGTCACCAGTGGAGAATGCGTTTGCTAATAAATCTTCCATGTTATTACCCATTATAAGTTTGTGCTTCAGCTAGTGTTGAAAATCCAGCAACACGAATGTTCTTTACTTTGGGGTACAATCCGCTAGAAACTTCTTTCATCAATCCGATATACTTACAGTTTAGCATATCTACTGATACATTAGCGTAACCTAACAAATTATTTTCTATATAAGTATAAGCTTTCTTTGTAGTCCTATCGAATACTATCTTTAATCTAATATATGAATTGTATGACCATAATGATGATTTCTTATAACTAACACCATCTTGTGTTTGGCTTGTAACATTCTGTCCAGCTTGTGTAGTCCAACTTGTTACTTTCCAAGTAACGCCTACAAATCCTGGAATACTCATGTTTTGGTGTGCACGACTACGCCAAATAGAATCAGAGTCAAATTGATTGTGTGTAAGTAAACATATATCTGCAGCATTTGTGCTGTTTACATAACAAGCATCAAATACGAAAGTCAAATAATTAAAGTTTGTACTATTTGGCATGCCTGTTAATGATACAATTGATGTTCCATTTGTGCTATATTCATTATTGCCAAGATCTACAAAGACTTCGCTGTGAGCTGGTTCTATATACGATAATGGCCAGTTGCTAGTCACAGTCGAATAATGATATGTGAAACCAGTTGAAACAAGTGTTTCTGTAGTGTTTGTCTTATTGACATTTGCTGCATTGACATCTATCAACAATTCATATTCATTTGTGTCTTCGTTCAAACCATATAGCTTGAAATCAAGTGGTGTACTAGACTGAAATGAATTTTGGTTATTAGCAGAAATTAAACCTACGCGTGTCGGTAAAATTGCACTATTGTCAGCAGTATGAAAATACACTGTTAGTTCGACAAAGTTTGATGCATCAAACTTACTAGCTTCTGAACCCCAAGATCCGCCGAGTAATACTTGTGGCATTCTAGTATCAGGAGACCAAGGTGTACCATCTAACGTATACGAATCATACGTCCAATATGTCGGTCCATAGTGCACAGTATCATCGTCGAAAGCTATGCCGAGTTCATCCCATTCCATATACGTAGCAGTAGCACCAGAATTACCAGAACCCTGATTCCATCTACCACTTAGCACCCATTTAAACGATTTGTACTTGTGCACAAATTGTCTAGTCTGTCGTGTGCATAATGTATTGCCATTGAATCGCACTTTGTAAATGTCAGACATTAGTTGCCTCCAGATACACGGTTGATACCAATGACTTTTACCAACCAGTTATACCCATCTGTATTAAACCCAAAGCCATCAAATGCAGTTGATAGATTTATTGTGCTATTATATGGATTAGTTAAAGATGTTCCATTACAATTAAATTTTGCTTCACGCCAGAATATGCTGTTATTTGCTGGTCCGTCACAACGCCAAGCAACCAAATTATAATTAAAATTATTGTAAGTATTAAATGTATGATATTCAGCATTTCCTGAATAATCATCTGCACCATATAAGAACGAAACTTTCTCAAAATTAGTAATTGGTTCTGATAAAGTTTGCGGCCATTGTATATCTTTAGTTATAGTTCCATTTGGATTTTCCCATAGCACCGTTTCATCATTACTAAACACAAGTGTATTATTAACCAAATTAACCTTAATGCCAGGTCCAGCACTAATAGGCAAAGCACTACCACCCCAAACTCCTGAGTTAGAGCTTACGTTGTTAATTGTAGAATTGATGTCACCTGATGTAGCAGTAACATAGTCTGTTGCAGCAGATACAGCTGCTGGCAATTCATCACCAGCAGAAAGAGGTACACCACTGATTTCTGTAATCTTATTATCGACAATTGTTAAGTCTGTATTCTGCAAGTAACCAGCTAAAGACTGATGTTCTGTCAAGAATCCGCTTGGGTTACCTGTCATAGGATAGAAGTTTGCACTTTCACTCTTTGGCATCAAATTGCTGATGTCTTGATGAGCAGTTAAGAAGTCACCTGATACAGTACTGAACGCAGAAGCATCTAACTTGTCTGAAGATAGATTCGAAATTCTACCAGCAAGTGTGTTAATTCTTGCATGTGCAGATGTGTCGTAAAGCGCAGATGTATCGATAGAGCTAATAGCAGCATCGTGATATCCGTAATCAAGTTCACTCTGTAAACCAGATGTTGCACTATCAATCATTGACTGTATTGCAGTAACAGGAGTACCTTCAGCTGTTACATTGATAGTTGTAGTCTTTGCATTCGGATCATCGACAAGTTCAACACCAGAACCAGCAACTAATTCATAGTCACCTGAGATTCCGCTAATTGCACTGTAAAGTTCAGAGCTTACGGAACTTACTAAAGAAGTTGTAGCATAACCAGTCAAGTCATCGCTTGTTATAAAGCCAGATGGATTGCTTGCAGAATAATAATCACCGCTAGGTTGATAACCAGTTAAGTCATCTTGTTTTACATAATCTTCAGCATTAGCAAGACCAAGTGGTTCAGAATTACCATTACCGCTTAATGTATTGTCATGATTAACAGCAGTTATGCCACTACCACCTTGAGCAGTAACAGAAATAGTGTTGTCAATAATCTGAATACCTTCACCTGCACTCAATGTGTCTTGCTTACCACTTACAGCAGATTCGACGTCTTCAATTGTAGCATAATTGCCAGAAGGCTGATATGCTGTCATTTCATCATGCGTTACATAATCACCACTAGGTTGAAGACCGGTGATAGCATCATTTGTAATAAATCCGCTAGGGTTAGATGCTGAATAGTAGTCACCAACAGGTTGATAAGCTGTTAGATCGTCATGAGTCGCATAATCACCAGATGGCTGGTATGCAGTCATGCCAGTAACATCCATCTTACCTGATGTAGCAGATTCGAGTTCAGTCTTAGTAGCGTAATCGCCAGATGGTTGAAGTCCAGTTACGCTAATTGTATCATTTTCAATGCTTACGTAATCACCAGCACTGTAGTTAGTACCAGCAAATGCTGAATTGTTGTATGCTGTGATGTAGTTGTTTTCGTTGTATTCGAACTTGTTTTCGACGTTAGTTACAGCACTAGATATAGCATTCTCAACGTCTGAACTAGTAGGTAAACCAGTAACGCTAATAACGTTATCAGTGATATTGATATTAGTACCGGCTGAATAGGTTTGACCATTGCTAGCGAAAGCGCTACCATCGTAACCAGTAATATTGAAGTTATCGTCATATTCGAATTTGTCTGTTAAGAAGTCTCCGCTTACTGCACTAAATGCTGAGGTATCTAACTTACCACTTACAACTGAATCAACGTAATCTTTTGTTACGTAACCAGACGCACCACCTTTTATGCCAATAATTGTAGCTGACTGACTGTTTTCAACAAAATATAATGGCGACTGAACGTCTAAAAGTTTGTTTCTAGTATTAACAGTGTATTCTCTAACATTGTTAGCTTGTGTTTGCAATGAAATATCGAGTGTACCATCTGTGTTCTTAATTCTTGTATCAGCACCCTTTATGCTGATGTTACCTGGTACATTACACTGAACATTCAGTCTGCTGAACAGCTGATTTCCATAACTATCGTAAAAGTAAATGTCGTATGTTAACGAAGGATCACCAAGAATAACTGCACGACCATCAGCCTTCAAAGGAATTTTGAAAGGATTCTGTGCGCCATCGAAGTTTTCGTAAGATATGTATTTGTTATCGGTACCAGCCTCGTATACACAAATGTACCCGCCAACAACAGGCTTACCGTTTAGATTTTCAATTTGGAATGCTGGGTCAAGTATGTAACCCAATTCGGCATTCTGTACACCGTTTTCAATTGCCATACTACCTCATTGTGTGCTACTTCTGCACACGGCTAATGGTTGTTCTTTATGTATTTATACGAAAAAAGCAGAAGGAGTTACCTTCTGCTTTGTAAAATATGAATTATCGTGTTATCGACTATTCAGCGTCTTTCAAGTAGACCAACGAAGCTCCACGAGATTCGACCTGACCAGCCATGTAAGGAGCATCCCAACGAACTGTGTTGATAGCAGATGTTCCGTCAGTAAATGCGTTAGCATATACCTTGATACCATCAGTATCACCAACAGAAGTCTTGTCGCTCAACATGAATTCCATTGTGTTAACTGGAGTATAATCGTATGAACCTTCAGCGCGGAGCAATGCAGCATGGTATGTACCGCTTGCAGGAATGCTGATCTTCTTTCCACCGATTGCACTAGTGCTAATAGAGCGAGAACCAACGTCCTTGAACTGTACTGGTTCAACCTTAGCAGTTACAGCAGTTGCAGAAAGAGCAACGTCTTCTTTAACAACGAATGCGTAAGGAATTGTGGTTGGATCACCGACAGTGTCACATGCGAATGCACCGTCAACCCAAATTGGAGTACCAGCCTTAAGAACTGTGTCTGCAGCAGTTGTTACTCCGCTGATTCCAAGTTCGTCAAGGTGATCAGCATCAAGTGCCTTAGCCTTTGCACCAGAAAGTGCATTAACAACACCAGCTTCAATTGTCAATGGCTTCAAGAAACGTTCAGATGTGTATGTAACACCCTGGAAGTTACCAACGTTGCCCTTACCATAAAGGTCTGGAGTTCCAACAGGCTGGAATTGCTGACCGTTAGTAGTTACAATAGCCTGTGCTTGTGGGTGAATGAAACCAACAATCTTTTCGTTAACGATAGACTGCAAGTGTGCACCAGCCTTAGCAAGTGGACGGAAGCCTTCACCAACGAAGCAAGTATTAACAGCAGGCATTGCCTTTTCAACTTCTTTACGAACGATTGCGTTCACAAGTTTGCCAGCATACTGATCTGCAATTTCATCTTCCCACTTGATGTCAGTGACAAGTTCAAGAGCATCAGCACGTACACTGTTGTTCATGTTGCCAATTGTCAAAGTGACTTTCTTTTCTTCAATTGCACGTGGAGAGATAACAAGACCTTCAACCACATTACCTGCATCAGGAAGAACGAAGTCATAAGAGTGACCAGTACGCATTTTGCCGTTGATCTGATCAGAGAAATAATCACGAGCACCAATCTTCAAGAAGCTAGCATTCTTTGCCATCTTCATAGAAAGAATTTGGGTCATTCTGGAAGTAATAACGTTATTACCAATTGTAGATGCCATATATAAACCTCATTTAGAAATGTTTTGTTTTAGTATTTATAGTTCGTGACGCTTTTTGAAATATGCTTCAGCTTCACGTTTTGTCATCGGTTTCGTCCAGTCAATTTCGTTACCAGAGTTAACCGTGTTTGTTTGTACAACTTTTCCAGTATTCGGCAACACTTTCTTTTCGACCCTAGGAGTTACTGCTTGCTTAGTCATACGATCATGTAACATCATTCTGTTTTCAAGCTGTTGAAGTTCAAAGAACTTCTTGTAAGGATTAGACATCGACATGATTCTCTGTGCAACTTCTGGCTTATTGATGAAATGACGAATAAGCTTTGGTGCATTGTCAGAATCTTGCAAATAGCTAATGATTGCTCTATCTTTTTCTTGTAACAAGAATTCACTGAATGACTTACAACCAATTTCTGGGTGCATAGATTCAAAGTTAGATTCTGCTCTTGCAATCAAGTTCTGATACTTAGCTTGTTCTGCTTCATCAGGATAGCATGCTTCAACTCTCATACGAGCAACTTCAGCAGCTTCCTCATTGACAAGTTCAGCTTGTTCAGATTCTAGACGCTTAACTTTTTCTTCATCAAATCTACGATCCAACTTGTAATCGTTATAAGCTTCTTGATCGTTCTTAAAGTGTTCGAGAGACAAACCTTCATACTTCTTTAGCTTTTCTTTAAGTTCAGCTAATTCAGCTTCAACAGCTCTACGTCTGCTCTTCTCTTTAGCAAATGCGTGCTGTGTTCTCTGTTCTTTTGTATAAGATTTACCTTTCTTCTTGTTCTTATCTTCAGTGTTAACTTTCTCAGGGTTAACTTCTGCAGCAGAACTTGCTGTATTTTCCTCAGTACTGGAAGTTTCTGTTTCTTGAGGTTCATCGGCTGTTGGTTGTACCGATACAGTAGATGCAGCATCATCTGCTGTTGAAGTTTCTTTCGTTTCATCGGGTTGAGAAGTCCCGGTGTCATTACTCAATTCTTCGTATGTTTTTTCGCCGTTTAAAAATGCTTCAGCATCAGCTTTAGACCAACTCATGTTATTTTACTCCAATCTGGTTACGTACCAGTTACGTTTGAAAATTATCTACTAATATATATGAACAATGAGAGCTGCGACAGCTCTCATTGTGCTATTTTGTTACTACGTAATTGTTTGTGGATTGTTGTATGTACTGAAATCAGGATCGATGTACACACACAATGTAGCAATTTCTCTGTAAATCGTATCAGGATATACAGCCCAGTGTTCGGTAGGATGTGAAGATCCCCATTCACTAGACGGATAGTTGCCGATTTCTACACCTTGTGAAAATTCACTTTGTGTATGGTCAGTATCAGCAGCTTCAAAGCTTACATTGTATTCAGCTTCACCGTCACCATCCAAAGAAACGCAGTCAGCACGTCCTACAGGCTGGTCGTTTATTTTGGACACTCTAGAACCCCAGAACCACAGAATACAAACGTCGCCGCACTTATAATCACGGTAATCGCCTTCAGCAATACCAAATCCTAAATCGTTAGAACCGATATGTCCGCTTCTCATTAGAGTTCCGCGACCGACCGTAAACATCTTCCAATAGTTTTGACGGTTAACGACAGTAATCATTCTCGTCCTTAAGTTGAAGAACAAGAACGGCAATGTCATAGTCTGGAATACGCCAGCGCCACGAGAACTATCGACACGATAACCGCTATACTTATAGAACTGCATAGGATGATTTCTACCAGACCATTTCATAAGATACGGTTCAGAGTTGCCCGTGTACGTATAGTGATGATCCGCGTCCTGGTACTTCAAGTTCGTACGGTCGAGTCTAATCCAGTGCACATGGTCATAAGATGAACCGTTATGCGACCAGATACCGTTAACTACTGATTCAGGTGTTGTAGCGTGAACATAGTGACGTGCTGGTACACCTTGTGAAGTAGTGTAGAACAAGTTACCTACACAGTTAATAGTGATCACTCCGTCAACATCTCGTTGATCTATCGTGCTATAGCAGTTGTTGTTACGCAATACGATGTTAGTACCTTGCACATAACCGTGAATTTCACATCTGCTGAATGTTGTGTCAGTACCCAAGCAGTTAATAGCAGGATAGATGTCGACATTTTCGAAGTAGCTGTTCTGCAATACCTGAACAGTAACACTACCTGATAATGAACCACGACGATACTGAATGTTCTGCAATACGATGTTAGCAGGAATAGTCAACCAGCTGTCGATTGCATTGAGTGAATTATTCGATGTAAGACCCGTAAGTGTCAATGATGCATTGTGCAATTCGACACCACCGTTGCCAGTCACTGTAACACTTCCGTAGCAGTTTTCAAGAACGCATCCACCGTGAATTGTAGCATTGTGCAATTGCTGTTCACCCAAGTCACCGTATGTGTAATCTTGAATCTTGTTCTTTAGCAAGATGTATGTGTCAGCATCTTTACAGTTATTAAGCTTTACAGTACATGGAGTTTGCAAAGTCAAGTTGCTGTAGTTGTAGTCATCTGCAAACCAGTCAGTATGAATGTTCATGTTCTGCATTGTCACAGTGCCAGTAATCTGCTTGTAACATTCAACCATCTCGCAGTTGTTGAAAGTGCAAGACATATTGATACCGTCTCTTGCTACTTTGATCTTTGTGTTAGTGAATACAAGTGGTGACTTGAGCTGGTCAATCACGTAACCGATTCTTGCATTTGTAGCATTTGCATCGTTAGCATTCAACCAAGATGTGTTGATCCAGTTAGCAGTTAATGTGTAACCACCGATTTGCTGTGATTGTGATTCAGCAACAAACAAATGCTTAGAAGGCTTGTAAAACTCGTTACAAGTAACTGCAGTGCCTGTTGTGCCTTCTTTGACAACGAATCTTACTGCACTATCACAATAGATGTCTTGATCTACACTAACAGTATTGCTACCATCGAATATGTAGAAACTAGCAGCACTTGTAGTGTTCTGACGTGCAGGGAAGTACAAGTTCTTGTCATACATGTTTGCAGCTCTTGCAGCTCTAACACGTTGACCCAAGTTACTCTTTTGTGTAGTGGGCTTTGCACTTGAATCAGGAATATCACCAAACCAACGTACATCGATGTAGTCACTTGGAATTGTCATTATCCAAGCACCTGATGTACTGTTGTTAGACTTGATAGTAACACCACCATCATCAGTGTAGTTACCATTTGCATGCCAGACGTAAAGACGTGAATCTCCGCTATCTCCTAAAGTATAATAACCGTGTACCATAGCAGTAGCACCATCTTGCATACCGTCTAGCGCTTTAAGTTCTGCAATAGTGTTTACAAATGTCGGAGTAGCACTTGACTGACTAGCAGTTACAGTGCCATTGACACATGAAATAGTCTTGTATAGCAACCAGCTTGATTCATTTTCATCAGACTCCATGTTGCCTTGACCAATGTACATTTCAAATGTGACTTTGTAATCTCTGTCTTGCAACATAATCTGATACTTAGGCAACCCATACTGACCTGTGTAGATCGGGTTGTCTAGCTCATTGCCATCAACGTCGTAAATTGTAAGCTTTCTACCTGATGTATTGGGTTCTAAGAAAGTAAGTCTACCGACTAAGAACTTGCCATTTACATCAAATAGATTTTGCCATGAATCAGAAAAATTACGCATTACTTACCTTCTTTCCATTCTTTGTAAGCTTCCCAAAGAAGATCACCTTCTTTTTCGTTCGGCTTAAAGCCCATTTTCCAGTCACGTTCGTAGTTCTGCTTGTACCAATCTTTAACAGCAGTGTCAGTTTTCTTTGCATCACTACCGCGTCCAGCACCAGTTTCTGTCACCTTGACGACACTTTCACCAACAGGACCCCACTTGTTAGCTACTTTAGCACCAACGTTAACAGCTGCATCATAAGCTTTGCCTGTTGGAATATCTATTGGACGCTTAGAATTCTTGAACACCGTGCTTATTTGTTTCTTATTCCAATCTGACAATGCACCGACACGTTCTTTTGCATCGAAATAACTCTTTGCACCTTCAGCAAATACTGGTGTTTCAGATTGTTCTGTTTTTGCTACTGGTTCAATTCTTGCTGTCTTGGGCTTGTATTCGTAAAGATTAGTCATCATGCCTTCGTCAGCAGCTTTAGTATACGCATCGATGTATGTCTGAATATCATCTTTCGTGTACTTATCTGAATTTACGATTTTCATGATGTCGTTCTTTACATCAGATTCTGGCATTGTTTCTACTCTGATTCTACCAACTCTAACGTCGTCAAAAATACCGCTATCTACGTTATTCTTTAGATAGTTTAGCGCTTCGTTATTCTGCTTTGTACGCAATGCTACATCAGCTACTGCGCCGACATCGTTAGGATAGTTGTAGAGTTTACTTGTGTTTTTGCCCAATCTGTTGCCGCGATTTAGTATTGCTGTTGGCAAGAAATTAGTACCAACGTTGAAGCCAACATCGGTTAGTGCGTCTTTGCCGATAGTCATTAAGTCTTTCTTATATGGACTATCAGACTCATTATGATAAATGTCTCTTGCCAATCTAACTGCAGGACCGCCGACGACACCACCAACGCCTGGTACAGCATCAAGTGCAGCACCAAAAATGCCGAGTGACACATCTCTGATTTCTTCTTGTCCTTCTTTAGAATAAGGATTGAACTTACCTTCTTTTCCGAACATAGAAGCATTAGGATCATCAATGTATCTTTGCTTTGAATATTCTGAAGCTAAAGACCATGGACTAAAGACACCAGCATCATTGATTTCTTTTTCTCTGTGTTTACGACCTGCATTGTACTCTCTAGCACGTTTTTCATCTTCCCAGTACTGCTTATTCGATTCGATGTCTTTCCTGTACTGTTCGTATGGAATATCACTGAAGTCGTTTTGCCAAGTAGCACGCAGCCAATTTTCACTTCTGTCAAATGGATTTTTAGCATCATCAGAACCAAACGACTCACGATAACGTTCCCACTTATCTTTGCTGTACTTGTCTAAACCAGCAGCTTTCCATGCAACAGCTAATTGCTTATCTTTCTCGAATTCAGGCTGATACTTTTCTATCCATGAACGTGTATCCATAGACTTAGCATCTTCTACAGCAACTCTATATTGTTCAGGTGTGAACTTATAGGTGCTTTCTTGCAATATTTTTTCAATCTTTTCGTCCATACTACTTACCTAAGATTAGTTTAGCGTTGTTGTAATCAGCTTCTTCTGAAGGAGTTAATACATAGTTTTTGTCTAATTTAGCTTGAAGTTTAGTGTATGTTTTCTGAGCTTCTTTCTTTTTTTCAATATCTTCGTTGATGTTCTTGATAAGATTGTTCTGTGCATTCTTACGAAGTGCGTCTTGTGTTGTTTCTACACCTTCTGCATATTTTGCTAACTCAGCTAAATCTTCTTCAGTCCAAGGATTTTCGAATCCAGCTTCATTGTAAGCATTAATTTGACCGTAAAGTGTGTTTAAATTACGTGCATCATCTATGATTTTCAATTTTTCATCAGGTGTTTTAGCTTTATCTAGCAACGCCTTTACTCTCATTTTAAGAGTAGAACGTTGCGATTCACGCTTAGCAGAAGCGTCTGAAGCTGTATCCATTTTGCTTGTGTTTTCAGCATTGAAATACGAAGCATACGGAGTATTTTTGTAAGTTGCTTCAATATTGTGCATTTGCTCATCGATAACAACTTTAGTACGAGGATCAGCAGTTGCACGTTCTTTTTGCAATTTGGAATATTCAACTTTATCAGCTTTTACTTGTTCTGATAACTGCTTATTTCTGTCGTATTCTTTCAAATACTGATTGTATTCACGCTGTGTCTGACGATTCTTTTCACCTTCTTCAGCGGCTTGTTTTGCAGCGTAGTACTGAGATAACATGCTATTATCTCCGAACATTGCATTAACCATGCCAACTCTCCACTGTTCAGGATGAGAGTCACGCCAATCGTTTACACTGTTAACAATAGCTTCTCTCGCTGCAGCATTACGTTGTTCATCTGCATCTTTGTTAGCAGCATACCAACTCTTAAATCTGTCAAGCAACGAAGGATCTTCTTTTTCTTCTTGCCACTGTTTATAGTGTTTTCCGCCTGTTGGATTGTAGTCTTTTGGAGGATTGAAGCCGAGTGAATACAGCGCATCCAATTCATCTTGTGCTTTACTAACATATTCTTTATTGTCAAAGTTTGACGCAAGCAAATCTGCTATTTCAGCATTCGACCAGCCTTCATTTTCTTTAGCAAGAATCAAACTAGCAAGTTCATCTTCAGTCAAACCAGTAGCTTTGACTATGTTTTCCATGTCATTAAATTTGTTGTATGCGAATGCCATATTAGATTGCTCCGAATGAATTGCCCCAAATATTGTCGTCGTCTCTGAACTGATGCTTTGACATCAAGTTAGGATCTAGACCAAGTATTGTTAGATCAGCTTGTTCTTGTGGTGTGAAGTTAAAGCTTTCGTAATTGTAATAGCTACCTACGTCAGAATCTCTTGAAGCAGGTTTCTTATTGCCACCCATAGATGCAGCTAATCCAGCCATACGCAACATGTTCATCATGTTATCTCTACTTTCTTTTGCTTTTGCATCATTACGTGCGTTAACGTTGTGTGCCCAACTAATTAAGTCAGGAATTTGGTTCTTAAGATTGAATGAATAGTCCATGATAACCTCTTAAATGCTTGCCAATGTGAGTGAAAGATCGTTGTTCATCTTCTGCTGGTCAAGATCGATTTGAGACTGAAGCTTAGCTTTATTCCAGTTCTCGAAGTCTTCAGCTAATCCGCCGTAAAGACTTAACTGAGTATCCTTAGCATTCTTCAACTGATTCAATCTGTTCTGACCTTGCTGAATCTTTGCGTTCCAAAGATTGTATGCAAATTGTCTATCCTGATTCATAGCAGCAAGTGCATCTCTGTACAAACTTTCATTCTTATCAGCAACAGCAGTAGCTATCTGATTAGCAGCACCAGTTCCTCTACCGATACCAGCACCAGCAGCTCTAGCTTGAACAGCATCACCAGTCTTTTCGATCAAAGCCTCTCTGTTTGGCGCATAGTAGTCATCGACATTGTAGTTGTTGTCGAAATCTTCGTAATCGTAAACGAATTCGCTTGGATCGTATCCTTCAACAACTGTACCATCTGTTAGAGTACCACCACGAATGAGTGCTTGATAATCATTGATGTCAGACTGTGAACCTATGCTAGGATTGTCTTTGTACCACTGATCTACTCTAGATTTTAGTTCTTCTGTCGAAGCATTTAACTGTTGTGCAGCTTTTTCTAGTATTCTGCGTTTTTCTCTTTCATTTTCAGCAGCTTCATATTCGCCAAATAAACCAGCAGCTAAACCAATAGCGCCACCTGCTAAAGCACCCCAAGGGCCACCAACAGCAGCGCCTGTACCAGCTCCTGCGCCAATTGACATTAAAACGTTAGATGCAGCCATAATAAAACCTCTTAGTATTTATGTATTTGTTATGTGAAAAATAATAGTAGCAATACCTTGTACTGCTAACTTGTTGTTATCTGCTGACTGAATGTGTCTACCGTCTTCATCTTCGAAAGCAAATGCTTTGTGATTCGGAATATCGATAACACAATCAGCAGTAGTGTTAATGATGCAAACGTTCTTGATGATAGACAGTTGGTAATTCGTCTTATAGTCTTTAGCGTACTTGCCAACTAGTGCTAAGCAGACTTCGTTGTCATCACTGAACTGAGATATGTCGTTAAGTTTTATTGTGTTTAGTGCCATATCTGCTCCTAGAATCTGTCAATCAAGTCGTATGAGATCTTAGCACCAAGTATTGCAAAGTTTACTGGATCACTACAGCTGAACTCTAAGCAACAGATGTTGTGCAATCCGAGTCTCCACCATTCAAGCACCCAGTCATATCGACCTTGGTTGCCAAGCATTCCAATTTCCTGGTTGCTGAAGTTACCACCGCTTTCAGCATAACGCATCATGATTTTCGGATTCAAGTTTGCATTATCGAAGTCACCCAAGTTCGCAATCAATCTGACACTGTTAACAACGTAATCTTGATAGTTGTTCATCATCATACCGCTACGTCTAATTCTTACCATCGGACGTCCATCGTATTCTTCGTACTTGTTTGGGTCTAAGTATACGAGCTTACCGTCTTCGGTGCCAAACATGATCTTGCTATCATGTAGTGTAGCGAATAGAAGTCTCCAGTAGTGTTGTACGTTAGTCTTTTCAGCTTTACTTGAACGTCTGTGCCACTTCTGTTCTAGAATATCGTACACATAAGTGTAGTCATCTTCGTAGAACGTAATAGCGTAGAACATGTGACCTGATTCTGTCCAACACTGGCCAACAGCATCACTTGGATTCTTCATCTTACCAATGTGTCTTTCGATGTCAGGTGTACTAATCTTAGTCAACTGATTAGCACGCCAATAGTAAATTCCGTTTTCACCAATTGCTGATGCACCAAGATAGAAGACATAGTCACCAACAGTTGCAAGACTTCTTACAGCTTTGATTCCGATCGAGTTAGCAGCATTAGTTGGGCTAACGAATGGAGCTTCAACGTCTGAGTTGTAGTTGAAGATCTGTGTGCTCTTTGGTCCGAATGTGTAAAGCAATGTACTGTTAGATACAAGTGCTGTAGTGTTATCAGGACTCCATTCAGAATATGTTACGAACCCGTAGTCTTTGTAACCGACTTCAGTAGGATGCGAACTGTCGATCATGAAGATGTCGTAGTCAATCGAACCTGGTCTGCTCATTTCTTCACGTTCAAATGGATATTGATATGTCGTATAGAAAGCATCAGTACCACTGTCATTGACAACCAAGTAGCCGTACAAATATGCACAATGTGTCGGAATGATTCTCTGACTAGGATGTTCAGGGTCTTCTTGTCTTACACGATAAGGTAATGCAATAGATCTGCATCCGTCTAAGCTTGGGTCTCTCATGTCTTCAGGACTGAGTTCTGTGTTACATGCAATTACGTTAGCACCGTCAACAACAATCAAGTGTGGATGTGCGCTACCTTCACCACCAGTTTCACACATGCTAACAGGCTCGTCAGTGTTAGTCAATGAGCTGTAGATTTCTGTTGCAATGTACTGACCGTTGTCGAGTGTGATGCAGTAAAGTCTTGGACCAAAGACAGCAAATAGCACAGGGAATCCGTCAGCACCTCTTGATGCTTCAAAGATTCCTCTACACTTTCTGTCTGTTATGTCACATAGCAATGTCGATCCGTTGATGCTACGAACAAGTGATATAGCAGATGCACCATCACCTTGTGTCTCAACAAACATGTTTACACTTTCTTCTAGACTTGCTATTCTTATATCAGATACGTTTTGTCCACCGACTATGTTCTGTATTAGATTTACTCTTGGCATTTTATACTCCTAAGAATCTGCCTGCAATAAAGTCACCGTAAGTCCACATTGCTCTTTGATAGTCTCTTCCGATGAATTTGTTGACTGAAGAACTACGTCTAACGTTATGTTCAAGTTCTTCTAGTCTTTGTTTCAAGATCTGAATTGTGTTATCACTAAGTCTTGGGTATGCAACACTGAAGTCATACACAAGAGCAGCATTGAACAAAGCTACAAACTGCTTTGGAATGTTGAGCACAGTGTCCATGTCGAATTCGAATGCTTCGTTGTAGATCAGCTTAAGCTTGAAGTGTGTAATGTCGAATGTCTTCTTCAACATGATCTTTACACATTTGTCTGTCAACGGCAACACTGTGTAGATCTGATTCGTCAAGCCGTACTGATAGAAGTCTTCGTATGCAATGAAATTTAACTCAACCCAGTCAGTCTTAGTGTCACCTTTTGGTTGCACATAAGCTTGAGTAACTTCTTGCAAATTCTTTACTTCGTAATCAGGTACTTGTTCGAACACTTCATGAAGTTCACTAGCTTGACCTAGATTGACCCAATGACCGTGTTGTGGTTCAAAGCAATTTTGTGTGTCTTTAGCACAAACGATCATACCGACGTAGTCAGTCGGTGTTAAGTCGTTGATAGTTTCTTCGAAGCTTACAAACTCAACTCTGTTCTCGTAATCTTCAGTCATTTCGTATTCACCTACGATGAACTCACGTTTGACCAAGTCAATGTCAATTTCTTTACGAGTAAACTGAAGCAAGTTAGTGTTCGAATACTGAGCTGCTCTTTTCTTGATCAGTTGCAAACCTGACACCATCAGATTAGCAGGTGCAGGCTGACTTCTGCTGCATAGACCAGTTTCGTCTAAGCTGTTTACGATTAAATCTCTAATTGAAATGCGTGACATGAAAACCTCTTACTTTAGTTTTAGATATTTGTTGTACCACTGACCGAGTGATTTGCTCTTCATCCATGCAGCAAGTTGTCTTTCAGTTAGCGGATACACGTAAGTCTTTCCACCCATTCTCACGAATACACGTTCACTGTTGGGTCTGTATCTGATGTTAGTGATGAACGTAGACGCAGGATAACCAGGAACGTTAGAGTAAGGTGCAGCAGCTTCAGCTACACGATACTCTTGTACTTGCTTTGGCTCAACAGCATCAAGTCCACGAAGTTTTTGCCATAGTGCTGTGAAAGCGTCCATGTTACACTCCCGAAATCTTGCTCATGATTTCTAGTTTCTTCTTTTCAAGATCTGCAAGTTCTTGCTGTAACTTAATAGTTTCGATGTTCTTGTCAGATTCGATCTTTACAGCATCAGCAGTTAAGTCAGCATCAGCTTTTTCAGCATCAATCTGAACTTTAGCTTCTTCGATGTCAAGCTTACGATTCTGAAGATCCATGTTGTCGAAGTGTTTCTGAACGTCAATGATGTGCTGTTCCTTAGCGTTCAAAAGCTGCAAGTTAGCCATGTCAAGTTCTTTCTTGAGTTCAGCATTAGCAGCAATCTGTTGTTCAAGTTCGTTCTGTGTTTCTTCAAGCACAGCATTCATCTTGTTCAAGACAGATACAGCTTGTGGATCTTCACCCTGATTGCTGTCACTCAAGAACATGACATCTTGACTGTTAGCAACGATATCAGCAACAAGTGGTTCCTTGAGATCGTTGTCAAATGTTTCTGCAACATGCTTTGCAATAATAGTCTTTGTCTTTTCGTCTACAATGCTACTTAGTGCAAGAAGTTCTTGACGTCTCTTCATCATTCTTGTGATGATCTGAGGTCCGTTGATCAGCTTGAACGTTGGCAACTTGTCGATGTTCTCGACATAGCACAAGCATTCAAGAATAGTCTTTGTCAAGCTGTACAGTGTATCAGATGCGTTTTCGTACAAGCTGTTAACGTTGCTTTCTGAGTTGTTCTGCTGTACAAGAATTTCAGTAGCAGTCTGACTGTTCATTGCAGGATTGATGCCACCGACTGGTACACCAATGACCTGAGCCATCAAGTTGTTAGCGCTATCGATTGTGTTCATCAAGTCTTGAGTCTGATAAGATTCGATGATCGGAATTGGCTTTTCACCGCCATCAGGGTTGTACAATGCTACAAGTGATTCCTTCGTCTGTAACTTTTTGTAGTATTCATGAAGCCCGTCGATCATTTTAGGCGTCATCATGTAGTTAGCTTTCGGGCTACGATTAGCACGTTCAAGCAATGTCGAATATGCAATGTTGAGTCCATACTGAAGGTCAGCAGTCATGTCTACTATACCATTGTAGTCGATCTTGTTGTTACGAATGATTTCGTTAAAGCAAATTCTGAAAATAGGAATACGACTGATAGGCAATTCAACAGCATCTTGAACTATCTTGTTACCGCATGCTTTGTAGAAATTGACTTTACCAGCATCGTTCATTTCCCAGTAAGAGACAATCGGAATACTGTCATCAGGAATCTCCCACTGAGATCCGATATCTTCAAGTGCATACGATTCATCGTAATCGAATACGTCATCACCGTATAGTCTCTTAGCTTTTGTTTTAGAAATGAAGTTTACAACTGCGCCTTTTTCAGCATCATCAGCATTTAAGCTTTGACAGTTAGGGTCAAGTGCTACCAACGAAACATCACGTACAACTTCAGGTACGATTTCGTTGTTGTCGAATGACAAAACCAAGTAACCAACACCTTGAATACAAGCGTGCTTAAGTCCTTGATTTATTACATATTTGAAATTGTTCTTGTTCTCGATCTCATCTATCTTGTTCTGAATCGATTCGTAAATACCATCTTTGTCGTCAAGTTCAGCGTGATAAGGAGATTTGCTGAAAGGACTGACAATCGCGTTTGTAAACTTTTGGTATTGTGTAAATGATCTGCAGATTCTGTCTTTACGATCTAGAGCATTGATAACATCTGCTGTCCAGAAGTTACCAGAATAGATCTGCATGTCTCTGCGCTTACGTTCAACTAATTCAGAATAGAATGAGCTTGACTTATTAAGAAAGTCTTTGATAGATTGTATTGTGTCCATATAGTGAGCTCGCTATTTTAAAATATAAGATATCTACAAATATTTATTACGCGAGCTCTAAACACGAAAAAAGCCCGAGCGGCATATCCGCAACGGGCCTAGAGAGGTAAAGATGATTCCGTTCAGGTACTTACTAGGAATCTGCCGTAATTATATCGTGATTAACCAGAAAATTTAATTTCCTTCTAGCACCTTAGCAATAGCATCAGCATCATCGTTCGCCTTTGCTACATCTTCTGCAGCATTTGAAGTCTGTGGCTTTTCGAAATACCACTTGGTATTCCAATTGTCGCCGTTCTTAACACGATCGACATAGACTTTAACAGGATTAGCTGCTAGCTTCTTGTCAACCTTGTTAGCAAATTCAAGTACAAATTCTTCATCAGTGTTAACGTCTTCATCAGCAGCAACTTTATCGAAGATGCGCTTAGCAGTATCAACATCTGTAGACTTGACAAGCAACTTAGTCAAACGCTGTACAGTGATTTCACCAGCCTTATCCTTGATGCCCATGAAAGCACCGAACTTACCATTATCGGCTGTTTCAAACGTTAACTTAATGCTAATCTTGCCTGACTGACCTTTATACTTTTCTGCGTTAACAACATTGCAGTAATCGTGTACTTCCTTAACAGAGTTAGTATTTGTGATTTCAGAATTAGCTTTTTCCCAATTAAATGAAATTGACATATTTTAATTATCCTTTGTGCTATTTGAATTAACAGTTTCTGTAACAGCACCATTCACAGAACTGAAGTCTTGTATGTTATAACGACTGTGCTTAAAGTCATCATAAACACCTTTGCTAATCATATAAAGAGCCATCATCGAATTCTTCTGTTCAGCTTCTTTAAGTTTCGTTTCCATCATTACCATGTATCTGTAACCAAGATAGACAGCAATGAGAATGAGAATAAGAATGAAGATAAGAACGAAAGTAATTTCAGACATTGTTTACTCCTTATTGATTATGATTATAATATAATAAAATTATTTAGAAGTGTAAACCTCTTGTTTTTTCTTCTTGTTTTGCTAGTTCAGACAGTATTTCACATTCACACACTAATCGTCTATGCTTTATAACACGCTTAACGAAATCTATAATTTGGTTAAACCATTGTATAATTTGATAAACAAGTAACGGACAAATGTATGCAGCTGACACTGACGTAGCAAATAAACCCGTATTATCATCTTTCAAACCAAATACAAATATTCCTACTAAATACACAAGAAAGAATGCTGGTACTGGTACTATGAATGAGCACATTCCATACACATGCATCTGTCTGTCGTTGAAGTCAGAACACTCAGTGATAATGATAGTCCAGAGTATGTAGCCGATAATTAGTATAGTTTCCATATTAGTGCTCCAATGTTATGTGTATAATATAATAATATACACATAATAGTGTAAACCAAAAATTAGTGAGCTATATTTTCGTAAAAGTCGCAACCTTTCGATTCTTCTCTTGCTTTCTTCAATCTATTCTGACGAGCATCATCGATGTAAGCCTGAATCTGAACTCTTGACAAAATATTTGGATCAGTGTTTTCTTTCTTCAATACTGCCCATACAGCATTCTTAATTTCAGGATCTTCGTGTTCTAATGCTTCAACGATCTTTGGTTTAGTAGCACTTTTCTCAATTAGTTCTTCATCAGTTATAGGTTTTGGCTTAACGAACGAAACTTGTTCAACTTCATCTTCTACTTCAGCTTGCGCAGTAATGTTATCGATTACTTCTTGCTTAAGCTTACTCAAACACCAGCATTTTTCTAACTTATTGTTATTGCGAACGGGCTTATATTCACAAGCATATTCTGTATCAGCTGTGTTTCTAATCCACTTCTTAAATCCTGAGAAATTTACACCTGCAATTTTACAACGTTCTTCAACTACTTCGTTGAATTCTACTGGCGGAACTACCATGCACTTTTTAACGTACTGATGTGTAACGTTGCTAGATTCTAGTGCATCATAGATTTCGTAGTAAAGCATCAACTTATCTTCTTCGTTATATGCTAATGTCATGTTCTTCTTCAATTCAGTAGCATCACGATATTCTTGAAGAGTTGGTGCAATTTTCAACATTGCATTATAAGATGCTTTTGCTAATTCATAGAATGCACTAATTTCACTGTCAATGTGCTTGTTAAATTCAGCTGCACTGTAAGGCTTTTCAATATTCTTAACATCCATTCTATTGATAATGAGCAATCTTCTATCGAAAGCTCCACTATCATCTTCAATACTAAAGAACTTATTTGTAGTGAACAACCACTTACAATAGATGCGCATAGAAATAGGAGTTTCACGCATCATACGCTTCTGATATGACATACCATCGTTAGTACCACCAGACATAGACTTGAATTGCTCAAGACATTTATCTGTACATTCATCAGCGTTAATCATTGCTGAATTCGAAATACCAGTAGTTGTCGATTCACGCAAGAACGAGTCAGTTATCCATCTATCTTCTTTCATCTGATGAACAAGAGAACGATTGCTACCGTACGCTAACTTCAAAATCTTTTCAATCATCACACAATAGTAGTTAGTCTTGAATGTACCACCACCAGTCATGAACAACAAGTGAATGTTATCATTTGTCGATGGATGAATTACTGTATATGCCCATGCCATCAAAGCTGTACGTTCTTCTTTCGAATATGGCTTAATGAATGCGTTCAAGATCTTTGCATCTTTGAAGTCTACTTGATTTGCAAGTTTATCTTTCCAATTACTATTGTAAGAAAATTCTGCAATTGTTGAATCATCTGAAATTATATGAGGAACTGTATCAATCTTCTTCAAAGTAGAACGAATTACAGATCTTTCACTGAACAACTTTGTAAGATATGTCTCAAATGTGCATTTAGCACCATGTGTTGGTCTAATTGCATAACGCTTAAATGTACCACTGTCATCATTCAATGTTTCGTAGTACACATTGTATAAATCGTTGTTTACACCTGATGCAGGAATGAGATATGTGAAAATATTCTTGATAAAGTATGAGTGAAGTCTGTCGTACCAATCAGATACAAGTTTTCCACTCTTATCACTGAAGTAATTCAAAGAAATCTTTTCTGTCCACGGAACACAATTTAGCTTTTCATCTGCATTTACAGTTGCGCCAGATTGTGAAATAGTTTCCAACAACACCTTTGCTTCAAAGAATGCTTCTGTTGCTTTATCTACTTGCTGATACAAATAAGACCAAAAATCGAAACACTCAATGCTGTACTTAATCGAAAGATCTTTATTGATGCAATCTGCTAATGTATCGATCGAACTATCGTCTTTGCTGATAATTTCACTAATAGTTCCTATTAACTTGTATGACATATCTGATCTGTAGTACAGTGCATCTTGTTCAACACAATACACTACATTATTGATGAATGACAAATCAACATTGTTACAGAACAATGCTGGCTTGAAAGACGCGGGAATAAACTTTGCATTAAATGCACTTGGTAAAGCATTCTGAATGTAATTGTCACGTGCTTCTTTCTTATGTGTAAGATACTGTGCTAATTCTTTCTCGAATTGTGCACAGAATGCTTGTTGCAAAGAATAATTCTGTTCTCTACACAATTTGTCAATTTCTTTCTTACTGTCAGATTCTGCATAACTTGCATCTGCAAATACTTTCTGTGATTCTTTGTATGCTGCTTCAGCTACATCTGAAAGTGTCTTGTATTTTTTGAACTTTCCATCAACTTGTAGCTGAATGTATTTGCCATCATTTGAATTTCTAATTTCAAAATAATTTGTTAAAACATTCATATCATCTCCTAAACAATGCATTTATTTACTATGCTATCAAGACTTTCTTGATATAATTTTGAACGCCAATCAGTAGAACTTGTCAAAGCATTAGTTAGTTTTTCAATAATTAGCTGTCTAAAATTCTTGCAATTCCAAAGTTTCTTTTTGAATTTAGGAATAGCAGTTATATCATAATCTTTCATGCAACCATAAAATCTTATTCTACCTGTCATGTAATCTATATCTAAGCTGTCAACAAATGAATTGTCTTCACCTTTCAAGTAAAAACATATTCGCTGATCATCGTACACATGATGTCTGAAATCACTTTTTGTGTAGTGATGTGTATTAACGTCAATGTGTGTATTGTTCATATTATCTCCAAAAAATAAAAAATCCTGTTAACAGTTGCGGTGTTAACAGGATTTTACGGACAATTGTCCTTGAAAACTCTCTATTGAATCCGCAACATTCAACTTATGTTTAGAGTATAATAAAATAAGTTG
>Ga0247611_10002035_pt1 | contig 34188 bp, 29 predicted proteins | sample 177DNAGHGhighgp2_FD_192422 | JGI IMG/M metagenome (GOLD analysis project Ga0247611, IMG submission 192422) | Sheep rumen microbial communities from Palmerston North, Manawatu-Wanganui, New Zealand - 1770 DNA GHGhigh gp2 | ecosystem: Host-associated > Mammals > Digestive system > Stomach > Rumen... | reverse complement strand
GCTACGCTAAGGCCGGAAGATGCTTCGGCTCAGATTTCCTGGACCAGTTCAAATGAAGATGTGGTTCTTGTCTCCAATGGCAGCACGCCTGCCGGAGACGGCAGCATCAAGCCTGCCGGTACCGTGATAGCCAAGAATAAGGAAGGCCAGTCAATCGTCACCGCTACTGTTGGAAGTCTTTCTGCATCTTGCACCGTTACAGTCACCTCTGGAAGTATTGTCCCCGTACAGTCCATTTCACTTAACAAGACAGAACTGACTCTCCAGGTGGGACAGCAGTTTGAGCTTATTGCTACTATCCTGCCGGGAAACGCAACAAACAAACAGGTATCATGGGCAAGTTCGGCCCGTTCCTATCAACTGTCTTTGGCCGATAACGGCTTAAGTTGCGTGATTGGTGCTTTGGCCGAGTGCGAGGCTACAATCACTGTCAGAAGCGCGGACAATCCTGCTCAATTGTATGCCACCTGCAGGGTCACTGTGACAGGAGGATCTTCTGCCGATCCCGGTGAAGAAGTCGTTGACCTCGGCCTCCCCAGCGGATTGAAGTGGCGTTCCATGAACGTCGGCGCCTCGAAACCGGAAGATTACGGTAATTATTACGCCTGGGCGGAGACCTCGCCCAAATCTAGCTATAGCTCGTCCAACTACAAGTATCCGGCAACCAATTATGGCGACGGAATCATAGCTTATGCAAAGTATGATACTACCCCTTATCAGGGCGATGGCAAGACTGTACTGGAGCCCGAAGATGACGCAGCAACCGCAAATCTCGGCAACGGTTGGCGTACTCCTACGTTCAAAGAGTGGAAAGAGTTACGTGAGAACTGCACGTGGACTTGGAAAACCCAGAATGGCGTCAACGGAATGCTTGTGACAGGTCCCAACGGTAAGAGCATATTCCTTCCTGCAGGAGGGTGGTATGAAAATAGCACTCTGAAGAATAAGACTACTTACGGAAGCTACTGGACTGCTACCGGAGACGGGGGAACTGCAAACGCCGTAGACTTCATCAATAACGACAAGGACAAGGCTCTCGTTCCTCGCTGCGAAGGCAGATCCATCCGCCCCGTCAAGGACTAAGTCATCATAACCCATATCTTTTCTTATCGCCCGCAGGGTCTTCCCCGCGGGCGATGATTCCTTTTTATTGTTGAAAAACTCCGAAAAAAGGGTTACCTTTGTTTACATATTTAATGACATGGAAAAATACATCCTCGCCCTCGACCAGGGAACCAGCTCTTCCAGAGCCATAGTCTTCGACCACGAAGGCAATATCCGCAGCGTAGCACAAAAGGAATTCCCCCAGCATTTCCCGCGTCCGGGCTGGGTCGAGCATGACCCTAAAGACATCTGGTCCAGCGAGGCCTCCGTTATCGCGGAAGCCATCACCAAGATGGACATCAACGGCCTCGACATCGCGGCCATAGGCATCACCAACCAGAGGGAAACCACCATAGTTTGGGACGCCGCAACCGGCGAGCCGGTGTGCAACGCCATTGTGTGGCAGGACCGCCGCACCAGCGAGTTCTGCGAAGGCATCTCCCCGGAAATGGCCCTCAAGATCCGCGAAAAGACCGGTCTCATTCCGGACCCGTATTTCTCCGCCACCAAGATACGCTGGATACTCCGCAACGTCCCCGGCGCAGCCGAAAAGGCCAAGCGCGGAGAGCTCCGTTTCGGCACGGTCGACAGCTGGCTGGTGTGGAACCTCACCCGCGGCGAGGTTCACGTGACCGACGTCTCCAACGCCTCGCGCACCATGATCTTCAATATCCACACGCTGGAGTGGGACCGCGAGCTGCTGGACTTCTTCGGCATTCCCGAGAGCATGCTCCCGCGCGTGGCGGCGTCTTCCGAAATCTACGGCCACACGAAAACCACCATCTTCGCCCACGAAGTGCCCATCGCCGGCATCGCAGGTGACCAGCAGGCCGCCCTCTTCGGGCAGATGTGCACCACCCCGGGCGACATCAAGAACACCTACGGCACCGGCTGCTTCCTCCTCATGAACACCGGCAGCAAGCCCATCATGAGCCGCAACAACCTCCTCACCACCATAGCTTGGAAGATTGGCGACAAGGTCGACTACGCCCTCGAAGGCTCCATCTTCGTCGGCGGCAGCGTCGTCCAGTGGCTGCGCGACGGTCTGGGCATCATCAGGAGTTCGTCGGAGGTTGAGGCGCTGGCACTGTCCGTGCCCGACAACGGCGGCGTCTACTTTGTGCCAGCCCTCACCGGCCTCGGCGCTCCGTACTGGGATCCGTATGCCAAGGGCACCATCTGCGGCATCACCCGCGGCACCACCGCCGCCCACATCGCCCGCGCGGCCCTCGAAGGCATCGCCTTCCAGACCATGGACATCGCGCAGGCAATGGAGAAAGACGCCGGCGTGCACCTCGGCACCCTCAAGGTCGACGGCGGCGCGTCCCGCAACAACCTGCTCATGCAGTTCCAGGCCGACGTGCTCGGCACCCGCGTCGTCCGTCCGCAGATCACCGAAACTACCGCTGAGGGAGCGGCCTACCTGGCCGGTCTGGCAGTGGGTTACTGGAACAGTGTCGACGAAATCCGCCGCTACTGGAAGGCCGAGACTGAATTCAACCCGCAGGCCCAGCGCGATGCCGAAAAGGCCGGCTGGGCAGACGCCGTCGGCAGAACATTATCCGGTAAAAAGAATTAATAAGCTATACTATGGAAGTTAGTCTTTTCATGAAATGCGTCTTCGAGTTTCTGGGCACCCTCGCACTGGTGCTCCTTGGAGACGGAGTCTGCGCCGCCTGCACTCTTAACAAGAGCAAGGCTCAGGGCGCCGGCTGGATAGTCATTACCCTTGGATGGGGATTCGCAGTCATGGCAGGCGTGTTCATCGCCGGTCCCTACAGCGGCGCCCATCTGAACCCGGCGGTCTCGCTCGGCCTCGCCCTCGGCGGCCTCTTCCCCTGGGGCGACGTGCTGCCCTACGTGGTTGCCCAGATGCTCGGCGGCTTCGCCGGAGCAGTGCTGGTCTACGCCTTCTACGCAGACCATTTCGCCGCTACTGCCGACAACCCGGACGGCATGCTCGGCTGCTTCTGCACCATGCCTGCCATCGAGCACAAGCCTATCAACTTCTTCAGCGAGTTTATCGCCACCTTCATGCTGGTGTTCCTCATCATGGCCCTCGGTTCCCGCGGTAACGTGGCGGCTGTCGGCGGAGTGCCGGTAGGTCTTGGCGGTGTGGGAGCCTTCCCCGTAACGGCGGTCATCATGTCTCTGGGCATGTCGCTCGGCGCCACCACTGGCTACGCCATGAACCCCGCTCGTGACCTCTCCCCGCGTCTGGCACATGCAATCCTGCCCATCAAGGGCAAGCGCGACAGTGGCTGGGGCTACAGCTGGATCCCCGTGCTGGCACCCCTGTGCGGCGCCGCCTTCGCCGCGGCGATTTATCTGATCACGTTCGCTCAGATTTAACGCATAGTCTTTTTTGACCGGCGCCATATGTTCTTAAACCGGCGCCTTTAATCCCCAGACCGATATGGCCGCAATCGACCGCAAACTATTCTTGGATATCCTCAGCTTCGACTCCACCAGCGGAGCCGAAAAGCCTCTTGCGGATTATCTGGAGAAGGAGTTGAAGGCCCCTCGCGTCCAGTCCTGGGACGTCCCTGAGGGCGGCCGCAACCTCCTCTTCTCCTGGGGCACCCCCCGCGTCGTCTTCTGCACCCACATCGACACCGTTCCGCCGTATATTCCACCAGTATTCCCGGAGGGAATCTGCGATTTTGAGAAGGGGCGGCGTCAAAATCGGCCAAAAATGCTGCACCCCCCAGTAAAAAATGAGGGGGGTGCGTCAAAAACGGCCGAAAATGCTTCCGTGCCCATGACTGTCTTTGGTCGCGGAGCGTGCGACGCAAAGGGGCAGATCGTCGCCCTTTATGCCGCGTGCCGTCAACTGGCCGCCGAGAGGCTCGATGGTTTCGGCCTCCTGCTGCTGAGTGGCGAGGAGACCGGTTCCTGGGGAGCCAAGGCTTTCGCCAAGACTGACTTCCGCGCCCCTTATCTCATCATCGGCGAACCCACCGAAGGTAAGATGGTCTCGGGCTGCAAGGGCACCAAGGCCTTCGAACTCGTCTTCCATGGCGAGGCCTTCCATAGCGGCTATCCGCAGTTCGGCCATAGCGCGATCGACTCCTTTGTGGACTTCGTGAACGAGCTCCGCGCCGTGGACTTCGGCTCCGACCCCGAACTCGGCCCCACCACCTGGAATATCGGTCGCCTCGTGAGCAACAACGCCCAGAACGTCCTCAGCCCCGAGCTCCGCTGCCGCCTCTACTTCCGTACAACCTTCCTTTCGGACGCCCGAGTTGAGGAGGAGGTCCGGAGGATTGCCGCCGCGTCCAATCACGAGATAGAGATCACCGCCATCGGCGGCGACACCCCGTCACGCTGGTTCACCATCCCGGGATTCGAGGCCGCGCCGGCGTCTTTCGGATCCGACGCTCCGCATCTCACCAACTTCGAGCACCGCGCCATCTGCGGAGCCGGCAGCATCCGCTTCGCCCATCGGCCCGACGAGCAAGTCTCCCTTGCCGAACTCGACGAGGCCGCCGAGCGCTACGTGGCGATGTTCAAGGCCCTTCAGTAGCCCGCTGCCCCGCCCCCATGATCGCTCCGCTCCCATGAACTTCTACGACCTTCCGAGCACCAACCCATGGTGGAACATGGCGTTCGACGAGTGGCTGCTGCAATGCGGCCCTTCCGAACCGGTGTTCCGACTCTGGCGCAACGAGCCGTCGGTCATCATCGGCCATAACCAGGTGGCGAAGCAGGAAGTGAATCTTGAATATCTCCGCCAAAACGGAATCAAGCTCGCCCGCCGCGTCACGGGAGGCGGCGCCGTCTACCACGACCTCCAGAACCTCAACTACAGCTTTGCCGGGCCGATCGGCACCGTCTCCCCGGATCTCTTTGCGGAGGCCCTTCAGTCCCTCGGTCTCCCGGCGGAACTCACAGGGCGGAACGATATCTTCGTGGCAGGCCGCAAGATATCCGGCTACGCCCGCAGCGTCTGGCATAACCGCGAGCTCGTGCACGGCACCCTGATGTACGACGTGGACATCGACACCCTTACCGCCGCGCTCAATGTCGAAGGTTCGTCGAAGCTCAACCTCAAAGGCGTCGCCTCCGTCCGCAGCCGCGTCACGAACGTGCGCGACTACCTTCCGCAGTTCGCCTCGCTCGACGAACTCCAGTCTGCGCTCCAGGAAATCCTTAAGAACACGCAGAATCAAAAACCACCTTCCCGGCTCGAACTAACAAAAGACCAACTCGCCGAAATCGATACACTGACCTCCCAAAAATTCGCCTCCAACGATTGGATTTACAAACTCTAAATATTTAGAAACGGTTTCCGATAAGATTCATTATTATTATATTTGCACAATGAGAGTATATTCGTCGTTACTTGAAAGGCTCATTCTTTTTGCTGCTATGATCGCTTTAATTATGGCATGCAATAGGGATTCTTCTGTCGAGCTAGAGAAGATAATATTCAATACAAAAGAAGTCACGATAGAAAAAGGATGCAAAAGCCTTTTAAAACTGACGTATTATCCTGAAAACGCGACTACCTCTTACTTGCTAAAATGGGAGAGCTCAAACACTTCAGTAGTAACTGTTGAAGATGGGTTAATGACAGGTATTTCTGCGGGAAAAGCTTATGTCGTGGCTCGATGTGGCGATATTTCTGATACTTGTAGTGTTTTAGTTCTTGCTCGAGCTGAGGGTATTAGTCTTAATAAAACTACGGCTAAATTATATAAGGGAGAAAGCGACACAATTTCAGCTATAATTATCCCAACAGATTGCACAGATTCTCTGTTCTGGGAATCATCGGATGAAAGTATTGCCGTTGTTGACTCCGGTGTTATTACAGGTATTTCCACAGGTATGGCAGTCATAAGTGCCCGTATCGGTGTTCATACAGAGTATAGTGCAGAATGTACTGTCTATGTTTTGCCAGATATAGAAGCTGTAGATATCGGTCTATCCGTTAAATGGGGAAACGTAAATATCGGAGCATATACTCCAGAAGATCCGGGGTTTTATTTTGCATGGGGAGAAACTGAGCCTAAAGAGGAGTATTCTTGGAAGACATACAAGTGGTGCTCAGGAAAATCTTCCCATAATCTTACAAAGTATAATAACTGCGACACGCTAGGAGTTGTTGATAATCTCTCTGTTTTGGAGCTAGAAGATGATGCCGCTCACAAGTATTTTGGCCGAGGATGGAGAATACCAACTGACTCTGAAAGAGATGAATTTATTGCAACCGCTCGGAATTCCAATTATAAATGGACATATATAAAAAATTTAGGTTGGGAAATCGAATATCTTGGTAACGGCAATAGTATATATTTGCCTCTTTCTGGAGAGGCCGCAATAGGACCTGGTGTTTACGGGCGTTATTGGTCTTCCACTGGAGGGTTAGGGCGATATGCCTATATGGCCAGCTATTTTATTGTTGGCGAAGGCAAGGGTTCTCAGGGCTGGGGCGGAGGCCTGCGTTGTAATGGATATGCAATCCGCCCTGTTACAGAGTAGATAGCTATTCCCTCGAGAAAATCAGCACGCAGCTGATGGCTGCCACCATGCCGCAGATCTGCCACACGGAGGGCAGGGCGTTCATGTGGGCGATGAGCAGCAGCACTATCGAAAGAAGGCAGCAGATCACCGGCGAGCAGGCGTCTGCCAGCGGGGCGATGACCATGGCCTTGCCGTAACGGTTGGCGTATACCAGAGTGAACGCGCCGATGGCGTTGAGAATCTGCACAAAGAAGACTTTCACCGGGACTCCCCAGCCGTAGGCGGCCAGGGCGGCGGGCGACTTCAGCAGGAAGGCCACCGGAATGAGCACCACAGCCGCGATCGCCATATAAACGAACACACTTTCGGCGTCGGGAGTGTGGTTGTTGGCGAGCTTCATCACGAAAGCCTGGATTCCCCAGCAGATGAACACAACTGCGGCCAGCACTATCCAGAGCCAGCCATGGGCGCTGCCTTCGGTGTCGCTCGGCATCGCGAAGCAGATGATAGCCACGAAAGCCAGCACTATACCCAGAATGCCCAACTTCGAAACCTTCTCCTTAAGAATGGTGGCCGACAGCAGCACCGTCACGATAGGTGCCACGGAAATCATCGGCATCACCAGATAGGACGGCGCATACTTAAGCGCGAGGAACAGCACCAGCTGTCCGCCGGCTCCCAGCAGCCCCACTCCGATACTTAATGCCACGGTCTTCGGCCGTACGTCCAGCTTCCACTTGATGTTATTCAGTGCGAACAGCGCGCATGGAATCATCGAAAGCGCCCAGATCACATACACCATCTCGGAAGGGAAGTCGCTCGGAACACCGAGATAGATCTGCCCCAGAGTGGGATCCGAGAACGTCATCCAGACGCCCCAGGTGATCATCGTAATGATGGCGTACAGTAGCCAGTTGTGTTTTTTCTGTGTCATATGAGTCCTTTCTTAAGAAGCAATTCTGCGATCTGCACGGCGTTGGTGGCGGCTCCCTTGCGGATATTGTCGCTCACGCACCAGAAATTGAATCCGTTCTCCACGGTAAAGTCTCGCCTGATACGGCCGACGAACACTTCATTGCGACCCCATGCGTAGAGGGGCATCGGGTAGATATTACGCGACGGGTCATCCTGCACCACCACTCCCGGCTGCGAGGCCATGAGGGTGCGCAGCTGCTCCACGGTGAACGGCTTCAGCGTCTCCACGTTGATGCTCTCGGAGTGCCCGCCCTGCACCGGCACGCGGACGGTGGTGGCGGTCACGGCGATGGAGTCGTCCCGAAGAATCTTCTTCGTCTCGTTCACCATCTTCATCTCCTCCTTGGTGTAGCCGTTCTCGAGGAAAGAGTCGATGTGCGGAAGGATGTTCTGGTCGATGGGATACGGGTACACAGCGGGGTACTCCCCCCAATGCGGCAGGGCGGTAGCGGGAGCGAGCATGCCGGCGGAACCCGAGGCGCTGCCGGCGGATCCGGCGGCCTCGGAAGCCTTCGCGCGCTCCTCTTCCGCAATCTCGCGCTCGGTGTTCATCTGGGCGATGGCCTTGTAGCCCGTACCCGTGACGCTTTGGTATGTGGAAACCACTATCCTCTTGATACCCAGCTCCTTATGAATCGGCGCGAGGGGCAGCACCATCTGAATGGTAGAGCAGTTCGGGTTGGCGATGATCCAGTCGTCCGGGCCGAGCACGTCGCCGTTGATCTCCGGAACCACCAACTTTTTGGTTGGGTCCATGCGCCAGAAAGACGAGTTGTCCACGACGCGGCAGCCGGCGGCGGCGAACTTCGGTGCCAACTCGGAAGACGTTCCTCCGCCGGCTGAGAAGAGTGCCAGCTGAGGGCGGGCGGCGATGGCGTCGTCCGCACTCATAACCGTCCACTCGCGGCCGCCGAAAACGACCTTGCGGCCCACCGACTTCTCCGAAGCCACGGGCAGCAGTTCGTCTACCGGAAAATGCATCTCTTCCAGCAGGTCCAACATTCTTGTTCCAACGAGGCCGGTGGCCCCTACGACAGCGACTTTCATTTCAAAATCTCATTTAAGATGCTTCCGGCAGCCATTCGCGCGCCCTCGCCCGGGCCCTGGATGAGCAGCGGATCGGGGTGCAGCGTGGTGCGCAGGATAACAGCGTTCTCGCTTCCGAGGATGCGGAATGCCGGATGCGAACGGGGAACGTTCTGTATGGCGATGGAGGCTTTGTAGCCTAGCGGCGCTTTTGGATCCCGGACGACGCTGGCGAGGAACCTCTGACGGCACTGGGAGTGCGCGGCGGCTTTTTCGGCCGCGTCGAACTGCGGCTCGAGGTCTTCGAGGGCGCGGTAGAACTCCGGCAGCGGCAGTGCCAGCAGCTCTTTCGGCACCGCCGGGACGATCCGCACATCCTCCTCTTCCAGCGGTATCCCTGCCTCGCGGGCAAGAATCAGAAGCTTGCGAAGGGCGTCCCTGCCCGCGAGGTCCACCCTCGGGTCGGCCTCCGTCAGCCCCTCTTCCTGGGCCCTCCGAACCGTCTCGGCGAAGCTGCCGGGATAACGGGCGTACGAACTCAGGATGCTGTTGAGGGTGCAGCTCACCACCGCCTCGATGCTCACGATCTCCTCACCCGCGTTAGCACTGGCCGACATGCTCCCGAGCATCGGCAGGGCACTGCCCACCGTCGTTTCGTGCCTGACGAAGCAACCATTTTCTGCCGCCGCCGCCATGATCGCGGCGTAGTCGGCATACGGCACTGCGAACGAGCGCCGGTTCGAGCTTACTATATTAATACCTTCGCGAAGCAGCCCAACGTACTCCTGCCAGATCGTCTCACTATCTGTCAGGTCCACGAAGATGCTGCCACGCGGCGCCTCCGCCTTCACCTTATCGATAAAGCCTTTATCGCGATGACTCTTCGCCAGTCCGGCAATGCGCAGCACGCGTCCGCTCCTGGCGGCGATGTCGGCACCGCGCTCCTTGAGCAGCTCTTCGAAAGCCTTACCCACGGCTCCGTAGCCGGCCACGTACAGGTTGATCACACTTTCCGGCGCGTTCTCGAAGAACTCCCGGTGGATGGCGCAAAGGGCGGCGTTCTCCACCGACGCCTTCACGCTCGCGTGCACGTTCACCCCGTCGGAAGAGGCGCTCAGCGTCTTGATCCCTGCCTTGCGCAGACACCTCTGCACCCTCTCTGCCGCTGCTTTTCCATCAGTCGGCGTCTCGCCCACCAGGGTAAGCAGCGCTTCGTCCGCGGTCTTGTCGGTCATGCTGGCGACTCCCGTCCAACCGGCTCCAGTCTGGGAGCTCACCACCGTCCCCGGGTTCTCCGGATCGAAGGTGTTGAGGATGCGTATGGCGATGCCGGCGTCCATGGCCGGTTGCACGCTGGGGGCGTAGAGCACCTTCGCTCCGGCCGACGCCATGTCGAGGGCGGCCCGGTACGACATCTCCGGTACGGTGTGCGCCACCGGCACGTCTTTCGGGTTGGCCGTCATGATGCCGGGAACGTCCGTCCAGATCTGGAGGTCGTCCGCCTGCAGGGCCGCGGCGAAGATGCTGGCGGAAAGGTCGCTGCCCCCTCGGCCCAGGGTCGTGCGCTTGCCTTCGTAGGTGCTGGCGATGAAGCCGGGCGCCACGAACACCTGCACGTCTGGATTAAGGGCGACGGCAGCGGATATATTGCTATAGGTTAGATCTTTATTGTCTTTGATTACAAGGATACGGGAGTCCAGCCACTTGGTCATCACCCCGTCGCAAGCGAGCTTCCGGGCGATGATGCGGGTGGAGAAGATTTCACCGAAGGTCACCATTTCGTCGGCGGGCGATGCGGCCATCTCCGCGAAGAGCGAATGGCATTCCGCCTCCGCCTCGGCCCTCTCGGCTCCGGTGAACAGACGGCGGATAATCTCCAGATGGCGCGCCTCGAGATCGATGGCTTTCTGGAGGTCGGGCGTTTCCGCGAGCGCCAGGAGCTCGTCCGTACAACCCTTGATGGCTGAACAGATGAGCATCACGCGGGTCTTCTTCGCCGCGGCTCCAACGATGTCGAGAACCCTCGAAATATTGGTGGCGTTCGCAACCGACGACCCGCCGAACTTCAGTACTTGCATAGTCTTACAAATTTAGGATTTTTTTGCTACATTTGTAAAATCCGAAACTCTAATAATCATATATCATGAAAGACCTTAAAGGAACTAAGACCGAAAAGAACCTGATGGAAGCCTTCGCAGGCGAATCCCAGGCCCGCAACAAGTACACCTACTTCGCCTCCAAAGCCAAGAAGGAAGGCTATGAGCAGATTGCGGCGATCTTCCTGGAAACGGCAGGGAACGAAAAAGAACATGCCGAGCTCTGGTTCAAATACCTCAACGGAGGCCAGCTGAACGACACCGTCGCCAACCTCGAAGAGGCTGCTGCCGGCGAGAACTTCGAATGGACCGACATGTACGACCGCATGGCTCGCGAGGCCGACGAAGAAGGCTTCAAGGAAATTGCCGCCAAGTTCCGCATGGTCGGCGCCATCGAGAAGCACCACGAGGAGCGCTATCGCAAGCTCGCCCAGAACATCAAGGACGGCGTGGTCTTCTCCCGCGACGGAGACTGCATCTGGGTCTGCCGCAACTGCGGTCACGTGGTCATCGGCAAGAAGGCTCCCGAGATCTGCCCCTGCTGCCTCCACGCCCAGAGCTACTTCGAGCTCAAAGCAGAGAACTATTAGCAGCCCGTTTTAAGCCCCCGACGGCGATTTTGCGGATATAATTTGCAAAATGCCGAAATTTAGCTAACTTTGCGGTCCGCTTTCGGGAAGTGGCGCAGTTGGTTAGCGCACGCGTCTGGGGGGCGCGGGGTCGCTGGTTCGAGTCCAGTCTTCCCGACAAAAAAGGAGTTCAGCAATCGCTGGACTCTTTTTTTTGTGAAGCAAGGGTGTCTCTAACGTGCAAAAACTTACGCACGTTAGGCGCAAAATCGGCCCAAAATGCGCCCAACGTGCAGTGTAAAATGTACATTAGTCACACCCTGAATGTTGGCGACACCTTTCCTACATCCCCACGTAAGCGAGAGTAGCCACGGAGATGCGGACCTTACTGGCGACTTCAGCGCTGAGGGTTTCGGTCAGAGCCCGACGGAGTGCTCGTTCGCAGGCGAGTAGCGTGGCGCCGGTGGTGAACACGTCGTCCACCAGCAGCAGATGTGGTGGGCGTCCGGCCTGGTCGGCCGGGATTTTGGTCGACGCCAGCGCCTTCCCGTCGGCCACGAAGGCCGAGTGGACGTTAGCATAGCGCCCGCCGGCGTCGAGACGGGTCTGGGTTCGAGTGCGACGAACGCGTTTCAGCACCCGGGTTAGCACCGGTGGAGCCGGAGAGCCACTGGCCTCAGCTCCGCCCTTCAACTCTTCCGCAATCCCTCGCGAAATCACCTCCGCCTGATTGTATCCGCGCCGCCATCTGCGGATCCAGTGAAGCGGCACCGGCAGGATGGCGTCCACATCGGCAAAGAGCGACGAGGCCGCAAGCTCCCGCCCCAGCATCCGGGCGAAATGTCGTCCTGCCCCAAAGTTGCGATCGTATTTCAGCGCCTGCGGAATAAGACTGTACGGCGAATCTCCCCGATAGAAAAACAGCGCCGCCGCATAACTATAAGGTTGCACGGCTGGCAGGGAGCCAGGCCCCGTCGGGACTCCGTTCGCTTCGCTCACTCCGGCCCCTCCCAGCAGAGCTGGGCCCCTCCCCCTGCCCGTGTCCGGGGGTGGACACGCCCTCCGGGACCTGCTTCCTGCCAGCTCCCTCTCCACCAACGCATTAAACGCCACTGCCATGGGGTTGTCCCGCTGGGCGGCGAAAAAGGTCCGGGGTAGGTCGGCGGCGCAGGCGGTGCAGACATGAGTCTCGCGCAGAAGCAGCGTCCGCCCGCACACCACACAGACACGCGGGAGGACAAGATCGGCGACGCTGAGCGCCGCCGACCGTAAACTGATCTGCGAGATTCTCGCATCCATAAGACCTAGCAGCCCATGCCGCCGCAGACGGGAATCACCTGGCCGCTAACATAAGCGGAGAGCTCGCTGGCGAGGAAGAGGGCCACGCCGGCAACGTCTTCCGGAGTGCCTCCGCGACGCATCGGAATGGTCTTGATCCACTCGTTGCGCACCTCTTCGGGCATCGCTGCCGTCATGTCGGAGATGATGAATCCCGGAGCGATGCAGTTGGCGCGGATGCCGCGCGGTCCGAGCTCCTTGGCCATGCTCTTGTGAAGGGCGATCATTCCGGCCTTCGAGGCGGAATAGTTCGCCTGACCGGCATTGCCGTGAATACCCACCACCGAGGCCATGCCGATAATGGAACCGCTGCGCTGCTTCATCATCACGGGAGTCACGGCGTGGATATAGTTGAAGGCGGATTTCAGGTTCACGGTGAGAACTGCGTCCCACTGGGCCTCCTCCATGCGGAGCATCAGACCGTCCTTCGTGATACCTGCATTGTTCACCAGTATGTCGATGCGGCCGAACTCGGCCACGATCTCACCCACTACGCGGGCGGTGTCCTCGAAAGAGGCGGCATTGCTCTCCCAAGCGCGAACCTTCACGCCGAGAGCGGCAATCTCGTCCACGGTCTCCTGCGAAACCTTAAGATCTGTAAAAGCTATATTCGCTCCTTCCGAAGCAAACTTCAGGGCGATGGCCTTGCCTATCCCCCTTGACGCGCCCGTTACGAGCGCCACTTTTCCATCCAGAAGTCCCATATCTAGTTGTTTTCTTTATCCAAACGCATTGCCTCCTCTATCTCGTCGGCCGATGCGGGCAGACGTTTACCTCCGAGGCGACGGGCGCCGTCTTCCGTAACGAGAACGTCGTCTTCCAGACGGATGCCGCCGAAGTCGAGGTACTCCTTCTCAAGAAGGGCATAATTCACGTGGCCGCGGTCGGTGCCTTCGCGCTTCCAGAGAGCGATCAGGTCCGGAATCAGGTAGATGCCGGGTTCGTCTGTAATCACATTGCCGGGAACGAGGCGGCGCGCCATCCTCAAGCTACGGAGCCCAAGCTGCGAAGAGCGCTTCTGGTCGGGATCGTAGCCCACCAGATCCTCGCCCAGGTCCTCCATGTCGTGCACATCCAGACCCATGTTGTGGCCGAGTCCGTGAGGCATGAAGAGTCCCGCCACACCGAGCTCCATCATTTCGTCCAGCGAACCGTGAACCAGCCCGAGCTGCGAGAGGTTCTCCAGCATGTGCCTGCAGGCGGCCAGATGTACGTCGCGATAGGCAACTCCCGGCTTAATCATCGAGAACGCCAGTTCGTGGCACTCCCATACCGTCTGGTAGAGGTCGCGCTGCTTTGCCGAGTACTTGCCGGAAGTCGGGTAGGTACGGGTGAAGTCCGATGCATAGTGCGAGTTCCCCTCCGCGCCGGCGTCCACTACCATGAGCTTGCCAGGTTCGATCACAGCGCCGTGTCCGTGATTATGGAACACCTCGCCGTGCTGGGTGAGTATGGTTTCAAAGGAGATGCCCCAGCCTTCGGCCAGAGTCACGCCTTCCATCTCGCCAACGATCTCCTGCTCCACGCGGCCGAGCCTGATGCCGCGGCGCGCCACGGTGTGCATCTTCTGACCCAGCACTCCGGCGGCGTCCAGTTCCACGATTTCCTCCGGCTGCTTGATGAGCCTCATGGCGATGATGGCGCGGATTAGCGCTTCCGATGGGGCGTCGATTCCGAGGCCCTGCAGCTTCATGATGTTATAGTGCCTGCTGGGCGGGATGGTATGTACGGGACGACCCTTGACGATGGCGGCGCTCACCACAAGGTTCAGCTTGGCGTACGGGGCGCTGCCGGCTACTCCAACCGAAGCGGCCTGCTCGGCCACCGAAGGCTGCGGGCCCATCCAGATGATGTCGTCTATCAAAACGTCGTCCGCGAAGATGGTCTCTTCGCCGGTTTCGAGGTCCAGTGTGGCGGCGAAATAGGGTTCGTCTATACCCCAGTAATACAGCCAGGTGCTGTCCTGACGGAACTTATAGCAATTGTCTTTGTACTGAGCCGGAGAGGGAGCGTTGCCCAGAAACAGGGCGATTCCCTTCTCCCCGCGGAGCAGCTCCAGGAGCCTGCGCCTGCGCGCGACATATATATCTTTACTAAACATAGCCTACAAATTTACTAAAAATACTTCTTCTCCTGCCTGTCGACTAGGTTTATCGCTGTGCCTTGAGAGAAGGCAATAACGTCGAAAGACAGAATAGCTAATAATTGCAATAGCAAACGAAGGAGGCTTTTTCTCATAATGAATTACTCTACAGGATACTCTACAAAATATTCATTAGTAAATCTATTGACATAACCATCTTCCACGATAAGAACATCTCCTTCGGAATTCTCCGCAGTAAAACAAAAACATACCCGGTCTTCATTCTGTCCAGCATAGTAATAAACTGTCCTGCTATATCCAGAAGTACCAATACGAAATGCTCCGAATGTAATCTGACCGTCAATAATGGTATATACACTATCACCATTTCTGGTCATACGCCCCAGAACAATCGGGAGATAATTGAATTCTCCTTCACCCTTAAACGCTTTGTCCCAACCATTATAATCATAACCGTCTACAGGCACATTGAAAGAATAAGTTGTGCCAGGTTTAAAGGTGGTGGAATCAGCATATACCAAAAATTCTATCGTGAAAACGTCTTTGCAGTCGGGCCCCGCCCACCAGTCGTCATATAGGGCGGACATGTTCTCATAAATTTTAACAAAACCATTTCTACCTTCCCTCGTGAAGCCACAGTACGTTTTGCCGCCAAATATTAATTGTGCGGCATTCAAATCATATTTTTCATGATACTCTACACCGTTTATGCGAGCCCCCTTCTGGTAGGTGTAATAATCTCGTTCCCACGTCCAGGGTTCGGTTTTGGTGCAAGAAGAAACGCCAAGAGAAATCAATACAATCGCTGTAGGCAAAAGGAATAATTTGTGGTGTGAGAAAGATATCATATTATGTGGTTTTATTGTTTATCGTTTAATTGCTCAACAAAGTTGCTGTAGAAGTCATACACTTCTGGCGAAACACCAAGAGTGATAGCATCGTTGCGTGATAAATCAAGAGAAAAATTCCCCTTGTTCCCGATAAGGTGATTTAAGACGAAAACAATAAGTCCAGTTCAGCTTTAATTCCAGACAAGGAATTGTTTTGGGATTGCGAAGGCAAGCAAATCGCAATCAAGAGAAGGAGAGTTATTACTCTATGCATATTATTGCCTCCATAGACCATCCGGATCATAAAACTTTTTGCAATATCCATTTTTAATATCTAGAATATTACCGTTCTTGTCTTCCGCTTTGAGATCAAAATAGATGGTGTCAGCGTTCATATCGTATTCGTCAAAACTTCCGATGGTAATCTTTCCCTCTGTTACTATAAAAGGATTGTCTCTATTTTCGTAAAATGGATTATTTACAAAATAGCACATTGCAAATGGTAAAGGCTCAAAAAGATCGAATTCTCTTCGCCCAAAAGCGAGAAGACAATCTGTGCCATCAGCGTATCTATCACTGAAAAAATACGTACTTCCTGATATATATGAGGATTCGTCAATTACGAGAACAATTGTCCAGTCATAAACCGTTTGGCCTTTAGAGTTCATCCAGAACCGATTGCCTGTTACGAGCCTAATCATTATGAGGCTGTCCTTGTGTGAAAGATCAAAACCATAATAATTGTATCTGGAGCTAAGTAAACTATTTCTGGATTCATGAAACTCCTCGCCATTGATGTAAGCTCCTATTTGATACGCGTCAAAATCCTTATCCCATCCTTTTTGGCTATCCAACGATCCAAAACACGACCACGTCAGCAAAAGGCCAGCAAGGGCTAGAATAAGTAAATTGTGCAATTTATACATAGTCATTATTGCTTCTGGTTTAATTGTTCAACAAAGTTGCTGTAAAAATCATACACTTCAGGCGAAACGCCAAGAGTGATAGCATCATTGCGTGATAAATCGAGAGAAAAATTTCCCCTGCTGCCTGTTAAGTGATTTAAGACGAAAATATCACTTCTTGTTTGATACTCATATAACAACCTGAGGGAATCTCTTCTGGTCAAAACAACCGGAGCGGATTTAGTCCTGACAATCCTTGAACTTGAAACTGGTTCCTTGGATTCAAGTTCCAGCTCTTCTACGGCGCAAGAAGCCAATAGAAGAGAAGCTATGAGAAGGAGAAGAAAGTTTTTGAATCTTAGCATATTATACCATTTGTAACCATGGCAAATATACTAAAAATACTTCTTCTCCTGCCTGTCCAGCGCGATGAAGATGAAGAGCATCACTGTGAAGGCCCAGAGCGACGAGCCGCCGTAGCTGATGAAAGGCAGCGGGATGCCGATGACAGGCATGAGACCTATGGTCATGCCGATGTTGATGAACAGATGCATGAAGAGGCAGCATGCCAGGCAGTAGCCGTAGATGCGCGTGAACGCTTCCCGGCTGCGTTCGGCGTCCTTGGCGATTCGGAGAATCAGGGCGACGTAGAGAAGGATTACGGCGAGACAGCCCACGAAGCCCCACTCTTCCCCTATGGTGCAGAAAATAAAATCGGTGCTCTGCTCCGGCACGAAGCCGTAAGTGGTCTGGGTGCCTTGCAGATAACCTTTTCCGAACAGGCCGCCCGAGCCTATGGCTATCATGCTCTGCCGCACGTTGTAACCCACCCCGGCTGGGTCTTCCTTCATTCCCAGCAGCACCTCGATACGGCTGCGCTGATGGTCGGCCAGAACCTTATCGAACACTACGCGGGTGCTCAGCGCCATAAGGCCGGCGGCCACCACTCCCAGCAGGAGCAGCCGGAGCGCGGAACGCCTCTCGCGCGACCTTGGACGATGCCGGCGGAGCAGCACTACGAGTCCGGCGATACCCCCCGCCGCCACCACTCCCAGCGAAACCCAGATGCCGGCTTTCAAGGTGAGGATGAACAGCACTATCGCCGCAAGGATTAACACAAGGTACCACACCGACAGGCCTTCCCGGAAGAGGGCGAAAAGGAAACCCACATAAACCAGGGCGCTGCCGGTCTCGCTCTCGGCTATGATTATCAGCATAGGAAGCGCCACCACGGCTGCGACCTTCAGGAAATCGCCCCGCCTGGCGAAGCTGAAGCCTACTTTGCCCATTATGGTGGCCAGCACCAGTGATGTGGTTATCTTGGAAATCTCCGCCGGCTGGAAGGAAACCGGACCCAGGCGGAACCACGAGTGCGAACCCTTAACCGATGCCCCCACGAATATCACCGCCACAAGAAGGAACAGCACCACGAAATACGACGGTACGGCCACCACCTCCCATAGCCGCGGGTTCACGGCGAAGAGTATCACCACCGCCAGCACCGCGGCCGTGAGTATCCACACAAACTGTTTGCCGCTGCGGCATCCCCAGTCGAAGATGCTCGCCGGCTCGCTGGAATGGATAGAGGCGTAGATGTTTATCCAGCCTATAGCCACCAGCACCAGCCAGTACAGCACCAGCCGCCAGTCTACCGCCTTCCCAAGGCTTCTGCGTGCGGAGTTACTCATCTATAAACCTCAGGTTAAGCATTCTCTCCTCCAGAGCGGGGCGGGAGATTTCCCCGGTAAGATACTTTTCCACGAGCAGCGAGGCGATGGGGCAGGAGGTGCTGCCACCCCAGCCGCCGCCTTCCACGTAACCAACTACGGCGATCTTCGGATCGTCCTTCGGGGCGAAGCAGATGAACACCGAGTTGTCGGCGCCGTGCGGGTTCTGGGCCGTTCCTGTCTTCCCGCAGATGTCCAGGCCCGGCACCGCAGCTGCAGCAGCCGTTCCGCCTGCGCCCCAGGGCGCGTTCACCGCCTGCCACATCCCGGGTATCACCTTTTCGAAATGCGCCGTGTCCACGCGGGTGTAGTGCTTCTCCGTAAAGCGTTCCTCGCCCGAGCGCACGATATGCGGCACGCGGTACCAGCCGCGGTTGGCCATGATCGCCGCAAGATTTGCTATCTGCAGCGGCGTGGCGCCTATCTCTCCCTGGCCGATGGAGAGCGACACCACATTACTGAAGCGCCAGTGCCGTGCGCCATAAACCCTATCGTAATACTTCGACGTGGGGATGTTGCCGCCCAGCTCGGCCGGGAAGTCGCTGCCCAGCGGTGCCCCGAAGCCGAAGCTCAGAACATAGTCGCGCCAGCGGTCGAAACACTCCCCCGTGGGCCCTTTCTCCAGCAGATTCTTGAACACATAGCAGAAGTAGGCGTTGCAGCTCATCATCACCGCCTCTGTAAGATCCAGCGGCGAGCGGTGAGCGTGGCAGCCCAGTTTATGCTTGGAAGAATAAGCGTAGCCCTTCGAGCACGGATATTTGTACCACGGCTCCAGCACCCCTTCCTGCATGCCGATAAGGCCGTTCACGAGCTTGAACACTGAGCCCGGCGGGTACGACGCCTGCACCGTACGGTTGAACATTGGCCGGTTCGGGTCCATCACAAGGCGGCCATAGTGCTGGCCGATATTCGCCAGCTCGTCCACGGAAATGCCGGGACTCGAGACCATGGCAAGTATCTCTCCGGTAGCCGGTTCGATGGCGATGAGGCTGCCCTTCTTGCCGGCCATCAGGCGCTGGCCGTACTGCTGGAGCGGGGCGTCGATGGTAGTGACGATGTCGGTTCCTGGCTCCGCAGGCTGGTCGAACTCCCCGTCCGCGTAGGCGTCTTGCCGACGGTTGCGGGAGTCACGCAAAAAGATATGATACCCCTTGCGTCCACGGAGTTCTTTTTCGCGTATCGCCTCCAGGCCCGTCTTGCCTATGTAGTCGCCCGCCTTGTAGGCCTCCGGCTCTGCCTTGATCTCGGCGGCGTTCACCTCGCCCATATAGCCAAGCAGGTTGCCGCCGGCGTCGAACGGATACTCGCGCACGCTGCGCACCTGCCCTCGGAAGCCGGGGAAGGCGTAGGCAGTCTCCGCGAAGCGCATATACTGCTCCACCGGCAGTTGCTTCACAAAGGTAAGTGTCTGATAACCAATGCTCCGCCGCCGCTCCCTATAATACTCCATCCTCTCGCGCACAAACTCCGGCGTGATCCCCAGCGCCTCCGCAAGGGCCAGCGTGTCGAAGGCCGTAACCTCGCGGGGAGTAACCAGAATGTCGTAGCAGACCTTGTTCCCCACCAGCACCCGACCGTCGCGGTCGTAGATGATGCCGCGTGGCGGGTAGATGGTCTCGTAGATCATGGAGTTGTTGGAGGAGTCGCGCTTGTACGAACCGTCCAGAATCTGGATCTGGAAAAGCCGGCCCACGAGGATGGCGACGACCACCCCCAGCACTATGCCGAGAACCTTCGTACGGTTGTTTATTTCCATAGCAGAAGGATTTCCAGGAGAGTGCTCACCAGGGTGGAAAGCAGCCAGCGGAGGGTGCAGAAACCGAAGCTGCGGGTGCCGGCGGCGTCTACCCAAACGAACACCGCGAAGTATACAGCTGTGGCCAGCAGCACCGCCAGAGCTATCTTGGGAACGCCCTGTTTATGCACCGAGAGGTCTTCCCCGCGGGAGTAGAGTTCTCCGCCGAACACGGCCTGGATAATCCAGCGCCTGCCCGCGGCCACCGGCAGCAACGCAACCGTGCCGAGCCCGGGGATGCCGTGCGTGAGGACGTCGACCACCATGGCGGTAGCGAAGGTGATGAGAAGCACCGCCGGGGAACTGTATTTCACGGGCAGGCTCAGCGTCAGCAGAGGCAGCAGACACACCGTGATGAGCTGTCCCAGGTTCAGGAAGATCCCCAGCACGATCTGCACTGCCACAAGCAGGAGGTATATCAGCCAGTAACGGTCTTTCATTCGGTGGCCCCTCCTTCAAGCCTGCGAATTTCCTCCCGGTCCAGGTTCTCCACCACGGTCACGTGCCGCAGTGCCCCGAAATCCAGGAACAGTTCCACTTTCATCTCCTTCACTGCCCCGTCTACCAGACGGCTCTCGCCCGTAATGCCGAGGGGGATGTCCGGCGGGAAGATGCCGGAGAAGCCGCTGGTCCACACCGTGTCGCCGGGCGCCGTCTCCAGATGGGCGGGGAGGTTCTTCAGCTCCGCCCCACGGCTGTGTAGCCCGTCCCATTCGAGCGGGGCCACGGTGCCGTCGTGCCCGATGCGGGCGCTCACGCTCACGAGGGCGTTCTGCAGGGTGATGCCGTAGCAGAAATGCTCATCCACGGCGTTCACGATTCCAACTACCCCTGCCGGGGTGACGATGCCGCTGCGCGGGACGATGCCGTCGGCGCTGCCCTTGTCGAGGATGATGTAGTTGTGCTGGGAGTTGCGGCTCATCTTGACGATGGTGGCGGGAGTATAGCGCCAGTGTCCTGTGACGGTGTCCGACACGGCTCCGGCCGCAGCCGTCTGCCTGCCTTCGAGGGTACGGAGGGCCTCCGCCATTCGGAAGTTCTCCTCCGCAAGGGCCCGGTTCTGCTCGCGCAGACCGAACCAGCTGCGCACGTTCTCGCCTCCGCTCCATATCGCCGCCAGCACTCTGTGGGTGGCACGGTTCATCCACACATCCTGAAGGCTGCGGCTGCCGGAGAGCATAAAGACGGCGGCAATCTCCAAAACGATGAAGGTTGCCGCGCCCAGTACCCAGCCCTGTCCTTTGCCGGCCATAAGCTAGCGCATGAGGAAGGGATAGCTTTCGGTATTCTTGAGAGCCATGCAGGTTCCGCGGGCCACCGCGTGAAGCGGGTCTTCGGCCACATGGAACTGGATGTTCACCTTGTCGGTGAGACGTTTGTCGAGACCGCGCAGGAGCGCGCCGCCTCCGCTGAGGAAGATGCCGTTCTCCACGATATCGGAGTAGAGCTCCGGCGGAGTCATCTCCAGCACATGGAGTATGCTCGTCTCTATCTTGGCTATACTCTTGTCCAGGCAGTGGGCGATTTCCTCGTGGGTGATGGTGGCCTCCACGGGATGGGCGGTCATGAGGTTCGGGCCGCGCACCACGTAGGGCTCGGGGGCTTCGCCATCGAGGTCCGGAATCACGGCGCCCACGGCGAGTTTGATCTTTTCCGCGGTGATTTCACCGACCTTAATGTTGTGCTGCTGACGCAGATAGTATTGGATGTCGCTCGTGAAGACGTCACCTGCGGTGCGGATGCTGTCCTGCAGCACAAGGCCGCCGAGGGAGATGACGGCGATTTCGGTGGTACCGCCGCCTATGTCGACCACCATGCTGCCCTTCGGCTGGAGCACCTCAAGGCCGATACCGAGGGCTGCCGCCATGGGCTCGTACACCAGGTACACGTCGCGTCCGCCGGCATGCTCGGTGGAGTCGCGCACGGCCCTGATCTCCACTTCGGTACTGCCCGAAGGGATGCCCACCACCACCTTGAGGTTCGGGGTGAAGAGGGTGCGGTGCTTGCTGTTCACCTGCTTGATAAAGCCGCGGATCATCATCTCGGCGGCGTTGAAGTCTGCGATAACGCCGTCTCGAAGGGGACGTATGGTCTTGATGCCCGGGTTGCTGCGCTCGTGCATGAGCTTGGCCTGCTGGCCGATTGCGATGCACTTGCCGCTATTGTTGTCGATAGCCACTATACTCGGCTCGTCCAGCACTATCTGATCGTTCTGATAAATGACGGTGTTGGCCGTTCCGAGGTCTATTGCGAGTTCCTGATTGAGAGAGAAAAATGCCATTTGAATCGTTAGGGTTATAATTCAGACAAATTTACGTGCAAACCGAGAGAAAAGCAAATATTTTTTTTGCTTTTCCGAGGTGCAGCCGTAAATGCCGACGACAGTCGGAATTTACGCAAAAATGCCTAAATTTGCCATACCTTGGAGGAAAGAAAAAAATATCTCATAGCCCTTGGCGGAGGAAGCGGTACGCGCTTCGGTTCCGACGTGCCCAAGCAGTTCCTGCCGCTGGGCGGCGTGCCCATCCTCCAGAGGAGCATTTCCGCCTTCACCGCCGCCGTTGCGGGAATCAAAGTGATAACCGTGCTGCCTTCGGGCGAAACGGCCCGCTGGAAAGAGCTCTGCCAGAAACACGTCTTCAACACCCCGCAAATCATCATCGCCGGCGGAATCACCCGTTTCCATTCGGTGCGCGCGGCGCTTGAAAAGGTGCCCGACGGCGCTTTGGTGGCCATTCACGACGGAGTGCGGCCGCTGGTGTCTCCCCGTCTCATAAAAGACATGTTCGCCGCCATGGCGGAGCATCGCGCGCTCATTCCGGCTCTTCCCGTAACGGATACCCTCAAATTCCGGGAAACCCCCGGCGTCGGCCCGGACCGTTCAGGCCTCGTGGCGGTGCAGACTCCCCAGGTCTTCCGCAGCGAAGACATTCGCGCGGCCTACTTCGAAACGGGCTACCGCGAAGACTTTACGGACGACGCCTCCGTCGCCGCAGCCTTCGGCATCCCGGTGAACCTCTTCCCCGGGGAAAAACTGAATTTCAAGATTACGACACCCGAAGACCTTGCGCTCGCAGAACTGCTGGTGCAGTAAGAGCGGACAGGCCCTTCGCTCGCTAGCTCCTGCGTTTGTGGAACTTGCGTCCGGCGCTTCCCGTGGGGCTGCCGGAGTTCACGATGCCCCGGCAGAACTCTTCCGTAAGAGCCTCGGGCTTGGTACCCTTGGGGATGCGGTAGTTCTCTTCGCGGTACTTGATGTAGAGTCCGTAGCGGCCGTTGATCACCTTTATCTCTCCGAATTCGGCGATCGTCTCACCGGCGGCGGGCTTGTCCTTCTGCGCGGCCACAACGGCGATGCACTCTTCCAGCGTGACCTTCAGCGGATCCTTGCCGCGGGGGAGGGAGAAGTTCTGCCCGTTCCACTTGAGATACGGTCCGAACCGGCCCTTCATCGCCACGATGTCGAAGCCTTCATAAGCGCCGACGGTGCGCGGGAGCGCAAACAGCTGAAGCGCCTCCTCAAGGGAGATGGTTTCGATGAGCTGGCCTTCGGCGAGATTGGCGAACTGACGGTTTTCGCCCTCGCCCTTCTGCACATAGGCGCCGTACTGTCCGAACTTGGCGATTATGGGCTCGCCGCTCACTGGATCTGTGCCGAGCAGACGCTCCACCTTGCTGTACTGACCGTCGTGCATATCGGCGTCAACCTCCTTATGGAAGGGGGTGTAGAAGGTCTTGATAACATCGTTCCACACCATTCCGCCTTCGGCGATATTGTCGAAGTCCTTCTCCACGTTGGCGGTGAAATCGTAGTCCAGGATCTCCGGGAAATGCTGCACCAGGTAGTCGGTAACTATCATGCCCACCTCCTGCGGAAGCAGCTTTCCGTGCTCCTCGCCTATGGTTTCGGTCTTGGTGGATTCGGTGATTTCGCCACCCTTCAGGGTGAGGTTGCGGACCTGCATCTTGGTGCCGTCCTTGCCTCCACGAACCAGATAGCCACGACCGGTTGTGAGCGTGGAGATGGTGGGGGCGTAGGTGCTCGGGCGGCCGATTCCCAGCTCTTCGAGCTTCTTCACCAGCGTGGCCTCCGAATAGCGGTAGGGGGCCTTGGTGAACTTGCACTCCGCCTTCAGCTGGCTGGCCGTGGCGGCGTCGCCCTTCGAAATCTCCGGCAGGATGGCGGTTCCCTCCTCTTCGGGGGCGTCGTCCACACCTTCGGAGTAGAGCTTGAGGAACCCGTCGAAGAGAATGCGCGCACCCCGGATGACAAACTTCTCCGGACGGTTGCTGATGGCGGCCGTAACTTCGGTATTCTCCACCCTGGCCGATGCCATCTGCGATGCTACCGTGCGCTTCCAGATGAGTTCGTAGAGCTTCTGTTCCTGCGAGTTGCCGTTGATGGTGGTATTCTCTATGAAGGTGGGGCGTATGGCTTCGTGCGCCTCCTGGGCTCCCTTGCTGTGGGTTTTGAACTGACGGGGGTTGGAGTATTCGGGGCCGAACTGGTCGATGATGAACTTCTTGGCGGTTCCGAGCGCAAGCGCGGAGAGGTTTGTGGAGTCCGTACGCATGTAGGTGATGAGACCTCTTTCGTAGAGACTCTGGGCGATGCGCATGGTCACGCTAACCGGCATGCGCAGCTTGCGCGACGCCTCCTGCTGGAGGGTGGAGGTGGTGAAAGGTGGAGCCGGCCAGCGTTCGGCCTCCTTGCGGTCGACGTTCTCGATGGTATAGGTCGACGCCTTGCTGTCTTCCAGGAAGGCACGGGCCTGGGATTCGTCGGCGAAGTGTTTGTCAAGGCTGCCGAAGATGCCGCTCTTGCCGGCGATCTTGAAGCTGCCGGTGATGCGGTAGTAGGCCTCCGGAGTGAAGGCGATGATCTCGCGTTCGCGGTCTACCACAAGGCGGAGGGCCACACTCTGCACGCGGCCTGCCGAAAGCCCGCGGCCTATCTTCTTCCAGAGTATGGGCGACAGCTCGAAGCCTACCAGACGGTCCAGCACGCGCCTGGCCTGCTGGGCGTTCACGAGGTTCATATCCAGCTCGCGCGGGTTGTTCACCGCGTTCAGGATGGCGTCTTTGGTGATTTCATGGAAGACGATGCGACGGGTCTTCTCCTTCGGGATTTCGAGCGCGTCGGTAAGATGCCATGAGATGGCCTCTCCTTCGCGGTCTTCATCGGAAGCGAGCCACACGACGTCGGCCTTGTCGGCCAGACGCTTCAGGTCCGCTACCACCCGCTTCTTGTCATCGGGCACCACATACTCCGGAGCGAAGCCGTGATTCAGGTCTATGCTCAGGGTCTTTTCCTTGAGGTCCCTGATGTGACCGAAACTGGGTTTGACGGTGAAATCTTCACCCAGAAATCGCTGTATGGTTTTTGCCTTCGCAGGCGACTCGACAATTACGAGATTGTTTCCTTTCATGCGGCAAAGTTAGTGAAAAAATCACTACTTTTGTGGTCATAGCGAAACTCAAATGAAAGACTCCACTAAAAAGAAGATAGTCAAATGGTTTTGGATCATCCTGGTCGCACCCTTCGCGCTGGTGTTCCTGCTGGTGCTTCTGGTGTGGCTTTTCGCCAGGATTCCGTCCTTCGAAGAGCTTGAGCATCCCGACAGCAAGCTGGCCACCCAGGTGCTTTCGGACGACGGTCAGGTGCTCACCACCTTCCATATAGAAAACCGCACCTTCGTCAGCTACGAAGAGCTCTCCCCGTACCTGGTGCACGCCGCCATCGCCACGGAAGACGCCCGCTTCTACCGCCACTCCGGCATCGATACGAAGGGCCTCATGAGGGTGTTCTTCAAAACCCTCCTCATGCGCGATTCCTCCCAGGGAGGCGGTTCCACCATCACCCAGCAGCTCGCCAAGAGCCTCTATCCACGCCGCGAGGTGCACAGCAAGGTGCCCGGCTGGAGCGCCGTCGTGATGGTCTGGACCAAGCTCAAGGAATGGATCACGGCAGTTAAGCTGGAGCGCAACTACACCAAGGAGGAGATCGTGGACATGTACCTCAACTCCGTCTTCTTCGGCAGCAGCGCCTACGGCATCCGCGCAGCGAGCGAAACCTTCTTCAACAAGCTCCCGATAGACGTGAACGTCGAGGAGGCGGCCACCCTCATCGGCATGGTGAACAAGCCCACCCGCTACAACCCCGCCATCAATCCGGAAAAGGCCCTGTCGCGCCGTAACTTCGTGCTCGGCCGCATGGCCCGGAACTCCTACAAGAAGAAAGGTCTCTATCTTCCGAAAGACCAGCTGGATTCCCTCCAGGCCCTGCCCATAGTGCTGAACTTCCAGGTGCAGGACCACAACGCCGGCCTGGCCCCGTACTTCCGCGACCTGCTTCGCCGCGAGCTCAACGCCCAGAAGCCCAAACGCAGCTCCTATCAGTACGAAGAGGACTACGAATATGACCTCCAGCGTTGGGAGCAGGAAGAGTTCTACGGCTGGCTCACCAAGAACAAAAAGGCGAACGGCGAGCCCTACGACCTGGACCGCGACGGCCTCCGCATCTATACCACCATCAACTACAAGATGCAGAAGTACGCCGAGGAGGCGGTCTCCGAATGGATGGGAGGCAATCTCCAGAAGTCCTTCGACCGCGAGCTCAAATGGAAGAACCATCCGCCCTTTGCAAACGACACCGAGCCCGCCGTGCGCGAGCGCCTCATGAAGAACGCACGCCGCTGGAGCGACCGCTATCGCACCCAGATCAAGGCCGGCGTGCCGGAAGAGAAGATTCTCGCCCAGTTCAAGGAAAAGGTGCCGATGCGCGTGTTCGCGTACAATAAGAAGGGTTATGTCGACACGGTCATGACTCCGGACGACAGCATCCGCTACTACAAAGGCATCCTGCGCTGCGGCTTCGTGGCGATGGAGCCCGGCACCGGACATGTGAAAGCCTACGTGGGCGGCCCCAACTACCGCTGGTTCAAGTACGACAACGTCTCCCAGGGCAAGCGTCAGGTGGGTTCCACCATCAAGCCCTTCCTCTATACGCTTGCCATGCAGGAAGGCATGAGCCCCTGCGACCGCACCGTCTGCGTGCCCCAGAGCTTCCTCGCCACCGACGGCACCGAGTGGACCCCGCGTTCCACCGACAAGGACGAGTGGATAGGCAAGTCGGTCACCCTCAAATGGGGTCTCACGCACTCGTCGAACAATATCTCTGCCTACCTCATGAAGCAGTTCGGCCCGCACGCCATGGCCGAGATGATGCACAAGATGGGCATCCACTCCCACGTGGACGAGGTCTATTCTTTGTGCGTCGGCCCGGCGGACCTGTCTCCCTACGAGATGGTGGCGGCCTACAACACCTTCCCCTCAAAGGGCGTCTATATCAGCCCGATGTATGTGACGCGCATTGAAGACGCCGACGGCAACGTGCTCGGCGAGTTCACCAACCGCAAGCGCGAGGCTATCGGAGAGCGCACGGCCTACCTCATGGCGAACCTCATGGAGGGCGTGGTGAATCATGGCACGGCCTACCGTCTGCGCGGCTACTACGCGCTCAAGGGCGATATCGCCGGCAAGACGGGTACCACCAACGACAACTCCGACGGCTGGTTCATCGGCTACACTCCGTCCATCACGGCCGGCGTCTGGGTCGGTGGCGAAGACCGTCAGGTGCACTTCAATTCCATCGCCCTCGGCGGCGGCGCCAACATGGCCCTGCCCATCTGGGGTATATGGATGAAGAAGTGCGTGGCCGACGGCAGCTTCGGCTTCGGCGAAAGCGAGACCTTCATCGCTCCTCCGGGAGTGAATCTGGACCTCAGCTGCACCGGCGACGAGATTGCCGACGCGGTGGAGCAGACCGGTTCCGTGGAAGACTATTATTTTGAATAGCCCTGATTTTCTGAACATTTCTGAAACAATGAGCAAGTATAAAACTATTGCAGTAATGTACGGCAGCGATTCCTCCGAATGGGAGGTGTCGTGCCGCAGCGGTGAGTTTGTGGCTTCCCGTCTCGACGGCGACCGCTACGACGTTTACGAGATTTTCGCGCGTTTCGGCACCTGGCAGGTGGTTGCCTGCAAGAAGAAAGACGCCATGAAGGTGAACTTCCCCGAAGGAGCGCGTCCGGAGATCGACAAGACCGATTTCAGCGTGTCCGTGCTCGGCGAGAAGGTGCACTTCGACTATGTGTACATCGTCCAGCATGGCGCCCCGGGTGAGAGCGGCCAGCTTCAGGGCTATTTCGAGATGCTCGGCATCCCGTTCAGCACCTGCTCTTCGTCGGTGTCATCCATCGCTTTCGACAAGTACGCCTGCAAGAGTTACATCCGCGACCTGGGGATAGTGAAGTGCGCGCCCGACGCCTTCATCCACAAAGGTTCCGACGTTCAGGCTTTCGCTGCCGACGTGGCTTCTCGGCTCCGGTTTCCCGTGTTCGTGAAGCCCACCATAGGCGGATCAAGCTTCGGTATCACCATGGTGAAAGACGCAGCCGGCCTGGCCACTGCCGTGGGTTATGCCTTCGCGGAAGGTCCCACCGTGCTCGTGGAGCAGGGGATTAACGGGCGCGAGTTCACCTGCGCCGCCTACCGTACCGGAGGCGTTGTGCACACTCTGCCCATCATCGAGATCGTTTCGGAAAACGAGTATTTCGACTACGACGCCAAGTATAACGGCCACAGCCGCGAGGTCTGCCCCGCGGAGGTTGCCGACGACGTGGTGGCGCTTATCCAGAAGACGACCGCGAAGGTGTACGAGAACCTCGGCTGCTCGGGTGTCGTCCGCATGGACTACATCCTGGCCTCCGACGGGCTCTACTTCCTGGAAGTCAACACCATCCCCGGCATGACCAGCGCTTCGCTCGTTCCCAAGATGGTCCGCGCCGCCGGTCTGGACATGACCGCCTTCCTGACGGACATCATAGAGAACGGCTAAGGTGGGGGCGTGCTGGCGCTCTCGTTTGTACCTGTGTTGGCGTTCATTCCTAAAAATCAAGCACTTACCGAACACGCTTAAATCCAGCGATGCTGCTTAAAGATTTCATAAAGGAATCCGTTTCGTCTTTACTCTCCCTTTATCCGGAGGAGGAGGCGCGCAGCATGGTGATGTACTATTGCACCGAGGTCTTCGGATTCCCTGTTTATCAGCATATAACCGAGCCCGCTACGGAGATTCCTGCGGAATTGCTGGATGTGGCGCTGGATGATATGGGCCGCCTGGCAGCAAGTGAGCCGCTGCAGTATGTGCTCGGTTACACCGAGTTCTGCGGCCGCCGCTTTGCGGTGGACGAGCGCGCCCTCATTCCCCGCGCCGAGACCGAAGTCCTCTGCGTGAAGGCTGAAGAAATGGTGGCGGCCGCTCCCGCCCCGCTTCGGGTGCTGGACCTGTGCACCGGGTCGGGGTGCATCGCGTGGACGCTGTCCATGGATATCCAGGGCGCTGAGGTTGTAGCAACAGATTTGTCAGAAGAAGCGCTAGAGTTGGCACGCAGTCAGTTCGGAAAGCGTGATGCTATCCCTGGCTGGACAGGACGCTTGCCCAAGAGGGTTATCCCTCCGAAATTTGTTCGCGCCGATCTTCTGGACGTTGAGGCTACGGTCGCCGCGGTTCCCGGCGGCATAGACCTGCTGACCGCCAATCCTCCTTACGTTATGGTGGCGGAAAAAGCCGAGATGCGCCAGAATGTCCTCGGTTGGGAACCCCATATGGCTATTTTCGCTCCGGAGGAGGATCCTCTTGTCTTCCATCGGGCAATCGCCGAAGTCGCTCTTCGAGTGCTGGTGCCAGGCGGCTGCGGAATCGTTGAGATCAACTCCGAACTCCCAGACCAAACCGCCGCCGTCTTCACTGCCGCCGGCTTCGTCGACGTCAGCATCATCCCCGACTACTTCGATCGCCCCCGCTTCGTCTCCTTCCGCCGCAAATAGCTTTCCTTGCAGCAGAAATCCGTTTTTAAAAACAGCAAACGGAATGCGTAGAAGGCCCTCCAAGGGTGAATAAACCATTATTACCATCCAATCTTTGCAAAGAAAAAATTATTTAAAAAATTCGCAAATTATGCGAACTTTAAGTATTTATTGTTAAATTTGCAAAGTTGAAATAACATGGTTATCGAGTTTGACAAGGAATACCTATCCGAACTCTATTACAATGGAAAGGCGAAGGATAAACAATACCGCTTCCAGCCACAAGTAGTGAAGAAGTATGTGAAAGTTGTGAACATTCTTGAATCAGTTAGCCGCATAGAGGATTTGTTTTTATACAATTCTTTGAATTATGAGGCTTTGATTGGAGATAAGAAAGGAAGGGAATCGGTCGCAGTAAACAAAAAGTACAGACTGGTATTTTCATCAAGAAAAGCTGAAGGAGAAACAACGATAACCATTTGCAGATTACTGGAACTGTCGAATCATTATAAGTAGAAGTTTATGACTAATTTAGGCTTCGGTTTTATACCCACCCATCCAGGGGAGGTATTAAGGGACGAGTTGAAATCCCGTAACATAACTCAGCGTCAGTTTGCTGATCGTCTTGGGCTGCAATACTCGGTAGTCAATGAGATACTGAAAGGTCGTCGCCCGGTTTCCACGCGCACGGCCCTGATGGTTGAGGCGGCTCTTGGCATACCGGCAGATTCCCTGCTTCAACTGCAACTTAAGTATGACCTTCAGGTAGCAAAGGAGGATAAGTCTCTGTCCGAACGCCTTGGTTCCATTGTACAATTCCCATCTCCGACTATGGCTTGACAGTTGTTTCTTGGCAGCAGAAATCCGTTTTTAAAAACAGCAAACGGAATGCGTAGAAGGCCCTCCAAGGGTGAATTTCCGTTTTAAACGTTTACAAACTTTTTAAACTCTTTTTTCCCTTTCATATTTGCGCCAGAACTAAAAATGACGCAATATGAAATACGTAAAATTCTTCCTGCTGCCTGCCGTCTGCGCACTGGCCCTGGTTTCTTGCAAAAAGGCTGAAAAAGACGGCTCCGACCCCATTGCCACCACCACCCAAGAGCTGCTCTCTAAATTTGGAGTAGCCCAAATGCTGGCCTCTCTCCCAATCGAAGCCGATCATATCTCCGAGGTTTGGGGCGCGGTAAGTTCTTCAGAGGCAAATGGTTATGATGAGGAGTATATGATGTGCGACCTCCTCTCCAGCCCCGGTGCCGGAGTGGGAGACAGTCCTGAATCGCGTGCGGCTACGCGCGCTCAATACTCAAAGCCCATTCGCGACCTGATTGCCGCTTATCTCTCCGAACAGGCGGCCGCCATCTCCCGGGAAGGAAGCACTAAAGCTTCCGAAGCCGACCTCGTGCAGCAGTGGCTAGCCGATCTGTCGTCTTCCGGACTGCAAATCTATTGGCCGTATTCGAGCGATTGGGACGGCGAAACCATGCCGCTGGTAACCTTCGATCCAGGCTACGGAGCGAGCGATAATTACGCCTGGGAAATCGCATGGGAAGACGGTGCCTATAAGGCGATGAGGCAGGTTTATGTCGACGAAACTGTGGCTGCCTCGCGCCCGGTCTGGGTGATCAACAGCAACGACGACAGCGGCTTCACCCCGCTGGAACTGTTCTCCCGCGCCGACGTCTCCCCGAAAAAAGCCGGCGTCTCCCCGAAAAGGGGGCTGTTCGATTTCGACGACGACCCGGATCCAGAAACACCCCGTCGCAATCTGTTTATCAAAGACTTCACCATGCTGCGCAATTATGATTCCTGGTTCGCGGGTGCGAGCGAGTTCTTTATCCAAGCGGGCAGCGTCATCGCAGACTATGGCGAGTCTGAAGTGAATCCAGGCAGCTTCAATCCGGAAATCACCCAGCTCATGATTGTGGTGAAACGCCGTCAGGTCGGGCTGAAGATTCCCTACGAGGCGATGCTGCTGTCGAATTTCCCCGACGAACTGTCCGAGATCGCGCTGCTCATTACGGAGAGTGACGGCGGCACGCGCACTACCTGGAAGGCGTCGGCCAAAGTTATGATCAAGTCGAAAAGCTACGGGGTGGATATGGAGTTCCCACTCTACAGCAACGACGACATGGTCTGGCGCGGCCCGCTGTCGATGGATTATCTGCGAAAACTCGGTTCTGACGAAGGTCGGTTCGGGGATGTCCGCATCACATTTAAGGTGGAATAATCACCTTTATAGTAACATATTTGCTACTTATTACTATCTTTGCATGAAACGGAGTGAATTGGAAAGACTCTTGCGTGATAACGGTTGTTATTATAGGCAGTCAGGGAAAAGTGCTAATAATCCCCAGACATGGAGCAAAGGAACTGTCGCAAGGAGTGTTGATTGATATTCTAAAAAATGCTGGAATAAAAAAATGACAATTGAAGCAATTATCGAAAAAGGACCGGATGGATTATATGGTATAAGAACCGAATCAATAATCGGACGAACCTGTCTGGGGGGCTTTGGTCTAAATGTCGAAGAGGTCAAAGAAGATTTCTTCGTCTGTATTCAAGAAGCAATTGAAGATGCGGAAGAACAGGGCTTGCCGCATCCGGTATTTGAGGACGTGCATGTCAATTTCACATACGATCTTCCTTCCTTTTTTAACAATTTCGACATGCTGAATACGAGCAAATTCGCCTCGTATGCAGGAATCAACGAGTCGAAGATGCGACAGTATAAATGCGGAGCTGCGTATCCGGGGACCAAGACCACCAAAAAGATACTGGCGGCTATAAGGAAAATCGGGGCGGAACTATCGGCGGTGATGTTGTAAAGGAAGGGAGATTTGCCAGCCTTTGGAGATTAGCCGCCCTGCGGGCGCCTTTTCTCCGTGTCTCCACCAGCAATCACATTGCGGGTAAGGCATAGAGTATCCTAAATGCGTTAATTATGAGTGACGAATATTTGGTTTTGAATTCTGGAGAAGTCGTGACAACAAAACCAATCGAAAATAAGATCTTTACCATTCGAAATATCCAGGTGATCTTGGATATGGATATTGCGGAGATTTACGGCATAGAGACTAAACGATTAAATGAGCAGGTCCGCAGAAATTACTCCCGTTTCCCGGGAGACTTTATGATTCAACTTACCAAAGCTGAGTTCGCTCATTTGCGGTCGCATTTTGCGACCGCAAATTGGAGCATGCGGCGTAGTCTGCCTTATGCTTTTACTGAACTCGGAGTATCCATGCTAAGCAGCGTGCTGACATCTGAAGTTGCCATACAGGCAAATGTTCAAATTATGCGTGCATTTGCAGCGATGCGCCGCTTTCTTGTTTCTAACGCACAGGTGTTCCAGCGTCTTGAGGACTTGGAATACAAACAGATTGCCACAGAACAGAGGGTGGAGAGGCTCTATGAAAAACTGGAAGAGGGAAACCTAAAGCCGAGTCAAGGCATCTTCTACGATTGTCAGATATTCGATGCCTATAATTTTGTTTGCAGTTTGATTAAACAAGCAACACGGGAAGTTGTTCTTTTAGATAACTATCTTGACGAGACGGTGCTGACGATGCTGGATAAACGAGAATTCGGAGTTTCGGCAACAATCTACACGAAAAAGATAGAGCCACAACTACGATTAGATATCACCAAGCATAACTCTCAGTATCCTAAAATTGAAGTTAAGGAATTTAATAAAGCTCACGACCGTTTCCTCATCATAGATGATAAAGTCTACCACATTGGTGCCTCCCTTAAAGATTTAGGAAAGAAGTGGTTTGCTTTCTCATTAATGAATGATCTGACTCCGGAAGATTTGTTGAATAGAATATAATGCTTAATGGATGAGATTTGCCAGCCTTTGGCTGCCACATCTCTTTGCGCTCGCCGCGGGGCCCTTACAAAACTGAATTCAGCTGTTGGCCCTTCGGGCCATCTGGCCGTTTTGCTTTCGTCCATCTTGAAAGCAAGCTTTCAAAGTGGCCAAAAACAAAACAGCCGGTCGCGATTGCGACCAGCTGAATTCGTTTTGTGGAGATAAGGAGATTCGAACTCCTGACCCCATGCTTGCAAAGCATGTGCTCTACCAGCTGAGCTATACCCCCGGGCATAAAAAAAGTAGTCCCTCGCGGAGTTGAACCGCGGACCTCCACATTATCAGTGTGGCGCTCTAACCAACTGAGCTAAGAGACTATATAATAATGGAAGACAAGCACAAGGTCTCCGATTGAATGAACCTTGTACGAACCGGGAGCGATCGTCGGAGTCGTGCTCCAAAAAGGAGGTGTTCCAGCCACACCTTCCGGTACGGCTACCTTGTTACGACTTAGCCCCAATTACCGGTTTTGCCCTAGGTCGCTCCTTGCGGTCACGAACTTC
>Ga0247611_10002034_pt1 | contig 34191 bp, 48 predicted proteins | sample 177DNAGHGhighgp2_FD_192422 | JGI IMG/M metagenome (GOLD analysis project Ga0247611, IMG submission 192422) | Sheep rumen microbial communities from Palmerston North, Manawatu-Wanganui, New Zealand - 1770 DNA GHGhigh gp2 | ecosystem: Host-associated > Mammals > Digestive system > Stomach > Rumen... | reverse complement strand
GAGATAGATTGAGAAGCTCAAGCACAACTCATTGAAGATATGTTTAAGCAAACAGAATAAAGGTAGTTTTTGTCATGAACTATATGGAAAGGAATTCAGCCATTAAAGAGAGCCAATTTAAAAGAGGTTAAACACCTAACATAATCGCAGTTTGTAGGTTTATGCAACACAAATCTACTCTAGCTAAGGTTATGATGCTTTATTACTAACCAATTAACAAGATGCCAGAAGAAAAAGAACTGGAGACAGTAGTTGAACCTACTGAAGATGAAGATGATGAAGAGATTGACTACAAAGCCTTGTATGAGAAATCTCAAGCTGATGTAGAGAAATGGAAATCTCGTTTTAAAAGTGCTAAGGCACAGGAAAAAGAAAAAGCTCAATACCAAATCGATGATAGCTACATCGATAAAAAGGTTAAAGAGGAACTATTCTTTGAAAAGAACTCTACTGCTAGTGAGTTTAGGGAGGAGGTTAAGAAAATCCAATCACAGTATACATGAATGGATGCCAAGACAGCCTTTGAGTTATATCTAGCAAAGAATAAACCAGAATTGCTACCACACCAACAAAGTTCAACATGAGTGGAGGGCATTACAAAAGATCCAGAACCTGAAAAAAGCTGGAAAGAGATGTCTGATGCAGAGTTTAACGATTGGTGGAAAGCAAGGAAAGGTAAATAACTTTTAGATTATTTATTTACATTAAGATGGCTCAAAATTTAGACGCTTTTATACCAGAGCTATGGAGTAGAAGAATTCAATATTTAACTAGAAACGCTCTCGTAGCTACACAAATCTGTTCATTTGAAGAACAACCAGATTTAAAATATGGAGATAGAATCCACAGACCTTATCCAAATGATTTAGTTGTAAATGATTACACTAAATATACTGATACTACTCAACAAGATCTTATCGGTACTGATGAATATCTAGATATCGACCAATCTAAAGAAATCTCATTTGCTATTGATGAAGTAGATTGGATTCAAAACAAATATGATCTAGAAAACAGTTATGTAGAAAGAGCTGCTTATAGATTATCTAACGATATCGATGGATCAGTATTAGGAGAAGTAGTTAACGCTGCTATTTCATGTGATGGTTCAGACATCGGAAGTTCTGGAGCTATCTCTCTATCAACTTCTAACTGTCTTAACGCTATCATGACAGCATGAGCTAAACTTACTGCTAATGGATGTGAAATGGATAAGACTTGGGCTTTAGTTGTATCACCTAAAACTGCTTCAATTATTGCTCAAACAGTTGCTCAAGATTGATTCTCATTAGCTGATCTTGCTCTTAAAAATGGATATGCAGGAAACTTTGCAGGATATAAAGTATATTCTTCAAACAATGTATTCCACAAAAGAACTATTAGCTTCTCTTCTGTAGTTGCTACTGATGAAATCACAGTTGCAGGTGTTAAATTCACTTTCGTAGCATCTATCGGAACTACTGCTGGTAATGTATTGAAAGGAGCTAACGATGCTGCTGCATTAGCTAACTTAGCTGCAGCTATTAATGGAACTTCAGGAGCAGGAACAACTTATGTTGAAGTAAGTGCTGCTGACAGAGCTAAATTAAAGAATGCTAAAGCTAACTTAGATGCTACTACTGGAGTATTAACTACAGCAGGTGCTGTTCTTGTATCTACACCAGATACTACAATTACTGTAGGAAATGCAGAAGAACACGCTATCCTTTGTAGACCAGGAGCTATCGACCTTATCATGCAACAAAATATCGATGTTAGAAAGACTCCATTGCCTAAGCAAAAAGCTGATTACTACATCATTTCTTGCTTATATGGTAAAAAGACTTTCACAGAAGGTAAGAACAGAATGGTTGATATCAAAATCGCTGCTTAGTAAGTGATTCATATATAGAGGGCAGGGAGACTTGCTCTCTAGAATGAATCTTTTATTAATAAAAGTACACACTAATGGATGTATCTACAATAATAGCATTATCTAGAAAGCAAACATCAGCTACAAGTGGTCAGATTTCTGATGCTGATTATCTTAAATACTTAAATATCATCTATAAAGATATCTTCTCAAGATTAGTAGTAGATAGTAAGAAATATACATGGCAAAGTTTTAATACTGATGTTATAGCATGACAATCAGAATATATTTTACCACAACCAGACTCTAATAGTACAGGATTAAAGTTAGTGTTAAAAGTATTCTTAAACTGAAAGGATATTCCAATCTATGATACAAGTTTATACGATTCAGAAAAAGAGGTATTAGATAAAAACGATAAACCTTATTGTATCCTTAGAGATGGTAGTTTATTCCTTATCCCAATTCCAGATAAAGATTGAGAATTATACATAGAGGGTAAATATATCCCAATGGATTTAACTCTCACTAATACTTCAGATGAGATTAAACTACCTGCAGAATATCATAACATTTTAGTTAAAGGATTAAACTCACTTGTATTTGGAGAGAAGCAAATATTTGATAAGCAACAATTATGGGAGTGATATTATCAACAATGAATAAAACAGATACAAGTAGAATGAAGTTTTGAGAATGAAAGTGCGTATCATGTAGAAGATGCTTATTTATGATTCTTAGAATAAAATAATGGCAGAAAGCAATGTAATAGCTCCAGTATTTAGAGGGGCAAACTGAGGAATAGCTGATGATGTATTCACATGAATTAACAACAGCTATTTTTCAAGTAAGAATATAGAAGTAAGAGAGAATGCTAGAGGTATCTCACTAAGTAAAAAGCTTGTAGCATGAATAACTACATCATATAAAATCAATGTAATAGTAAAAGCTAAACCATCATTATATGTAGCTTTCTGAAATCATTGAGAATGTTATAAATGTGATAGTTGAACATGGTCAGCAGTAACTACATGATTAACTACTGCTCTAATATCTGCTGCAGTATTCAATGACTATGTTTATATGTGTTCAGACAGTAAGCTCTATAAGGTATCAATATCAGATATCTATAATAATGCATCAGTAACTCCTACAGAAGTAACATCATTAAACAATGTAGATTATCATCCTATGCTAGTAAGTATGTGAGATATGTATATTGGTAATGGTGAGAAGTTAAGTAAAGTAGATGTATCTAATGTATTCTCTGATATATTTACACTAGAAAAAGGTTGAGTAATCCAAAAGCTTAACGATTTGGGATGAGCAATAAGAGTGGTAACTCAATCAGCATTAGGTAATTCTAATATCTATCTATGGGATTGAGTAAGTGATGTACCAGATGAGACTATACCTTTAATTTGATATGTAACATACCAAACACAGATCTATAATGGTTATCCATACATAGTAACTAACAGATGATTAGGAATATTAGATGGATATAAGATCTATCAACTAAAGAAATGTGATGATTTTGCTGAGATTGATAACTGAATATGAGTATATAATGAAAGATTAGTTATAGCATGAAAGAAAGGTATCTATTCATGGTGATCTAAGAATAAAAACTATAATGAGGTATTAAGTTATGATTATGAATTAACTGAAAGTTGAGCAACAATAACAAGTATTTATTCAGATTGAATTAATTTATTTGTAGCATGGAAGAGCTGAAGTAGTTATTGAATAGATGTATTAAGTGATAGTGTATATAATACTACAGGAGAATTAATAACAAGATGATATTATGCTAACTCACTAAAAGAAATCAAAGATTGAATCCTAGCTGGTATAGGATATTCAGCATTAAAGACATGAGAAAGTATAGAGATTCAATATTCAGTAGATGGTTGAAATTTTACAACACTTAGAACACTAACTCCTACCACAGATACAATAGCAAATTTCACAGAAGATTTATTTGTAAGGGAACAATTCCAATACATACAATTTAAAATCATTCTTAACTGAAATTGAACGACAACACCTAGCTTTTATGCATTAGATTTAATCTTTAATAATAATGTTAAAAGATAATGACAACTATAGGATACAATGATATAGAAAATGTATTACTTAGCTTAACAGATCCAAACACTTGAGGAGCTATGACAGAAGTCCCTTGAGTGAGTTCTCCTAAAATCAATGCATGAACAAGTGTTTATAATATAGAATGATGAGGAACAGGTATAGCAGGTTGGAGTACTAATGTAAATTGGAGTGCATCAGATTATAATACTGTAGCATGGTGAAGTGGTAGCATTTATCTACCAGATTGAACAGCATTAACAGTAAGTAGTTGAAATACAGGTAATATGAGTGGTACTACTTACATATACTACGATAGAGAAGATAATAATGTTAAAACAACTACTTCAGCTAGTACAAGTGTATGAGAGAATAAAATCTTGTTATGCGTAGCATCACCAACAACTAGCTGAAAAGATGCTGAATTCCAAGCTTTTTGAACAGATAAGCAAAGTACATTTATAACAGCTGATAATATAGCAGCTAACACTATTACAGGTAATGAAATAGCTGCTAATACAATTACAGCTAGTGAGATACAATCCTACTCTATTACAGCAAGTAAACTAGATGTAGATTATCTATCAGCTATTAGTGCTGATTTAGGGAATATCACAGCATGAGATATAACAGGTACTACAATTACAGCAGGTAGTACAAGCTCTAACTGAATTAAGCTATATCCTTATTCATCTAGTCAATGAAGAATAGCTTTTTATTACAACTGAAGTCAGATTTGATATTTACAATGACAATATAGCTCATGAGTAGGTAGCTGAGTAGTAATGTTGAACTGAAACTATATCGTATTAGATTGAGATGCTTATATGTTGGGTAGAGATACACTAGATTTATCTAGTGGTAAGTTAAGAATACCTGTATGAAGCGATTTATATTAAATGGAATAGATGGCAGTATCAGATTTACAGATAGAAAAATTCCAAGTATGAGAATGAATATATTGGAGTGGTGCATATCCTGTATTTTGAAAAATGTTCCAACCTTATGATTGGGATGATATAGTACCTAGTGATTGGTCTTGGGATGATTTTTATGCTCTAAATGAAACAAGTAGTTTTAATCTTAGCTGATTCCAACAAGGTAATGAGGTATTTGCATGAATTATATTAGTATCTAATCAATCTACTTCTTCAATAACCTGTGATTTTACAATGTATTTTGACCAATATGCTTGATGATGATGGCAAACACCTAGTACATCAACATATTATTGGTATGATGAATATATCCAATGAAAAGATTGAGATACTGTATGGGCTAATGGTTTAGCTTTTTGGTGATGAATAGATCCTGATGAAATACGACCTTGAATAACACAATATAGATTTAGGCTATATGCAGATTCTACACTTCTTGCTACAAAAACATTTAGTGTATCTAATCTTAATTTTGATACTACAGTATGTAATGCATGATATATGCGAGTAGAATGAGCTAATATATGTTATGTACCACCTTGTTATTATAGCTGAAGTTCTAATACATGATATAAACATAGGATACAATATGATACAAGTTATAGTTGAGCTACATGACAAACACCTTGAATGATCCGAATACCTGATGATTCATCAGATTGGCATATTTACTATACTACAAGTAATTGAGTAGTTAGAAGAACAAAAGAAACATATCCTCGAGTTCCTACAAGCTCTGTTGGTAGCTCAAGGAGATGACATATATGGATGACACCATCAACCTCATCTAGTCCTGAAGAAACAGGATACAACTATATATGTTATGTAGATTATGCATGAAGAAAGAGAAGATTATGAACATGAGATGTTGATTAGATTTTAGATTATAATATAAATCAATGGTACAAACTAAAAGAACATCAATGTGATGTATATCATCAACTGCATCGCATAGTAATAAAGAACAGGAACAAGATAACACAGAAGAAGAGAGTGAATAAAGCTCTCTTTTTTATTAATTGAATTTTCAAATTTCTGATTAATATACCATAAATATTTACATTAAAAGTATGTTAATGGTAGAACGACTAAAACAACCTGCTACAATATGGAAGTTAGTATTATTTGTATTCTGATTAGGAGTTACTTGGAGTTCTCTTAATTATAGAGTATCTAGACTAGAGGAATTCCAAAGTACAGTAGATATTGTAGAGATCCAAACAACATTAAAGGAGATTTCAACAGATTTATCTTGGATTAAGTCTGAATTATCTAAATTAAACACTTTAGCTTCTAAATAATAACAATGTTAAAAGAACTACGACAAAATAAAGAATTTAGAACATTCTGTTGGCAACTACTAGATGTAATAGTTGCTTTTTGAATAACTTATTTATCAGGTATTCAATGAGATTGGCAAGCTATAGCTCTATGAGTAGGGATACCTGTATTAACACTTATCTCTAAGAGAATAAATAAAGCATTGTGAGATTTATGAGTAGAGAAAAAGGAGTAATTTACCTCCTAAATATGAGATATGAGATGGATAAAGATTTTAATTATCGTGATAGGGTTATTACTCTTGACAATGTCAATTATCGCTTATTGAGAGTTATAGATAAAACTGCTACAAATCTACACCACATCATGTGAAAATGTAACAGACAGAAATATAACACAGAGATACCTGAGAATAAAGTAAGGATAAGTGAGAGAGAACATGATGCTCTAAATAGATACTTCAAAGATAAACAGAATCCTAGAGACCAATTAAGAAAAGTATTTGAGTTAGTTAAACCTGTATTAAGTGCAGGGGTAAGACATGAATTAGAAGTGATATTGAGTTGTGAAGATGAGTTATTCTATATACCAGAACTGTTAAAGAAAAAGAAAAAGTAGATTTATAACTACCAACTAATACATGACAAAAGAACAAATCCGAGCAAGACTTGAATGGTTAGCAAAGAGGATAACATGGTTAGAAGATAGATTGTATTACATAAATCCTGCTAAGAATATAGAGCTTTTTAAGAGACATAGTAATGAAAAAGCTAATAGAATAATAGAAAGAGAAAGACTTTTAGATGAATTAGATAAGTTGGAATGACAGAAGTAGCCTATGACTATGGTGATGAATATGCATTCTGAGAAGATACCAAATGTATCATACCACAGATAACTCATGACATCCGACCTAAAGGGAATCAAGCCAACAATAAAGAGACTAAATCAGCCTGTACGATAGTATGAGCAGTAAATCAGATTATTAGATTGTTTGGATTAGACCTAACTACTAAGCAAACTAATACTCTCTATATTGATGCTGTACATTACTGTGAGAAATATGGATATGTTATTGGATCTTGATGGTGAGTACCTACTGCAGTAGACCATGTAAGAAAACGATGGAATGAAGTTGCTAGTAAGACATTTAAGAAAGAGCAAGTATTTACTAAAAGACTTCTATGGGATAATGCAGAGATAAAAGAAGCTCTAGAGAAATGACATTTAGTAGGATTCTCTAAGACAGTTAACTTCTGAATAGATCAAGTTGAATGATTAGTACGAAGAGAGCCTAAGATGTATCCTAAAATGGTATGACATAGACTTAATCGAGCATGAGTAAAGTACATAAAAGCTACAGGATGAGCTGATATCTCTAATGCTGAGAGATGAGCAATTGATAACTACCATTGAGCTATAGGTGAATACTTCGCATTTAAGACTCTTAAGCCTTATATGTATAACTGAATAAATGGTTATTGATATCTAATTCTACCAGTAAGTTGCTTAGAATCTAACATAGAAAAAGAAAAAGAGAGAATTCAGAGATTAAAAGCAGTTAATGCAACCATTTGAGTGTTATCAACGACATGGTGAGACCTCAATACAGAAGAGCAATTAATGAGTAGTGCATTAGCAACAGAATTAAGGAATACAGAATGAGCTAGAGCAAAGATAGATGATGTAGCATTAAAGAATTATCAAGCTTTAGTAGATCATCTAAGTTATGCATGGAAATTCGCATGAGAAGAAGAACAAAAAAAGTATTCAGAATTAGCATCTTATTTAAGAGATAAATTTAATTTATTATAATATAACAAATGGCAATATCTTATGAAGATTGGAAGAAATCTTATGAATGAATGTCTACAGACCAGCAAGCTAAGTACGCTAACATGGTTAAAGGTAACGCAACAGCTGAAGAATATGCTAATAGGTATATTCAAGAGAAGCAAAATGCAGGTACTTTTGGTCAGAAAACAGCAAAATCTTACACTAATGCTAACCAACCTGTAGAAACACCAACTACTAGACAAGAGACTCCTGTAGTTAATCAACAACCAGAAACAACAACAGTAGATGTAGCTAGGAATGATACACCTAAAGTTGATGTTATAACACCTGAAAAACCTAAAAAGGAAACACCAGTTACTACCGTATCAGAAATTAAGCAGGAGTGAGCATTAACTCCTCTATCTAAAGAATATTACTCTCAGACATCTGATGAAGCTCAGACTAAAATTATCAACAATCTGAACTGATATAGAACATCTAATCCAGAATATTTTACAGATTATGAAACATTTAAGAAGAATTTTTCTTATGATGCAAGAAATGATGAGCAAAAGAACACATTAGATGTATGGTATAAGTGATATTCTCAAGGATTACAGCTTTCTAGTACACCTATAGCAGATTTATACACTCAATATAAGAATTGAAGTATATCTACAACAGATTTAGAGTCATTAAGAGTAGCAAATCCTGAAAAATATGCAGAATTACAGCAACAAATCAACAAAGGTAACATAATAGCTGCTTATGATGATGACAAATGAGGAAGTGAGACTATGTTTGACCAACTTAGGAACACTTTTTTACAAAATATGATAACAAATCTCACTACTGCATGATCTTGAGCATGAAGTATCTTTGATGATTACAAAGATAAGATGGAATCTCCAGAAATGACAGAATTAGGAGATGAAGCAGCTAAAAAACAAGAGGAAATAGAGAAAGTTCAAGCTGATATTGACTCTATGAAGAAGCAAGTAGAGGCAGAATATGAGTGAACATGAGCTAGTAGAGCTAAAATTAACGCTATTATATCTGATAGAACATACGATTTACAATTACAACTTAGATCTCTTAACTCTGAATACAATAGAGTTGCTACACAATACAACAATAGAATGAATCAATATCAAAGTGAGTTCCAATTACAGCTACAAGAGTATCAAATCAATATGCAAGAGAGAACACAGAAGATGAATGAGCTATGATTTGCTATGGATCTAATGAATTATGAGACTCCACAACAAAAACAAGAGAGAGAATGGAATTATTGGGTAAGACAGCAAGAATATACTAACTGAGATATTAATTCTAAAGACTACTCTACTAGATATAAGGCTGCATTAAAGAGTGTAGAGAACTTATTAAAGCAATATCCTGGTATCCCAATGGTAAGAAGTGCTGAACAGATGGCTGAAGATATTTTAAAGAATATGGAAGCTAATGGTACTACTCTATGACAGGAATTAACAACAATTAATGACTTCATTAAGACAAAACCTGAATATAAAACACTTTATAACAATACATATTGAACAGGAACTTGAATATCTAAGACATACACTATAGGTGGTAAAGAATATGTAATGTATAATTGAGAACTAATGACAGCTGAAGATTTTAATAAGCAATTCTGAGGTAAAGGTACACCTAAGGCATATAATCAAGTAGATGAAAATGCTTTTAGTACAAGTATGATGAGTACAGCATGAGGATATGATGGTAATACACTATGACTATTCCTATCTGATAGCAAATATCAGAATTGAAAGTATGTTTGAGAGTGTGGTAAATTTGTTAATGATTACTTACAAAGTATCTGAGTAACAGATGCTAGTAATAGATATTATGATAACGACTTATCTACAAAATTAAATAGTGTTAACTCTTATACTCCTAAGGTATGAACTATAGCAGTATTTGATTACAACCATAAGAGTTCAGATGGTATTAATCATGGTCATGTTTGAATAGTAACTAAAGTAAATAATGATGGAAGCTTTGTAGTTAGAGATAGTAACTTTGATGTAAAGAATCCATGAGTAATAATGGAAAGAACAATCCAACCATGAAGTACATCTCTAAAGTGATTCTTTGATCCAAGCCAAGCTAGTACAACTTCAACTACATCTAATTTATCTGCAGTTGATGAGGCTAAGAAGCAAAACTATCTAGAAGAAGCTAGAAGATGAAGAATATCTCAATCAGATACTGTTAAAATATGAGATATAGCTGCTGAAAAATGATGGTGAGATGAATGGAGAGAAGCTTTAAATCAGTGATTAAAAATACAATTAACTGATGCTCAAACAAAGATAATTGATAAAGCAGATAATACATTCAAGTCAGATTCTTTAGTAAAAGATTTCCAAGATGCTGCAGTACAGATTGACTCATTAATAACTTCTTTAAATGCTAATAACTGAGCATGAGACTTAGGAGCAATATTCCAATTCATGAAAGTTCTAGATCCAAGATCTGTAGTTAGATGAGAAGAATTTGAAAACGCAGCTAATGCAGCATGATACGCAGATCCAGAAGCATTGTATCAGAAATATATAAAACATGGTTGGGATGGTACATGGTTAACAGATGCTGCTAAATGAAACTTCTCTACATTGGCAAAAGAGCTTATAAAATGAAGAGCTAAGTTCTATCAAGTTAAATATGATGATTTAGTTAGATCATATAGGAATGCTTGAATCGATGATGAATCAATAAAGGAAATGATCCCAACAAATATGGCTGATTATATTCTAGAACAATTATGAGGTAATACATATAGTACATCATGAATTTGATTTGATTCATCTGTATCAAATTTGGAATCAAAATACTGAATAAGAAAGTAGTTTTATAACATAATATATCACTAATGGCTAATTTTTTAAACAATAGGTTTATACCAAATAACACCTATAACACAATGTTCCCATGATTAAACAAAAGTAACTATGATAAGGTTATTGCTTATGGTAATAGCCTTTGACTACAATCAGAGGAAGAAAAAAGACAGGCTGAAAGCTCTTACTACAGAAAGAATGTTAATAAAATGGTTAACGATCAGATTCTTGATGAGAGAGATGATGAGATTAACCAACAGGCGTATCAAGCTGCTACTCTAAACTCTGAATGAGCAAATGAAGAGCTAAGAAAAACTGAACTATCGCAGGCATTAAAGAGAAAGTATAATCTAGATGCTAAAGCTAATGATAAAGATGTATTTGATGACTTTGCAGAATGATTAAATGATCAATGAAAAAAACTATTAGCTGAATATGTAGCATGAAAAAGTAATGAATTCCTATATGTATCATGATTAGCAGAAAGACCTCAAGAAGAAGCAAAAAAGGAAGAAGAAAAATCATTTTTGGGGCAATTATGAACTGATATTGTATGATGAGCTTATGATTCTGCTACTTGAGTACCTAGATTCTTAGCAAAATGAGCAGCAGATGTTATAGGATGGACAGCTAAACAATTATGAGCTGATGAAGAAAAGGTATCTAACTTAGTTCAATCTTATAAAGATTATCTAGATAATGATTGGTCTTCTAAAGATATATGAGCAGATCAAGATAGTGTAGCTTATAATGTAACTAAAACTGTTTGAGACCTATCTCAAGTTGTATGATGAGAAGCTTTGTTAAAATGAGCAGTTCAATGAACAGCAAAATGAGCAGAATTAATGAACTATCTTAAGGATGCTCCTACATGGCAGAAAATAGTAGCTGGTTGATTAGAATGAGCTTGAGATATGACATTATATAGCATAGTAGCAGATAGTGAATTACCAACAGCATGAGAAGTTGGTATATGAACTGCTATATGAGCTGCAATACCTTGAGTAGCTGCATGATATAAAGCTGCAAAACCATATATCCAAAAATGAGCTGAAAAAGTTGCTAATAAATTACAATTATCATGACTACTAAACCCTGCTAAACTAAATGCAGTTAAAAATCAATTAATTGATGAATGAACTGACTTAGCTAAAGCATGATTGAAAGGTTGAGAGGCAGATGATGTAGGTAAATGGATGATAGAAAGATGATTTAAGTGAGATAAGCCAACAATTATTAATGAATTAGGCAATTATGCTAAAAAGTCTCATAGTTTAAAGAAAGAAGTATTATGAGCTAGTAAATCATTACATACAGTTGAATCTGCTAATAAATCATTAGATGTTATACATAATACTATTAAAGATGTTCCATGATTGGAGAAAAAGTTAGCTAGAGTTGAAGAGCTAATGAGCAAGCAAAAACATACTCTATCAGAACTAGATGAGATAAAATCAATATTAGATGATACAGTATCTATTTACACTAATGCATGAGATGTAAGATGATGAGCAGTTAAGAAATGACTAGATCTAGTTAGGAAAGATTTGAAGAAATATATTGAAGATGCTGCAACTAAAGAATGATTAGGTAATGTTAAATTACTAAATAACGAGACTCAAATTGCAAAAGCATTAGAAGATGCTATATCAAGAAAAGACTCAGCTGATGCTGCTAGAGAAATATTATCTGTGTTTGATAAATGAACTATTGGTTGAGGTATATTAGGAGGTACAGTTTGATGACCATTTGATAACGATTCTTTCTGATGAAAATTAGGTAATATTATTCTATGAGCTGTAGCTTGAAAGTATCTATTTAGTACAAAAGCTAAAACAAATATTGCATCTGCTCTTAATAGTATGTCATGATGAGCTAAGAAAGAATTATCTAGATTGGTTGGTTGAGAAATAACAAGTAAAGCATTATCTAGTTCTACAAAGAAGTCTCTATCAAAGGCATTAGAGAAAGCTTGAATGTCTAATATACCAACTCCAAGTGAATTTACTGCTGAAGAAATGAGTTCAATATTTAAGAATCTTTGAGCTTCAGATATAATCAATCCTATCTCAGCATCTATTACAACATCAGTAATGGATGAAGAAGAATAAGTATTGACAAAGTGTTATATAAAAGTAAAAGAGTGGTAATTTATTTACTACTCTTTTTATTATGGATAAAAATGATAAATTGAGAAAGATTAAAGAAAGATTCATCAAAATGGAAGAGAAAGAGAAGAAAGATAAGATTAAAAAGAATAAAGAAGATAGGAAAGTAAATATTGTAATGATTGTAATTTTTGCAATGTTAGTATGAGCTGCTTTCTTCCTTATTGGTTTAGGATATTTCATAACAAAGCTTATATGATTTATTATGATATTGTGAATACTATGATATCTTTGTATATGAGATAACTAATTTTATATCATACTCTTTTAATAATGGATAAAGGCAATAACAATAATTGGTTTAATCCTTTTATGCGATGATTAGCTGTATGATATTTAATAAGACATTTCTTCCCACCAAAAGAATCTCCTACATGGCAATGGATATTATGTGGAGTCATTATTCTTATTGCTATAGCTATTCATATATATCTTAATTATCATCATAAAGTAAAAAAGAAATAACTAAAGTAAATACCTATGTAAATTCTTAAGATAATTTAAAAGAGCTGCTTTAAATAACAGCTCTTTTTTTATTGTTCTAATTTTTTAATTGCTTCTTTACATTTAACAGCCATTTCTAAACATCTTTGGATTTCATCACCATCATCAGAATTTTTAGCTATAAATTCAAGATTTACTATTTGTTCTTTTAATTCTTTTATTGCCATCTTCTTCATAAAAGATCTATATCACTTATAGATAAGAACTCATAGTACCATACCTATAACAAGAATTATTAGAACCTCCATGCTTATATCTTACGACATAAAAGTTATTCAGACTTTTATGTTTTTTTAAGTATCATTCAAGGTTTTTTATTGAATTTTCAAAATTGGGAATATAATGCAGAATATAACAAATTTATATGTTTTAATGCATTAATGCCAACAACATGGAATACTAGAACTCCTCCAGAAACAAGTTGGTGAGAGAGGTTAAGACCTGAAACAGATTGGTGAGCAAGGTTAAGACCTATAACATATATGACACCTCTACAAGATGCCTATACTGAAGTAGCTGATGAAGATGATGAAGTTATATTCATATTAGCAAATAGTTGAAAGCTTATTCCTGCTACTTTCTGGAAAGAGAGAGAACCTATTTAATTATTTTTAATAAATCTAGATGGCACAAATATTCCCTATAGACTTTGATGAGAAGTTAACTATTGCTCAAGATGACTTCATACTTTTTTCAGATTCTGAAGATGGTAATAAGATTAAGAAAGCTCAATACTCTAACTTAAAGTGAGAGAAATGAGATACTGGTACTGCAGCTACTATCACAGTATGATCTACTACTACTTGAACACCATGAAGCTCTGCTAGTGTAGTAAACTCTTGAACTACAAGTGCTGCTGTATTAGACTTCACAATCCCAGAATGAGAGAAAGGAGATACATGAGATACTTGAGCATCTATTGTTAGTGCAGAATTTGATTGAGATGATATGGTATTTACTAAAGATGATTGAGATACTGTAACATTAACAGATGCTAAGGTAGATCTAAAATGAGATACATGAGATGCTGCTACAATATCAGTAGGTACTACTACTACACTTACTCCAGGTAGTTCTGCAACAGTAACTAACTCTTGAACTACTTGAGCAGCAGTATTCAACTTCTGAATTCCAGAGTGAGAAAAAGGAGATACTTGAGATAAAGGAGATGCAGCAACAATTAGTGTAGGTACAACTACTACATGAGAGCCTGGTACATCAGCAAGTGTAACTAATAGTGGTACTACTTCAGATGCTGTATTTAACTTTACTATTCCAAAATGAGCAAAGTGAGATACTTGAGATACATGAACAGCTGCAACTATTAGCGTATGATCTACAACAACAGGTGCACCATGAACTGATGCTAGTGTAACTAATAGTTGAACTTCTAGTGCAGCAGTATTTGATTTTACTATCCCACAATGAGAAAAAGGTGATACATGAACTGCAGCAACAATAGCAGTATGAACAGTAACAACATGAGCTGAATGATCATCAGCAACTGTTACTAACTCATGAACATCAAGTGCAGCTGTATTTGATTTTAGTATCCCTAAAGGAGATACATGAGCTACAGGAAGTGCAGCTACAATAAGTGTTTGAACAACATCTACATTATCTCCATGAAGTGCAGCTACAGTAACAAATAGTGGTACATCATCTGCAGCAGTGTTTGAATTTGGAATACCTCAATGACAGACTTGAGAAACAGGTAATGGTATCCAATCAATAACAAGCTCTAAGAGTGGTAAGATAACAACAGTAACAGTAACAGAGACTAATTGAGATAGTTCTAGCTTCCAAATATCAGATTGACAAGATTGAGAATGATCTGGAGATGTATTATGACCATCTTCTTCAACAGATTCACACTTTGCATTATTTGATGGTACAACAGGTAAACTAATTAAAAACTGATGAACAATAGTAGATGTATTAAATTCTAGTTCTACTACTGATGCTCTATCAGCTAATCAAGGTAAGGAACTTAATAGCTCAATCTCTACTATAAATGGTAAGATACCTAGTTCTGCAAGTACAACAAACCAATTAGCAGATAAAAACTATGTAGATACTTCAATAAACTCAGTAACAGCTTACTATATCACAAAGAATGCAGCATGAGACCAATTTGCAACTTATGCTGAATTAGCTGCAGCAACTACATTCTACTCTTGAGGTGTTGTAAGAACTCCAACTAGGAATGACTATTGTATAGTACAAGATGATGAAAACCATGATGATGCTACTACTAGATATATTTATCAAGGTAGCCAATGGGAATACCAATATACAGTAAATGAAACAGCTTTAACATCAGACCAAATTGCAGCATTAAATTCTTGAATCACAGCTGCTAAAGTATCAACGTATGATGGATATGCTACAACAATAGCAGGTAAACAAGATACTCTAATAGCTTGAACTAATATCAGCATTGCATCTGATGGTAAAACAATATCAGCAACAGATACAACATATTCAGATGCTACACAAAGCACAGCATGATTAATGAGTGCAACAGATAAAACTAAATTAGATGGTATAGCTGCATGAGCACAGGTAAATACAATAACATGAGTAAAATGAGATGCTGAAAGTACATATAGAACAGGTAATGTTAATATAACACCTGCTAATCTATGAATAGGATCTCAAACAGCATACACTACTAAGTGAACAGCAACAAAAGTACCTACTATTACTACTAATACATTATGACAGGTAACAGCTATAACAGAAACTAACATAACATTTCCTGTAACAAGTGTAAATGGATCTACATGAGCAGTTACATGATTACAAACAACAGCAAATCTTAAAACAGATTTAACAGATAATAGTGATAGTTATTATCCATCACAGAAAGCAGTAAAGACAGCAGTAGATGCAAAACAAGATACATTAGAAAGTTGAACAAATATTAAAACAATAAACTGAGAATCAGTATTAGGTAGTTGAGATATAACAATTAGTTGATGAAGTGATTATAGTTGGGTTACTAAAACAATTTTAGCAAATTATCAAGTTATGCAATGACCTTGTGATGAGGGTTATCATATTCCTATTCAAGATGAATTTACAGCTTTAAATACAGTTTGACAGACATTATGAGCTTGGACTAGTAGTTGATGAACTAATATGTCTACATATTTAAAAATGCCTTTTGCTTGATATAGGGAACGAGACACTTGAAATGTGACTAATAGTTGAAGTAGATGATTTTATCGGAACTCTGATGTTAATGATAATCATGGAAGATGATTTTGGTTAATAGATGGTTGACTTATAAATATAAGTAATTGATACCGTTGTAGCTGAAGAAGTATAAGACCATTTAAAGATGAAGCAGTAATCCCTGATAGTAGTTGGTCTGTATTATATCAGTGAACTTGAAATGCTTGAATATTCCATAATCCCACACTCTGACTTATCTCTATTAGTTCAAACTGAACTAAATGGATTACAATAGCTGATAAGAACTGTTGAGCTACTACTGTATATAATTCTTGAGATACACTTTCAGAAGCTAATTGTGGTAAATTCTATCAACGATGAAATAACTATTGATTTGCTTGGACTTGAAGTATAACAACTTCTTCTACATTGGTTGATGCAAGCGATTATTGACCTTGAAATTATTACTCTAGTAGTACATTCATAGTACATCTTGACCCTTGAAATTGGGACACATCTAATAATGATAATCTCCGATGATGAGAAGATTTCTTTGTATGATTGGAACTATCTCTTAGAACTATTATAAATATCCCTTGAAGTGATTTTACTCTTACAGCACCTGCTACATTAGCAGAATGAGAAGAATATGTAATAAGAATAATAAGTGAAGATAACTATACAATGACATTAGGAACAGGATTTACTAATCCACGAAATGTAGATACCTCATTAAGTTTTTATGCTACAGACCAATTTGTATTCTTAGCAGTATGATGAGTATTAGAATTACAACCTTTAGTTGCTACTTGAGAATAGTATGACATATCTAACTATGAAAGGATTTAATAAAAGAACTCCACCTGTAAATTATCTATGTTTTACTGCTGAAGCAGACTGAACTAAAATATATTTTACTAAGACATCTTGATGGAGTTCTGCTACTCTTGAGAAAAGTGCAGATAAAGAAACTTGGGAAGACCGAAGTGGTGCTGCAGTTACTTTAAATACTTGAGATAAGCTATATGTAAGAAATAAATCAGAAACTCCTACAAATTTTAATCAAGGTACATCTTATTATGCTTATTTTAGAATAACAGCTTGAAGTGCTTCTGCTAGTGGAGATGTAACTACATTACTATGTAAGAATTGAACTGATACAATAAAGTGAAATTATTGTTTCTATAATTTATTTAATGGTTGTACTAGATTAACATCAGCACCATCATTTCCTGCAACTACATTAACTAATCATTGTTATGATAGTATGTTCTATTGATGTACTAATCTAACAACATTGCCAAAGTTACCTGCAACTACACTAAAATCAAGCTGTTATGATTATATGTTTTATAACTGTTCTAAAATAAAATTAAGTACAACACAGACTTGAGAATATCAAACTCCATATAGAATACCTATAACTTGAACTTGAACTGTTAGTTCAGGTACTGCTTGTGCATATATGTTTGGTTGAACAGGTTGAACATTCGCTTCAGCACCTAGTATAAACACAACATACTATACATCTAATACTTTAGTTTGATAAACTATATAATAATATATTTAACTGTTAATATATACAAATGCCTTTAACATTAAAAAATTTTAATAAAGCTCCTTTACCTCCAATAAACTTTACAGCAAATACAGCTTGAAGTACAGTACAATTAAAAAAGAGTGGTACTCCTACGAGTGTTACACTAGAAACAAGTACAGATAAAATAAATTGGAGTACCTATACATTTGATACTGATATAACATTAACAAATATATGAGATAAGGTATATTTCAGAAATACAAGTGAAACAGATACAGGATTTAGTGTAAATTGAGGTTATTACTCATTTGTAATGACTTGAAGTATATCAGCAGGCTGAGATACAACATCATTATTGAACAAAAATTGAACAACTACAGTTGGCGAGAGATGTCTTCAAAGGTTGTTTTATAATTGTTCTTCTTTAACAACAGCACCAAGTTTACCTGCTACTACATTGGCTAAAAATTGTTATGAGTATATGTTCCAATGATGTACTTCTTTAACAGTAGCCCCTGAGTTACCTGCTACTACATTGTATAATTGGTGTTATTGAGAGATGTTCTATTGATGTACTAGCTTGACAACTCCACCTGTATTACCTGCAACAACACTAGCTGAATATTGCTATAGTAGTATGTTCTATTGATGTACAGCATTGGAAACTGTCCCTGAGTTACCTGCTACTACATTAGTAGCTAATTGCTATACTTATATGTTCCAATGATGTACAGCATTAAAATCACTCCCTAAACTATATGCAACAACATTACCTATTTATTGTTATTATTATATGTTTAGAGATTGTACTAATATAAAGTTATCAACTTCAAAAACGTGAATATATCAAACATCATATAGAATACCTTTCACTTGAACAGGTACTGCTTGAACAAATAGTTTATGAGGTATAATATGATGAACAGGATGAACATATACATCAACAGTAAATGTAAATACAACTTACTATACTTCTAATACTTTAGTTTGATAAATATATAAATGGAATATCTAAAAGAATACTGAAATGAGAAAGGAGAATGTAGATACTGATTACAAGTAAGTGTATCTAGTTGTAGAAGATGCTTATTTGAAACTCTATGTCATTTGGAACATGATAAAGAACAAAGAGAAAAAGAAGAAAAATCTGAATGAAAATGAGAACAAGTTTTAGATCATAACTAAAATACGATGGCATGTTGAAAGAAATCTAATGGTGGTAAGAATAATGGTTGAAAAAAGAAGTAATAAAAGTAATCTATTATTACTGAAAGTAATCAGAATGGACACACCAAAAAAGACAGAGAAATATCCACTAAGGAATCTCTGTCTTTTTTATTTTAATTTATATAACGATACTAACTGCTATTACTAGCAATATTTTCTTCTCCAAAAATTATTTACTATCTCTAATTCTTTTTTACTTAAATCTACATCTCAACATTCATGATGAACTACACAATATAATATAGCAGTTAATTCAGTATTATCTATATCTTCATTAGCTAATATATCTCGCATAATAGAGAAAAAGCTATCTCTATGTTCTAGTGTTTTCTCTAGTTCTTCAATCTTATCTAATCTAGCTTTACATTCTTTCTTTAAAAGAATATTCTCTGATTCTAACATATTACTATGAACAGTTATCTTACCTAATTCTTTCTTCAGATTTCTTATTTCTTCTCTTAGACTTTTATTAACTTTCTCTTTGTTATCTAGACATTGTTCTAAAAATCTGATTCTTTCTTCTGCTGTCATTGGTAATCAATTGTATTCCATATCTAAATAATAAGAATTAAAAGTCTGATTTATCTTCTATTGTTAAATTCTCTATAAATGTACTCTATCAAATAAGCACAGGCTTCTTCTCCAATATCGTATTGTTCTTGGATAGTACAAACTAGATGAAAAAGCTCATGTACAAATATACTATTAACCTCATAATCTTCTAACCAACATACATAGCAGTAATAATTCTTATCCCATATTCATTCATGCCAAGTACAACCATCACAAGCCTTACTTACTTCATAATCTTTTTCTTCAGTACAATCCCTAATCAATTTCTCATATTTAGTTTTATCTTTATATATTCTTACAAATAATTTGTAGATAGGTATGTATAACTCAAAATATCATTCAGATTTCTTTTCTTTTTTCTTACTTTTCATTCTGATTTATTTATCTATTTAAAAGTTATTCGTTCTTATATATTATGTAGATTACAAAACTTACCATTATTAATCAGATTAAAAATCAGATTAGATCCATTGTATTGTATTAATAATCTAAAATCAAAAATACTGTTCTAGTGTTCCTATCTTCTTCATCTCCTCTTTAAATTTATCTCTCTGATCTATTACCTCATCATTCATTACTACATCCCTCTTTTCTGATACCTTATAATCAGCTAATGCCTGTATTATCCTCTCTAGATACTCTATCTTCCTTTCTAGATACTCTATCTTCCTTTCTAGTTGGATTATCCTTTCTTCTTGCTTACACATTTTCATTATTTATTGATCTAAATAATTTCACTAGCTAAATATCATATTAGATAAGATCATGTCTCTTCACATAAATCAAGGGAATGTCTTATAGCTTGAACTAAGTGATATAGCTCATGTACTAAATCAGTAATATTATGTATATCATCTATCCATATCATCCAAAAAGCATTTTCTCAATCTACTATAGGTAAGGTATGAGTACATCCAACCTCATCATATCTTATCTTATGTCAGCTATACTTCTTATATTCTGATTTTCATTTCTCTCCTATGAATATTCTTAATTCTAATTTTAGCATTGGTTCATAGATAGTTAATTCAGATTTACTTCTAGGCATCTTTTTCATTAGGATCTAAAACTCTCTCAATAGTTACTAATTCTGAAAAGAATAAGAAATCTCTTAGTTCATCAATGAGTCATCTAAAATCATTGGCTCTGATCATGATGGTATCCATCTCTCAATGATTTTCTTTGTAGGTTACTTTTCGTTTCATGGTGGTATATTATTCATATAAAATTTTGTTCTCTTCTTGTAGTTGTTTCTCCTTTTCTAATTCTTCAGTTGTTTTCACTCTCAATAATGATTTAAGCTTTGTAAATCTTACACAGGTATTATTAATGCTATGGTGATTATCCATAGTGCTTATTCTCTTTTCTGTTCAGTTAAGAATTGACTTTACTATGTATCATTTCTTCATTTTATAACTTAACACTTCCCATACATCATCTTGAAAGTATATTTGATCTCATACAGATAATACTCTCTTCTTTTTCTTGTATTCATGATCCTTAGAGTATCATGTTCTTAATCTGTAGTTCTTCTTCATTTCATTCCTACATTGTTTGCAGTTAGAAGTTCTACCATTGATACCATCCTTAGTTCTAGCAAACATATTCCAATCCTTAAATTGTTTACATCTAGAACATACTCTTCAGTTTTCTTCTACTATTGTTCAATATCTCTTTCTTTTACCTATCTTGAGATAATCAATATCTTTAATAGCATCTTCTTTAGAGTATCAGTATTGTATTACTCTACTACAGAACTTAGCTCGTTTTACTTTAGGATATGGTTGGTTATTATACCACTCATAAAGCTCTTTATGTTTTAGATTATGTATTCCTCACTTCATGGTATTAATAGATATAAAGTCAGAGAGTCTAGACTTCCACTAGACATGAGTGCATGGTAGATCTCATGGATGTAGCAAAAACCTTTTATCTTTATTCCTACTAGCAAATTCCGACAAGCTATAGTTTTCCCATGCTTTAGTTTTACTCTCTGATAGCCTCCACACACTAGGTGTGGAGTTGATTAAGCCCCTCTTCCATAAGGAACTAGAATTTAGCGTGGCGACTCTCTTCCCTAAGGAAGAGATGGATAGGATGATGAAAAACAGCAAAGACATCCTACCCATCTGCTCCCTAGAGAGCAGAGGAGACTTTTATTGGAATAGTGATTTATTCTTTGGCATTACTGGTCTAGGATACTTTTGACTCCATCTTGTTTCACTATCCCATATCTTTAGATATTTACTAATAGTTGATTTAGATAATCATACTCTTTCAGCTATTTCTCTCATCTTTAATCATTTTGCTCTAAGCATTAGGATCTCACTTCTCTTCTCTTCTGGATGTACTCTAGCTTTACCATAAACGATTGTTAATTCGTTTTCTAAATCTTTTACCTCTAGTAAAATGTTGTTAATCTTTTCTTGCTGTTGTTTGATATGAGCATCTTTGAATTTAATATCTAACTTTAGTTGGTTAACTAAGCTATCAAGCTTAGAGCATCTAATTGTTAGATAAATAGAACATCATACAATAACTAATGCAGCAATTACTTTAATTATCATGGTTGTATAGTTTAAAAGAATAAAACTTATTCAATTAAGGTAAATCTACTCTTCACATACTCACTACACCTTTTACCTTTGATATATCTTCATGGACCATAGAATTTTGTTCAGCTCTTCCATTTCTGATAACATAGCTCCACCTGTACCTGCCATGTTGTAAAGTATTCAGCAGGTAGTTTATGGTAGTTGGTGTTCATTTGGCAAAGACCATAAGCTCTACCACTATCTCATCTAGCATTAATATTCCAATTACCATTTTCACACTCCATCAATAACACTAAATCCATCCCTCATAGTTTATAAGCATATTGTACCATCTTCTGTCTTATATCATCATGACTAAATCCATCATGCCATAATGTTCAGTTATAATTAGCTTTAAATTCTGGATTCTCTTCTTCTCATGGATTAGTGTTTGGTACTATAACAGGATCTATATCTGTTAGATTTTTGTCAGAGCTTATCTGCTCATCATTAAACCCATAGAGTTAAGCTTATTTTCTAATTCTTCTCTCTTAGCTCTAACATATTCTGCGTTGTTGTGTATCCTATCTAGTTCTTTGTTACAAGATTCTTCTTTAGTATCATATTCAGCTTTATATTGTGCCTCTTGTTTATCTAAGCTTGTTATACTATCAGTAAGCTCTATAATTGTTTGTGCTTTTGCTAATGTTATATTTAGCCAGTAGCAATAAATCAGAACTAGGATTGTTATTACTACTAATGTAATGTTTATTCGTTTATTCATGTAATAGTTTAGAATCTAAATATTTGTATATGTTTTTATATTTAGCTTGATAACGTTGATATACTCTTGAGCGTTATCAGCTTTATCTAGTAGGAGCTTATACATAGTAGCTAATGTCTCTTGATGGATATCTCTATCATAGAATTCATCTGATATAATCCATTCTACCATCTTATCTGTTATCTTTTCTTTACCATGCTTAAGCTCCATACTCCTCATACCTTTATCTCTTTTAAGAGTTACTTTGTTCTCTCTATATTCACTATCTAACTCTCAAGCCTTTGCTAATAACTCTGCTTTATGATCTATCCATTCCCATAGAGTCTCTATTCATACATTGTAGCCTAAAGCCTTGAGTTGCTCATGCTTTTTAATTAATTCTTCCATCGTAGTTTCTTAATCTAAATAGATCTCCACTCTACTAAATCCATATTCCAATTAGTAGGAGGTAAGGTCATTTTTCTTAGCTTAATACAAAGCTCATTTGCTTTTGCTATGGCTTCCTTTGGAGAAAGCCTCCTAGCTGGGAAGCTCCTCCTTATTTTCACCATGCATTTCTAATGCTAGTAACAAGATTTTCTTTGCTAGTTCCTTTGCTTTATCAAAGTCTTTTTCATCTTTATAAACTAGCTCAAATGCTGTCTTAATAGACATACCTATCATTGCTCATTTGTTGTTATCAGAATTGTTAGTTTTCTTAGCAAATTGTGGCATCTCTTTTACTTCTTTCCATTTTTGCTTTCAGTTAGCATCAGTATAAGCTTCATACTTTACTTCATCTCATACTTTGTAAGCATCTTTAGATTTCTTACCTAGAGTAATTGTTTCTCAATTCTCTAGCCTCATTTGTATATAGAATACTGCTCCACTAGGTCAGCTCCATTCTCTAGTATTTAAAATACTTTCTACTTTACTTGTTGTTGCCATTGTTATTAATCTTTTTGAAATAAATAATTTAAGTGGTCATAAGCCCATTGTATGAAGTGTGGATTAGGTTCTATTCAATCGTACTCTTCATGTACTGTTAGATCCTCATTGTATCTCTCTACTAACTCCCAGAATCGATAATCAAATAAGAAATCCTGTGCCTCTTTCTTAACTTCATCATCATAGTGGTTGTAGTAGTTGATAGCATCCCATGCTGAATTAATCTTCTTTTTCATGCTGTTTTCTAAAATCATTTAAAAGTTTTGTCATGTGGTCTCTATATCTTATTACCTCCCATACACTACACTCACCATTATCACACTTCTCCATGAGAGCTAATAGATTCTGATTTAGTTTTTGTTGGAATTCTGTATATGTCATTTTATTCTCATTGATTCATGTAAAATTGCTTTTGCTCTTCTGTCATATCTCATATTTGCATATATCTAGCATTCATTAGTTGATAAGCAGTTCCTAAAGGTCAATTTCTATTCTTTCTTACTAATACCTTTAAGCAATTATTCTCACCTTTATGTAGCATCATTACTACATCACTATCTTGCTCTATACTTCATGAATCTCTTAGATCAGATAGGATTGGTTCATCACCTCATCCAAATCTCTTTTCTACTGCTCTTGATAGTTGAGCCATAATTACAATCGGAATCTTTAGTTGAATTGCTAATACCTTTAACGCTCTAGTAATCTTGCTTATCTCTAAGTTCCTATTCTCTGCTTTAACCTCAATTAAACCTACATAATCAACATACACTATATCACATATTCACTTGTTATGTAGTAATCTAATTTGATTAACTATTTCAGATAACTTGTATTTATCATCGAATAAAGTCAGATTCTCTTCAAATTCTCATACTAATTCCATTGCCTTGTTATATTTCTCCATATCTCAAGCTTCTATTTTCCTTGCTCCCTTAAGCTTTCATACTTCTAATCATCAGAACCTTGAGTAAAGTCTTTGATAGATCTCTTTTGCTGGCATCTCTAAGCTAAAGAATACTGCTTTATGTCAGACTTGTAGTTGGTTAGCAATAAAGTTAATTGCTAGTGTAGTTTTTCAGATACCAGGTCTTGCTGATATAGTAACAAGCTGTCATGGATAGAATCATCAAGTAATATCATCAATGTCTTTGTAGTTGGTTAAGAATCTCTTAATATCTTTTCACTCTCAGAACATATCATCAAATATCTCTTGTTTGATAGCATCCCTTGATTGAACTTTAACTGCTTCTGTTTGGAATAGCTTGTTAGCTTCTTCTAGCATATCAGCATCATTTCATTCCTGGATTTTTGCTTTTATTTTATCAGCTATGAGTAGTTGTGTTCTCCTTTTGGTATGTTCTTTTAACACTTCTAGGTGGCTATCAATGTGTGTAGTAATGTAGCTACCTATCATTGCTCTAATACTAAACCATGTATCTAATGCTGTGCCTCATAGGTTGATTAATTCTCACTCAGCTAGATCTACATCTCATTTGTTTTTTTCTAATGTCTTGTAGATAGTTAAGCAATCATTATCGATAAAGTCATCCTCTGTAATTTCCCATTCATACTTTCTTTGCCAATCATCTAATAACCCTCAAATGATTGTTCTCTCTGCGTTTGGATTCCCTATCTTCTGAGTTGAATAGTTCATAGTAAATCCATGTTAGATGGTAAAGCTGTTTCTCATTTCCTTGACTCTAGCTCCTTTATGTAATCTTGATTCCACTTTCTGATGGTGTAGTAATGCGACTTGTAATTCTTTCATGTACTACCGATGTAATTGTTTAGGTTCTCGATAGCTTGATCTAGTTTTTGTTTTCATAATAGAGCTAGTAATTTACTATACTCTTCATCTGTTAACCTAACAAAATCAGAGTATATTTTCTTTTCTTTAATATTTCTTTTATATTCTACTTCTTCTTCTACTTCTACTTCTACTTCGCTTGTTTTAGTTTGTTTTAGTTTGTTTTTGCTTGAATTAGCTTGTTTTGATATGATATCCCAATTCTTCTTTGCGTTTTGATTTCATTTAGGCGCTCAACCTAACTTTCATCTTTCACTAGCAGAATCAGAAATCTCATTTGATCTATCTAATGTGAACCTTGTCTGAACCATTAGACAGTTGATTAGAGGAGATAATTCTATTTCTTCATCTCCCAACCCATGTCTTATAACTGCCTCTAAGTATTCCAACCTTGCTTTAGGATCTTCTATAGCTTTAGCAGTATCTCGGAATGATCCGAAGAAATAAAATTTTTCTCTCATTAATCTTTAACCAATGTAAAATTTGTTAGAGGAGATCACATAGCTCTAAGTCATTCTCCAATGATTAGCTTAGCTAGATAAAATCTCCCCCCTACTTTAATTACTTCATGGATATTCCCTTGCTCATCATATCCATAGTAATTCTTGCCATTTCCCTTGCTTGTAATTAACATAATCACTAATTGGAAGAAAATAAAAGACTGGCGTACTATTCATGCCAGTCTCTTAATCGTTCCCCTATCAAGCAACCGACTCAAATAGTACAGTAGAGGGATTCGTTCTACTGTACTGTTTGAATCAGTTGTAGATGAGAATCCCAATGTAAATGACTCTGTTGCTTTTCAAATAAGTAGAACCTTGTTGTGTGTAGTGGACTTATAAACAAAAAAGCCTCAATGTCATTAATGACATGAGACTCTAACTATATACTGTGTATCTTGTGCAAAGTATAATAGATTTTTTTATTAAGTGCCTTAATGCACTTGAATCCCATATCATCGATATCTAGTATAACCCTATTTTTAAAAATTGCAAGTTTTTTTTATGCAATTTTTCATTAAATTAGAAAAGCTAGTGGAGGACTACCAAAAGAGGATGTTAAACTCCACCAAAAATTTGACATTTTTAAATTAATTTTTCTAATATGTGTTAAAATCTTGTTATAGAATTTTGTGTTTTCTTGATTTCAGAGTTAAGAACTGTTAAATATATTTGCGTAGTAGAAATATTATTATGACCTAATAATTGTTGAATATGAGGTAATGGTGCATTAGACCTTAGTAAATTCGTTGCAAATGTATGGCGTAATTTATGTGGGAATACTCTACCAATTATTCATGCTTTTCTAGATCATTCTTTTATAACATTTTCTATACCAACATTACTTAGTTTTCTATTCTTACATGATCTAGAATGAGATACAAATAACCATTCTGAATTATCTTTTCTTAGGAATAAGTACAGCTTAATAATTCTTAGATCATCAGGATGGATAGAAATATATCTCTCTTTACCACCTTTACCAATTAACTGCATATCCTCTCAGATTTCTTTTATTTTTAAATTAGATAGCTCTGATAATCTTAAGCCTGTATACATGAATAGAGATACAATAGCAAGATTTCTAGTTTTAATTAACTCCTCTGTCTCATTCTTACACTTAACACTCTTAAAGTATTCAAATAGTTTTATACACTCCTCTTCTGATAAAGCCTCTATTTTTTTCTTATGTTCTTTAACATACATGATCTTATTATAATTCTCTACGTTGTATCATTGTATTAAACAAAATCTAAGGAATAATTTTAATCAAGCTAAGTAATTGTTAACTGTTCTCTCATTTTTCTTTCTAAAGAATCTTTGCTCATAGATGAACTGATCTATATGCCTAATCTTAATACTCTCACACTCCTCTATTGATAGAGATAGAGATTTTAAATACTCATTAAAAAGCCTTAATCCTAAGGTATAATTTCTTATGGTACAATCACTACAACTTCTGTTATATTTTAACCAATCGCTAAATTTCTTTAACATTTAATTTCAATAAAAAAGTAAAACTTACAAAGTTCTACTTCTAGAAGTACACTACTCTCTTCTTATAATAATCTGTAGATCTTATTTCAATAGTAAAATATATTATTCAATAAATGTCAATAAATAAATATTGGGTAATTACTAAGAAATAAAAAAGACTTGCATTCTCACTAAATTTAGATACATTAATTGTGGACTTATAAAAAACAAGTAGAACCTTAGTTTAATTACTAAGGTGTTTTGCGTTTATGTTAAAAAAAATCTGAATAAAACATAAAGAAAGGATTGCTAATGGTTGAAGTGAGTTAATAACATTCAAGACTAAGTGGTTAAGAAATCATGGTAAATCTGATCTAACATGAAAGTATTATTCTCTAGAGAATCTTGCTAGTTTTCAGATGGCTCATGCTCTACCTAAAGGATCATTTCCAGAATTCAGGAATAACGTAAACAACATCGTTTTTGTAGATAGTATAGACCAACACAACCGAGTAGATAGAGCTACTGCAGGTAAGAAATTTCTAGTAGAACAATTAGTAATGCATTGAGAACTGATACCACGGTTAAAAAAGCAGTGGGATTTTTATTGTAAACAAAAAAATGGAGAAAGTAAAAATCTGTAGTAAATGCTGATATGGGATACCTGTTTGGAGTAATGTTTGCTTAAGGTGTAATAAACCAGATTTAGATTCTATTAAAACAAATGATACAATTAACGCTACATTGAAGAATACCGAGCAAAAAGAACAACAAACAACGAACATGAAAGTATCTACTAAGCAGCAAACAGTATCTAGAACGAGAAAAGGAACAGCTAAAAAGTCTCTTTGGGCAGGTAGAACAATTAAGATTAAACAAAGAGCTAAAGGTGAATTATAAATTCTATATGCCAGATAACAGAAAATCAGATTTATCTAATAAGGTTGAGAGTATTAATGATTTATTAGTTAAATACTGACTCTTAGAGGATGATAACCGAACGATAATAAAGGAGCTAAACATGAGATGTGAATGAGTAGATAAGAATAATCCAAGATGTGAAATTGTAATCAGTTTTATTTGATCTAGTGATTAATGGAAAAATCAGAAAAGGATGCATTAGTTAAAGAGCTTAATGAGTTATCAGCTGGTGCAAGGAAGAATAAAGAAAGGATGATAGAGATAGCAAAAATACTCTTAGCAGATCATTACTGATTTACAAGAAAGAAAGATAAAGAATAGTTTTATATCTAAAGCATAAGAAATGGCAGTTCAGAAGTATAATCGAGAAGAACTTAAGAAAAAATACTTCTCTTCGAAATATACCGAAGTTAAGCAATTTTTGTGTGACAAATGAGTAACTTATAACTCTAGAGCTAGGATTGAGACTAAATGATGGAATAAAGAAAAGAAAGCAATGAAATCTAAAGCATCAGATAAAGCTCTAAAGAAAGTAGAAGAAAAACTTGTAGCTCAATTAGAGCCTAGTGCAGAGTTTTTATTGTGAAATATCTCTAAAGCTATTGAGCTTAGTGCAGTAAAGTTACAGCAAATGGAAGAGAAGTGAAATATCAATGTTAAGGATCTGAATACAATTTGGTGAATGAATAGAATACAGAATAATATGCCAACTACTTATGTTAAGTCTGAGAATGATAATACGAATACGAATAGAATTGAAGCAATCCACATAATTGTATGACCTGCTAAGAACATAGAGTAATTTATACTAAACCAAATAACAAAGTATGAGAGATGCTATGTCAGTTAAACAAATAGAATATAAAAACGCAGAGTTAGTTCTGTGTGAATTCATGGCAGTTCAGATTTATGATGAAGATAAACCACCTAAGTATAAAGACTTTAATCTTCAAGAGTTTCATGATTTCATAGCAGATAAGATAGATGCATTTGACCTTTACATTAATTCAAGACAGAAATGAAAGAAATGACCATACAAAAAATGTCAGTTAAAAAAATCTACAGCAATCTCAAATCAGATTTAGAGAGATGCATTGAGTTATTAGATGCTGATAGACCTGAATTAGTAGCAGAATACTTTTGAACAACTAAACGAAGTGAGATAGCTGATAAATTGTCTGTAATCTGCCAACCATTCTCTGAATATCAGTTTGCTGAGATAGAGAAGTTAATAGCAGAATTACATAAATATTTTATATCTAAACCTAAGGAAGAATGAGAGAAAAAATCTTAAACAAGATCCATGAGCTAGAATGGAAGAACAATGTTAGGAGTCTAGAAATCATTGAATTCTTAAAATGACTCTTAGCAGAACTACCAGAAGAGAAAAAGGAAGAAGTAAAAAAGGTAGTAAAGATTGAAATACCAGAAGAAGATGAAGAAGTAAAAACAGCTCCAAAAAGGAAGATTGTTTTTAAAAAGAAAAAGTAATACATGATTGTAGAGTTTTATGCAACAGAAAAGCAATGAGAAGCTCTTAAGTATCTAGAAGATGATATTACTACTGAAGTATGATTTTGAGGAGCTGCATGATGAAGTAAATCCTGGTTATGAGATTTTTGGGTATGGAAATCAGCTATGCAGTTCCCATGATCTAGATGGGTAATTTGAAGAAAGGAGTTAGTTAATCTTAGAAGAACTACTCTAAACACTTACTACAAGATAATGAATTACTACAAGATTCCAGAAGAATATTGGTGAGTGTTAAATTGACAGACTAATACTATTAAATTCCCTAATTGAAGTGAGATAATCTTGTTAGATTGTGCATCTCAACCATCAGATCCTGAATGGACTAGATTCTGATCTCTAGAACTTACATGAGCTTTTATTGATGAATCAAACGAAGTAGAAGCTAAAGGTATCGAGATGTTAAAAACTCGTATCTGAAGACAGAATACTTTTGTTATTAATTGAGAGACTATAAGAAAAACACCTAAATTCTTAGAGTGTTTTAATCCGAATAAATGACATGTTTATGATGTTTTTTATAAACCTCGAAAAGATTGAACATTACCACCATATAGAAAATTTGTTAGAGCTACAGCATGAGATAATCCCTATCTAGATGAAAGTTATATCCAACAATTAGAGAGAGCTGATGAGATAACTAAGCAAAGACTCCTCTACTGAAATTTTGATTATGATGATACACCATGAAAGCTCTTTAGATGGGATGAGATAACAGATTTATTTACTACTAATATTCAACCAGATAATACAACTTACATTACCTGTGATGTTGCTAGATTAGGAGATGATAATACTGTTATTGTAGTTTGGAAGTGATTAGAAGTAGTAGATATCAAGAGCTATAACTGAAGAACTACAGACCAAACAGTACAAACAATAAAGGAACTAGAGCAATATTACAATGTTAGGAGAAGTAATATCTGTATAGACTCTGATTGAGTATGAGGTTGAGTATGTGATAATCTAAGAGGTTGTGTAAATTTTATGAATAACTGAACTCCAATAGTTCAAAAGGATGAGATGAGGAACTATGCTAATCTAAAGACTCAATGTTATTTTAAGCTTAAGTATCTCATGGAGAAAAGAGAAATCAGAATAAATACTTCATGAGAGCTTAAAGATAAAATCCAGGTAGAGCTAGATAATATCATCGTAAAGGATCTAGAATGAGAACAGAAAGTTAGATTAGAGAGTAAAGAAGATATGAAAAAAAGACTATGACATTCTCCAGACTATGCAGATGCAATAATGATGAGAATGTATCGGACATTAAATAGACCAATATCAACAAATAATCATACAGAAATAATAACAGTAAGCTTTGATGATATGTTGTATTAAAAATAGTTGAATTCTCAAATTTCAGAATATAATGCCATAAATTTATATTAGAAAACTAAGCATGGATAAGTCATCAATACTTACTCAGATACAAAGAGAATATGCATTAGGTTTAAACTATGTAAGACCAGTAAGGATAAGATATAGAGATAGAATTATGAAATGGAATCCTCAAGCTAAGAATGGTTGAAAGATAATCAATATCAATATGGTTGCTAATTACATGGATACACTTATTGCATCTTTTTTTACTAATGGAGTTAAATGTAAATTTATCTCAAGACAATGATGGATAGGAGAAGAAGAAGCACAGAATCTAAATGCAGTAGCAGAATTTGATGAAAGAGAATGAGCTACACAGCAACTAAAATATCAAGTAGAGCAAGATAGTTTATTCTTTGGAGTATGAATCTTGAACAAAACATGATTTGATAAAGACCAATTAGTTAACACATGGAGAGCTATTAATCCTCTCTCATGGATACCAGATCCATTACCAACTCAAACATGACAGTTTGATGGTAAAAACTACAGATTTCATTGATTCTGTATGTTAACAAATATCCATGATGTAAAAGATCTATACGATAAGAATGCTATAAATAGATGGTTTGCTAAGCAATACAATATGGAAGATGAATTAACTAGAGAAGCTTACAGCAATAAAGCATGAACTTGACCTATCATAGTTGATGAAATAGAAGATAACTTTGCTTTAGATATCTACACACACTACACAATAGTTGATGGTAGAAAATGGAAGTTTGTATGTTCAGCAGATTTAACAGAGATATTTTATCAAGAGGAATTAAAGCCAGTAACAAAAGAAGAGAAGTTGAACCCTAAGTTAATACCTCGACCAATCATGTTGAACTACTATGATCCTGTAAGATGAAATCCATTTGGTACATCAATATGTGATAAGGTAGAAGATAAACAGAATGCTAAATCTATTCTTGCAAATCTCTCACTAATGAAAGCCAAAAGAGAAGCTACATGATGAGATTTCTTAGTTAATAGTAGATTAATCAAGAATAAAGAAGAGCTTAAGAAGAAAACATTTGACCAAAGATATCTATTCATAGATGAGAATGAGATAGGAACACAACCTATACAGAATGCAATGTTTGAACTACCACAGAGTCAGATTAAAACTGATGTATGGAATATGATGTCATGGTTAGAGAATGAAGCTAAATATGATTCTAAGGTAGATAGTCTACAGCAAGGTATCTTACCAGATAAGAGCATGACTAAAGCAGAAGCTCAACAATTACAAGCTAATGCTAATATGCAATTATCACTAAAGAATACTATTAAGCAATGGTTCTATAGAGATTATTACTTCCAATGGTGGAGATGATATCTAGAGAACTTCCCAGAATGAAAAGAAAAATGGGTATTACTTAATCCAGACTTTGAACGAACAGGTAAGACATTAGATAAAGACCAATTCATTACTAAGCAAATGCCTTACATAATGGTATGAGCTACAGAAGATATCAATGCTATTAATGAGCAACAAAAGAATAACTTAATGTCATTGTATCCTATCATAGTAAATGATCCAGAAATCAAGCCTGTGAATAAAGCAATATTCAAGAGATTATATCTTAGAGCTACATGATTAAAGCCTAACACAGTTAACTCAATATTTAGTTATACTGCTCAAGAGAGAGCTGCAATGGATTATCTTAACATGGTTAATCTATGAGAAGAGCCTAAGAGCTTATTCAAGAGAACAGACTTAGATTATTACACAGTATGGTTGTATATGCAAAAAGCAGAAGATGGAGATCTAAAAGAAAAGATATTACAGAAGCTCCAATGATTATTACTTGAGTTATGAGAATGACAACCAGAAATGCCTATGGTAAATAATCAAGTAGCAAATAGTGCAGCTAATATCATGATGTCTCAATGAATGCCAGAAAAGGAAGAATTGATAACTAGAGATACAGTTAATTTAAATTCTAATATATGATAATGTCAGAAAAAATGGTAAAGCTTGATGATCTACTCAAGAGTAGATGATGGGATAAAATGAAAGAGTTAATCAAGAAAAGACAGATGGCTTTAGGTTATAAGATTATCTATTGAGATTGTATGGATGTTAAAGATCCAAATCTAACTCAAGCTGATTTACTTAGAGCAGAGATGAAGTGTTTAGCATGGGTTATTGAAAAGTTACCAACAGATTTAGTAGAGAATCCAGACTATGATCCATCTAAGGAAGATATACCAGAGATAGATTGAGAAGCTCAAGCACAACTCATTGAAGATATGTTTAAGCAAACAGAATAAAGGTAGTTTTTGTCATGAACTATATGGAAAGGAATTCAGCCATTAAAGAGAGCCAATTTAAAAGAGG
>Ga0247611_10002033_pt1 | contig 34201 bp, 26 predicted proteins | sample 177DNAGHGhighgp2_FD_192422 | JGI IMG/M metagenome (GOLD analysis project Ga0247611, IMG submission 192422) | Sheep rumen microbial communities from Palmerston North, Manawatu-Wanganui, New Zealand - 1770 DNA GHGhigh gp2 | ecosystem: Host-associated > Mammals > Digestive system > Stomach > Rumen... | reverse complement strand
ACGTTACAGAGCGTACGGCGGAAATACTCGTGACGCGGATAGCTCAGGAACGAACGGCTGTCGGTCAGCATACCTACCATGCGGCTCAAGAGACCGAGGTTACTCAAAGCCATCATCTGCTTCTCCATACCGTCTTTCTGATCGAGGAACCACCAGCCCGAACCGAACTGAATCTTACCCGGTACACTACCGTCCTGGAAGTTACCGAGCATAGTAGCGATTACTTCGTTCGCACACGGGTTGAGGTTATAGAGAATGGTCTTAGCCAGATGGCCTTCCGAGTTCATCTCATCCAGGAAGTGACTCATCGCTTTCGCGGTCGTGAACTCACCGATGGAGTCAAAACCGGTGTCTGCACCCAGTTGCGCAAACATCTTCGAGTTGTTGTTACGGATAGCACCGTAGTGGTACTGCTGGGTCCAGCCCGAAGCATAGTCCATCTCAGCCTGTGCATGCAGATAAGCGTGCTTGTACTGACGAATCTCGTATGCGCTGAGTTCCTTGCCTGCGAGCGCTTTCTCGAAGATGGCATTGATCTCGGCATCGGTGTACGGCTCGTCGTAGAACTCCTCAATACCGTGGTCACTCAGACGGCAACCCATCGACTCGAAGAAGTCATGGCGTTTCTGCAATGCAGCTACCAGGTCTGCGAAATTGCGAATCTCCATACCTGCCACTTCTGCCAGCTTCTCGATATAAGCTTTCCAGGTAGCGGCCTCGATATTCATACCTGCGTCCGGACGCCAGGTCGGGAGCATGCGTACCTCTGCGGTCGGATCTTCCTTAACCATCTTGTGCCACTCGAGCGAGTCAGCCGGATCGTCGGTCGTACAAACCAGCTCTACACCGTAGTGCTTCATCAGGCCACGCGGACAGAACTTAGGATCGTTCGCGATCAGGTCGTTGCACTTGTCGTAGATCGCACGTGCAGTCTCCGGATTCAGGCGCTCCTCAATACCGAAAGCGGTCTTGAGCTCCAGGTGGGTCCAGTGGTAGAGCGGGTTGCGGAAGGTATAAGGCACCGTCTCTGCCCATTTCTCAAATTTCTGCCAGTCGGTGGTGTCCTTACCGGTGCAGAAACGTTCGTCCACACCGTTGGAACGCATAGCGCGCCATTTGTAGTGATCACCCATGAGCCAGATCTGTGCAATCGACTCGAAACGCTTGTTCTCAGCCACCATCTGCGGAATCAGGTGACAGTGATAATCGATGATCGGCATGTGCTCTGCATGCTCGTGATAGAGCTCCTGCGCAGTAGCTGTTTGCAGCAGGAAATCCTTGTCCATGAACTGTTTCATATTTTAAAATTTATAGTGATTATTTATTTGCATACTTTATCACGTGCAAAATTACTACTTTTTTTGCAAACAGAGGTGGAAAAATTGACACAAAAAGTAAACTTTTCTTGCACATTCCGTTTTTTTGTTGTACCTTTGCACCCGATTTTGCAAAAAACGATGGATACGCTTCGTCAAATACGGACGGGTCTGGAGGAAGCGCTACGCGCCTACGATCGGAAGTTCACCGACAGTTTGTCGGCTGAGCAAGACCTGCTCAATGACGTGCTTCGCTATATTTCGGCGAAGCGCGGCAAGCAGTTGCGTCCTATTCTGGTGCTCGAGGCGGCACGTCTTTGCAACTGCATTACCGACAAGACGATCAGCACGGCAGTAGCCCTGGAACTGCTGCACACAGCGAGCCTGGTGCATGACGACGTAGTGGATGACTCGCCTACCCGTCGCGGCCAGGAGGCAGTGCATGCGCACTGGTCGAACAAGGTGGCCGTGCTGGCCGGTGACTATATGCTGGCCAAGGTGATCGGACTGATAGCCGAGGTCAGAAACACCAAGATATTGGGTATCATCTCCGACCTGGGACGTTCGCTCTCGTCGGGCGAGATACTCCAGTTGCATAAGAATCAGTCGATGTGGATCGACGAAGCGCAGTATATACGCATCATCGAGCAGAAGACGGCACGGCTCTTTGCAGCATGCTGTGAAGCCGGAGCCGAATCGGCAGCGGGTAGCCAACGTCAGGTGAGTGCGCTGCGTGAATTTGGAAACCAGTTGGGACTCTGCTTCCAGATCAAGGACGACGTACTCGACTATTCCGACTCCGAGGATCTGGGTAAGCCGACGATGAACGACATACGTGACGGCAAGGCCACCCTGCCGCTTATCATCTCGCTCCAGCGAGCGCCGGAGGGTGAGGCTGCCGAGATACGTCGACAGACGGAAGCCCTGGTTGCTCACGACAAGAGCATCGATCCCGCGGAGGCAGAACAGGATATCAAGGCCTTTGTACTGCGATTCGACGGCATTGGCTATGCGCATAAAAAAATGATGGAACACAAACGTCTGGCCGAAGAGGCCCTGTCTGTATTCCATGACTGCGATGCGCGACGTGATCTGCTCGCCCTACTCGACTACACGATCAATCGTGTCCATTAAGTGCTCACGCTGTTCGTCGTCCGGCACTTTCTCCAGTACATCTTTCAGAAATGCGGCCACCAGCATACGGTAGGCCACCTCGCGGCTTATACCGCGTTGCTGCATATAGAAGAGCGCCGACTCGTCCAGTTGGCCCGTAGTAGCACCATGCGAGGCCTGCACATCGTCGGCATATATCTCCAGTTGCGGACGGGTACGCATCTGCGCCTCGCGACTAAGCAATAGGTTGCGGTTGACCTGCTCGGTACGCGTCTGTTGCGCATCCTTGGCGATCTGCAGTTCGCCGTAGAAGGCACCCTGGGCCCGGTCGGCCAACACAAATTTGAACAGTTGCTTGCTCTCGCCGCCACCTACCCGATGGAATACATGCGTCTCGGTCTCCACATGGTCATCGCCACGCAGATAGGCCAAGCCGTAGATCTCCGTCGAGCAACCTGTGCCCTGCTGCGAAACGGTAATATTATTTTTAGTCTCTTGGAAGCACGACTGTTTCGACATATCGGTATATCGATTTATCGATTTATCGAAAGGCATGTTCAGCACATGGATCTTCACACGGGAATCCGCCTCCTGAACAATACGGAGGTCTATGTTCGGTTCGTTGAGAAAAACCCGCTCGAACGTCTCACCACTATGAATAGTTATCTCGTTCATAGACTTAGACCCTCATAGCCACGTTCTTCCAGTTCCAGCGCCAGTGTCTTGTCGCCTGTTTTCACAATGCGCCCGTCGGCCAGCACGTGCACAAAGTCGGGCACGATATAGTCCAGCAGACGCTGATAGTGGGTAATCACGATGGCGGCATTCTCCGGTGTCTTAAGCCGGTTGACACCATCAGCTACGATACGCAGCGCATCAATATCCAGACCCGAGTCGGTCTCGTCCAGAATAGCCAAACAGGGTTCCAACATCGCCATCTGGAAGATCTCGTTTTTCTTCTTCTCGCCTCCGGAGAAACCTTCGTTCACCGAGCGGTTCTGCAGCTTGTCGCCCATATCGAGCATGGCACGTTTCTGCTTCATGAGTCTAAGGAAATCGCGTGCCGACAACGGCTCCTTACCCTCGTACTGACGTTTCTCGTTCACGGCGGTACGCATGAAGTTGGTCATGCTCACGCCCGGTATCTCTACGGGGTACTGGAAACTCAGGAACACGCCCTCGCGGGCACGTTGCTCGGCCGGCATCTCCAGCAGGTTCTTGCCGTGCAGCCACACTTCGCCACCCGTCACCTCGTAGGCCGGATGACCGGTCAGCACCGCCGAGAGGGTCGATTTGCCGGCACCGTTCGGGCCCATGATGGCATGCACTTCGCCCTCGTTGATGGTGAGGTTAACACCTCGTAGTATTTCTTTGCCTGCAATAGACGCATGCAGGTCAACGATTCGTAATAACTCTTTCAATTTTCAATTTACAATTTTCAATTCGTCATAACTGCGCCATCACCACCTCGCCCACGGCCTGGAGCGTCGCGCGGTCAATCTGCTGGATATCATCCTGCTGGGTATGCCACCAGCGCGGGAAAGTGCCGGTATGCTCGTCCAGGTGGATAATATCGATGATCGGTATGCCGAGCGCCTGACCTACGTAGTAGTGGTCGTCGATGATAGCACCGGCTTGCTCGTTGCGGAATATATGGCCGTACCCCAGTTCAGAGGCCACTTTCCATACTTTCTGTACGTAGGGCGAAGCCATCTGCTCGGAGTAGTACTCTCGGAAGAACGTAGCGCCGGGCGCTCCTACCATGTCGAGCAGTATGCCCCACTCATAGCGTCCGCGGAGCGATGCATCGCGTGCCCAGAGTTGACTACCCAAACACCATGTATCCTGACGATCCATCTCGCCTAGGAAGCGTGGCGTACCCATATCCTCGCAATCGAAGAGCACGATATCGACACCTGTCGTGGGTCGCTTGTCGCTAGTCATTAGACTGATCTGACGTGCCACCTCCAGCAGTACGGCTACGCCACTGGCGCCATCGTTAGCCGCGGGTACGGGTTGGTACCAAGCCGCCTCTTCGTCCTCATCGCACCATGGACGCGAGTCGAAATGGGCACACAGCAGGATACGCTTGGGAAGACTATCGCTGCCAAAGCGGGCTACAATATTGCGTACGCGTTGCTTCTCACCGGCAAAGTCGGACATGTAGCCCTCCTCTACGCTGACCTGTGCGTCAAAGCGCTCCAGCTGGGTGGTAAGCCATAGTACGCACGAGTCGTGCGCCTCCGTACCGGGTACGCGTGCCCCGAAATCCAGTTGCCGGGCTACATAGCTGTAGGCCGAGTCGCCGGAGAACGCCGGGTGCGCCACCTCTTCGGTCGGACGAGCCGCCTTGCCTCCGCAGCCGAACAGGGAGAGCGCAATAACAAATAATATGATATAGTGACGCGCGCGCATGTAATGGAAATCGTTTTATCGTTCGTTCACCTCACTGATGCTCTGATGCTCCTGGATAGCACGGATCACCGAACCGATCGCTTTAGCCAGAGTGACCTGGTGCACCTTAGCGCAACGTTGCGTATCAAAGGGCAGTGAGTCGGTGAAGACCAGTTCGTCCAATTCGCTCTCATCAATACGTTGGCAAGCCGCACCCGACATCACGCCGTGGGTAACGACAGCTCGCACAGAGATAGCTCCGGCTCGCTTCATCACCTCGGCAGCCTTGCAGAGCGTTCCGGCTGTATCCGCTATATCGTCCACGATGACGACGTTCTTGCCATATACATCACCCAGTACGCGTATCTCCGACACCTTGTTGAAGTCGGGACGATTCTTGTAGCAGATGACCATCGGCACCTCCTTGTCGAGCATGACGTGCAGCTTCTTAGCAAAGGCCGCAGCACGCTTCGAACCACCCACGTCGGGCGAAGCCACGATGAGTTTTTTCAGGTTCAATCCGGCCACATAGGGTGCCAGCACGTTGGAGCCATAGACGTGATCCACCGGTATATCGAAGAATCCCTGGATCTGGTCGGCATGCAGATCGACCGTGATGACGCGGTCGGCACCGGCTACCTGCAGCATGTTAGCCACCAGTTTGGCGCCAATCGACACGCGCGGCTTATCCTTGCGGTCCTGGCGCGCCCATCCGAAGTAGGGGATGACAGCAACCACCTTGTAGGCACTTGCGCGCTTAGCGGCATCAATCATCAGGAGCAGTTCCATGAGATTGTCGCTACTGGGGCGCGTAGATTGCACCAGATAGACCGACATACCACGTACCGACTCATCAAACGATGCCGCAAACTCGCCATCCGAGAAATGGTCGATACGCACCTTACCCATCGGGCAACCGAGGTAGTCGCAGATTCCTTTCGCCAGATGCTCGCCCTGGGAGCCGGCAAACACTTTATACGGATTAGCTTCCATTGTATTGGGGAATTTAGCTATGTTGGCTTATTTCTTCTTTTTCTTCAAACGCGGCTGTTGGGCGGGTGCGGGTGCCTCCGCAGCGAGCACCGGCTCCTGGGCCTGCGGCATCTCATAGTGCAGCACGCCACCGGACAGACGCTCTATATCCTCTGCCACACGTGCGATACCCGAATCCTGGTCGCGATTCCATACCGCATTCTTCTGGCGCATACATTGCGCCACGTAACTCACCAGCGCCTCACGTTGCTGCATATCCTCCATGCGGCACGCATACTCAATCATGTCCTGAATAATACGGCCGTAGTTGCGCATCTTGATCGGCGTGGTCTTTCTATTTAGTTGCATAGACATAATGCTTTGGTTCTTTCGGGTTTAGTTCTTGCGGAGCAGATAGATCATCGTAGGATAGTGGTCTCCGTAGCCATCTTGCCAAACACCGGCTTTGTGGGTACGCAGCGGGGTACCCTTGTCCTTACCCTCTTGTACGGTCAGGAAGGGCTTGTTGAAGATCTGGGGTTTCCAGTAGTACCACTTGCCGGAGTTGATGTTCTCGCTCAGCAGGGGCTCGGAGATGATGATCTGGTCAAACAGGTTCCAGCTGCCGTTGTAGGCCAACGAACCGGTACCGTTCTCCAGACGTTGCCACATGGTGTTGAACAAGCCCTGACGACCTACGTCCTCGCGGTTCTTCTTGGCCTTGAGCACCTCAGCGCAACTGTGGTTATACGGATCGTCATTCAGGTCACCCATAATGATAATCTTGGCATTCGGCTCACGCTGATAGATCGAGTCGCATATATGCAGACAGAGCATAGCGGCTGTGTCACGTCCCGGACGAGAAGACAGCTCACCGCCGTACCGGCTGGGCCAGTGGTTGACGATCATATGCAGCTTGTCCTTCACGATGGTCTGACGGTCATCGTCGTACATATAGCCCGATACGAGCAACTGCAGACGGGTCTTGATCTCACCACCGTCGGCATAGTGAGCTTTCAGTTCGTAGCCGGCCACCTTGGTCGGACGGAACAGCGTCGTGTCATACAGAAAACCTACGTCCACGCCACGACGGTCCGGACCCTCGATCAGGATAGGCTTGTAGGCACGGCCGTACTTGCTGTTAGCCTCAGCGCAGAGGTCGTAGAGGCAACCGATATTCTCCACCTCGGCCACACCTACACAGGCAGCGCCGCGCGGATCCTCGTCGGTACCCAGCTGCGAGACCGCATACGCCATGCGCTGGATCTTATGCTCATACTTCATGCTGGTCCAGTGCATACCGCCATCGGGCAGGTACTCATAGTCGTTCTTACCCTCGTCGTGGATAGTATCAAACAGGTTCTCCAGATTGTAGAAAGCGATGCAGCGGATGCGTTGCTGCGCTTGCTCCTGAGCACTCAAAGTGCCGGTAAGGGTCAGCAGCATAGCTACCGCCCAAATCATGGTGCGTTTCATAAGATATTTGATTAGTTTATTCATTGTTTCTAAAAATTCGCTGCAAAGGTACGAAAAAAAACGCACATACGCAAATATTTTTCACAAATAATTTGCACATTTGCAATTTTTGTTGTAACTTTGCACTCGCTAATAAAAAAACACTACAATTTAAACATTATTCACTTAACATTATTCATTCATTATGTCAAGCGTTAACAAAGTTATTTTGATTGGAAACGTAGGTTCTGACCCTGAAGTACGTTATTTGGACCGAGGCGTTTGTATTGCAAATTTCAATTTGGCCACCACTGAGAGAGGTTACACCATGCAAAACGGCACCCAGGTGCCCGACCACACCGATTGGCACTCTATCGTACTCTGGCGCAACCTGGCCGAATGGGCCGAGCGTTACGTGCGCAAGAGCATGAAACTATATGTAGAGGGCAAACTCCAGACCCGCACCTGGGAGAAGGACGGCCAGATTCGTCGCAAGACCGAGGTGATTGCTGAGAACGTACAGATCCTGTACCGCCCCGAGCAGTACCGCAACGGCGTAGAGAGTCTGAAGAAACCCGCTGAGAACGAGGGGATAGCAGAGCAGGCTTCGCCCATCACCGAAGAGGAGAACTATAACGATATTTTCTAAATGACCAACAAGGAGCGATATGCGGCGTGGTGCGAGCAGATTGGCAACGTACCGCTGATGATGCAACCATGGTGGATGGATGCTGTGTGTGCCGGCAAGGAGTGGGACGTCATACTAGTCGAAAGTCAAAAGTCGGAAGACGATAGCCGGAGTGCCTCCGGAGTCGAAAACGCAGAGGACGCAGATAGCCAGGCCGAGCCCAAGATCCTTGGGGCAATGCCCTACTTGCTTCGCAAACGCCTGGGCCGTAAGTACATCCTGATGCCCCAGCAGACGCAGATAGGCGGCATATGGGTAGATCCGTCCATCACCGACAACCGCTGGGAGATAGCCCGTGTATGCCAATCCATCGACCAGCAGCTCAAGCAGATGCACCTGAGCTACTACTACCAGCAGTACCCCATCGGCAGCCTGCCCGCCGAAGCTATGCGCGGGTTGGGTTTCCGTCTGCGCGAACGCATCACCTACCGCCTCGACTTCCTGAATGATATCGACCAGATCGTCGAGTCGTTCAGCAAGAACAAGCGCCGCCAACTGCAGAAAGCCGCCTCGCTGGTGGCCGATACCCAACTGACGGCCGAGGACTTCTATCGCTTCCACGTCCACTGTCTCGACGCGCAGCATAAGCGCATCAGCTATACCCGCGAGTTTCTGCTGGTGCTGGAGCGCAAAGCGCGCCGCCTGGGACAATGTGAGATACTATCGATTCGCAACCTGGAAGGCGAGGTGTATGCCGCTGCCTTCCTGGTATGGGATCGCACTACGATGTACTACCTCATCCCCTGCTACGACCCGGCATACAAGGATTCCGGTGCGTCGTCACTGCTGGTGCTTGAGGCCATCAAGTTGGCCCACCGCAAGCACCTGTCGTTCGACTTCGAGGGTTCGATGGATAGCGGCGTAGCCAAGCACTACAGTCAGTTTGGTACTACCCCCACGCGCTACTACGGCGTAGAGAAATGCTACCACCCGCTTTTCCGCCTCGCCCTATGGTGGCAGAAAATAAGAGAAAGGTAAATCTGAATGCTGAATGCTGAAAGCTGAATGCTAAAAGTCCTCTTCCTCACACCTTGGTATCCGTCAGAGAAGGATGCAATGAGTGGCCTCTTTGTGCAGAAACACGTAGAGGCTGTTCGTGCGCAGGGTGTGGATGTGCGGGTGATCCACTCGCAGGAGAACATGGACACCATCCGCCAATACAGAGCCCTCGTTGACCAAGGTTGGAGACCCGACCTGGTGCAACTCAACGTCATTCAGAAGCAGGGTCTGCTGGCACTCGCCCTCTGGGAGAAAGAGCACATCCCCTATATCATCGTCGAGCACTGGAGCGGCTACCTGCCCGAGAACGGGTCGTTTCTCAAGATGTCGGCATGGAAGCAACGCATCTATCGGCGTATAGCACGCAAAGCCAGCATGATCCTCACCGTCAGCGAACGCCTCGCCCAAGCCATGCGTGACTGCGGCATCCGAAATGCGCAGTGGGGGCAGATACACAATGTGGTGGATGATTTCTTTTTCGAGCAAATCACAAATCATAAATCACAAATCACAAATCATAAGACCCTCCTGCACGTCTCTTGCTTCGACGAGCGAGCCAAAAACGTCAAGGGCCTGCTCCGCGCCGCCAAGATGCTCTCCGAAAAACGCCAAGATTGGCGTCTGATCCTCGTCGGCACGGGCGTGGACTATGAAGAGGTACGCGCCTATGCGGACACGCTCGCCATACCCGATGGCCTGCTGCGCTGGACCGGCGAACTGACACCCCGCGAAGTAGCCGACGAGATGCAACGGGCCGATGCGTTGGTACTGAGCAGTCGATACGAGACCTATGGCGTCGTGCTGGCCGAAGCGGTTGCCGCAGGGCTACCAATCCTATCTACACCGGTCGGCATCGCCGAGGAAGTGGCCGACCTCATTGTACCGCAGGAGATCGCGCAGCACAAAGCCGGCACCTTTGCAGAGTTTCTGGAGACTATATTGTTTAGAGTCGAAAGTCGAAAGTCGAAAGTCGAAAGCGAGCGATTTACGTCTGAGGCTGTAGGGAAGACGCTAAAAGAAGCATATGATAGCTGTTTGCATCGCGACATATAATCAGGAGGCATTCATCGCGCAAGCGATCGAGAGCGCAAGGATGCAGGTGTGCGCCGAGCCCATACGCATCTATATCGGCGACGATGCCTCTACGGATGGTACGCAGGCCGTATGCGAACGCATAGCGGCGCAGGACGCGCGCATCGTTTATGTCCGCCGCGAGCAGAACATGGGACTGGTCGGCAACACCATCGAGCTCTACCGGAGCATTCTGGCAGACGGATGCGAATACATCGCCATGCTGGACGGAGACGACTACTGGACCAACCCCCGCAAGTTGCAGAAAGAGCTGGACTACCTGCGCACTCACCCGGACACGGGCTTTGTGCACACGGCCGTGGAGGGGCAAGGCGCCGACCCCATCCCCACCGGCGATTTGCGCGACCGATACAACCTGGCGGGTGCCCGGCATACCAATTGCACGGTGCTGTTCCGCGCCGACTTGCTTCGTCCGGACGAACTTGATGACATCGAGCGGCAAGGTTTTCCGGTGCTGGACTATCCGCTCTACGGACTCTTCGCCCAGCGCACCCGCTTTGCCTACCTGGCCGATCCCACAGCCGTCTGGCGCGACCATAGTTCCGTATCGCAGCCATCTTCTCGACGTGCTCGGTGGCACTACCGAAGAGAGCGACTCAGAATGTGGCATTGGCTCGATAAAAAGTGCCCCGGACACTTCCATTTTCGGTACGATAAAGCAATTTTATGGTATATTTGGCATTTTTTTTACATTTTATTTGCATAAATAAAAAAAAAGTTGTACCTTTGTAGCCGATTTTAATAACTGGACCTAAAAAACACAAGATATGCAAATCAAGAAATCAGAAAAAGCGAGCCTTGAGGGCGACAAACTCATCTATGCTTTGATGGGTTTTGTATTTGTGCTCAGTTTGTGCTACGTAGCGCTTGAGTGGACCGAAACAGAGGTCACTAAGTACGAGCAAGCAGACCAGGACTTCCAGATAGAGGAAGAACTGGACATCCAGCAAACCACACAAGAAATGACGCCTCCGCCCCCTCCACCTCCAGCACCCGAAGTAGTGCAGGAAGTTGAGGTACTGAACGTTGTGGAAGACGACGTGAAGACCGAGTCCATCGAGTTCTCTGCCGAGGATAACAACACGGTAGTAGAGATCGTTGAGGTGAAGGAAGAAGTGAAGGAAGAAGTGAAGGTAGAGGAAGACAAGCGTGAAGAGGTAGAGGAGAACGTGGTCTTCAAGGTGGTTGAGACGATGCCGTCCTTCCCGGGTGGCGACGCCGCACTCATGAAGTTCATCTCCGACAACGTACGCTATCCGGCTATCGCTCAGGAGAATGGTATCCAGGGTCGTGCTATCTGCCAGTTTACGGTAGAGAAAGACGGTTCGATCAGCGATATTCAAATCGTTCGTTCCGCAGGTGACGAGACGCTGGACAAAGAGGCTAAGCGCGTCATCAAGTCGATGCCTAAGTGGAGCCCCGGTAAGCAGCGTGGTAAGGCAGTGCGTGTAAGCTACACCATTCCTATCAACTTCCGTCTGCAGTAAGTCGAGTGTCTCGACACCCGAAAAGCCATGCGGCATGGAGTTAGCTTATAGAGATATAACGTATTGTAAGAATGTCGGCGCCAAACGGGCCGACATTCTTCGTCAAGAGCTCGGTGTACGCACCGCGCTTGACCTGCTGCGCCAATATCCCTATAAGTACATCGACCGCAGCCGATTCTATCGCATCAGCCAGCTGGAGGACGAGGATACCTACGTCCAGATCATAGGTGAGGTCACCGAGTGGCACACCATCGGCGTAGGTCGTACCCAGCGCCTCTCGGCCCAGTTTACCGACGGGGAGAGCATGATCGAACTGGTATGGTTCCAGGGCGTGCAGTACGTCAAGCTGGAGCGGGGCGTCAAGTACCTGCTCTTCGGCAAGCCCTCCGTCTTCAACCATACCTACAACTTCGTTCACCCCGACCTGACGCCTTGGCGCAAAGTGACCCCCGAGATGACGAGTGGCCTGGAGCCGCACTACAACACCACGGAGCGCATGAAGAAGGTGGGCCTCAACTCCAAGGCCATGCGCCAGATCATCGCCGGTCTGCTTCCCGACCTCAAGCAGGGCATACAGGACACCATCGGCGCCGACGTGCTCGAGCGCTACCGACTGATGACGCTCACCGATGCGCTGCTGAATGTCCATTTCCCCAAGGACAGCCAACAGATGCAGCGAGCCCGCGAACGACTCAAGTTTGAAGAACTATTCTATATTCAGCTCCAGTTGCTGCGCCAGATGAAGCGGCGCGAGGAGCAGCAGGGCTATCAGATGCCTATCGTCGGTAGCACCTTCCACGGCCTCTACCGCAGCCTACCCTTCCCGCTCACGGGAGCACAGCAACGCGTGATACGTGAGATACACGCCGACCTCAAGTCAGGACGGCAGATGAACCGTCTGCTCCAGGGCGACGTAGGTAGCGGCAAGACGCTCGTGGCGCTGCTATGCTGTCTGCTGGCGGTCGACAACGGCTACCAGACCTGCATCATGGCGCCTACCGAGATCCTGGCAAACCAGCACTACGAGACACTCCGTCAGTTCCTCGGTCCGTTATCGGTACGCATCGCCCTGCTCACAGGCAGCACGACGCCCAAGCAGCGTCAGCCGATACACGAGGGACTCCTGGACGGCACGATCAACATCCTGATCGGTACGCATGCCCTGCTGGAAGACACCGTCCAATGGCAGAACCTGGGACTCGTGGTCATCGACGAGCAGCACCGCTTCGGTGTGGCACAGCGAGCCAAGCTCTGGACAAAAAACCAAATTCCTCCTCATATTCTCGTCATGACGGCTACGCCTATCCCGCGTACGCTCGCTATGACCGTGTATGGCGACCTGCGGGTATCCGTCATCGACGAACTGCCACCGGGACGTAAACCCGTGCAGACATTCCATTACACCCTGCTCCGCCGCGTATCGGTCAACCAGTTTATCCGTCAGCAGATCGATGCCGGTCGACAGGTATATGTGGTCTATCCGCTGATTCAGGAGAACGAGAAACTGGACCTGCAGGATCTGCAGAACGGTTTCAACACGCTCTGCGAGACCTTCCCGGAATATAATATATCTATGGTACACGGGCGCATGCGCGCGAAGGACAAAGACGAACAGATGCAACGCTTCCAGCGGGGCGAGACCCAAATACTGGTAGCCACCACCGTCATTGAGGTGGGCGTCAACGTACCGAACGCAAGCGTCATGATCATAGAGAATGCCGAGCGCTTCGGCCTGAGCCAACTCCACCAGTTGCGTGGCCGCGTAGGCCGCGGTGCGGACCAGAGCTACTGCATCCTCGTCACGCGCGTAGAGCTAAGCAAGGAGACCCGCCAACGCATGGATATCATGGTAGCTACCAACGACGGTTTCCGTATCGCCGAAGCCGACCTGCAGCTACGCGGTCCGGGCGACCTGGAGGGTACGGCACAGTCGGGTCTGCCCTTTGATCTGCATATCGCCAATCTGAGTACCGACGGACAACTGCTGGAGCTCGCACGCCGAGCCGCGATGGACATCATCGATCTGGATCCGCAGCTGGAGGACGAGCGAAACCGCATCTACCGCCGCCGACTGGATATTCTGCGTATCGAGACGCATAATTGGGGGGATATTAGCTAATCGGAATTAAACGCTTTTATATAGTCACTTATGAATCTGTTTCTATTTTTTGATTTGAAACGAAAATGTTTTTGACTGTTTTTGTCTTTTGGATGATTTAACTCGCAGAGTGCGGAGAGTCCCTTTGGGGTCCCCGCAAATTTTAATTTGTGGGGAGAGCGAGAACATCCGAGTAACTACCCATAAAACAAAGTTTTGTGGCGATTACTAAGGATAGTTCGCGCGAGAAAGCTTGTTTTCAAGGACTTTTTAGCAACAATTGGCACAAGAGCAAAGCTCTAAATCATTCAAAAGAGTTTTTGTCGGTTTTTGTTTAAATTTATCGCAACAGTACTAATTAAAAATTAAAAATTACTGCTTTTCGCAAAAAATATGCGAAAAAATTTGCGTATATCAAAATTTTGTTGTAATTTTGCACGCTTTTTCGCACCAGCAGGTGTGACAAAGCAAGCCCAGGTGGCGGAATTGGTAGACGCGTTGGTCTCAAACACCAATGGGAAACCGTGCCGGTTCGATCCCGGCCCTGGGTACTCGCGAAAGGAGGTGTAACAGAATGATTATCGTACAAGTAAAAGAAGGTGAGAATATCGAGCGCGCGATTAAGAAATTCAAACGCAAATTCGATAAGACGGGTGTCGTTAAGGAACTCCGTCGTCGTCAGCAATTCGACAAGCCCAGCGAGTTGAAGCGTATCAAGATGGCACACGCTAAGTACGTTCAGTCGCTGCACGCTCACGATGATATGTAATTCATAATATACATATCCATACGCAAAGAGAGTCAACCTCAAGGTCGGCTCTCTTTTGCTATTCTATTGATGAACTTAAATTACGCTAAAGCATATGTCCTACTCGATGGCTGAACCTTCATAGAGCGCCGGGGATGCGTAACAACTCTCTTGACGGGGCGAGGTAACAACAGATCCTCTCCCAGAGCAACCGACATCTTAGCTATCGTAGCCAACGTCAGATTATGTGTTCCGCTCAACCAGCGGCTCACTTCGTTCTCAGATTTGCCGACCAATTGTGCGAAATCGCGTTGAGTCATATTACGCTCCTCTAAGATGTCGTACACTCGATTTGCGATACGTACCGCCATCTCTACTTGCAGATTAATCTCGGGTGGAGTACTCTGCCGGATCTTGTCCATTAACGGGTTGGTTTTCATAGTTGCCTCCTTTCATTCGTCTATTGTGAACGTTAATTCGCCCAAGAGTTTGCTACCGCGGATATAAACCGTTTCACGTTTTTCTTTGCGACGAATCTCAATATCTATCTTTTGTAATGTTTCTACGGCATGGCTTAATACCGGGTCTTCATTATATGTTCGCGTTGTTTTCAGACCTCCATTACCTAATATCAGCACTTTGTCCTCAAGGTTCAAGCAGTACAGTCTAAGGTTAGTAGTCTCCAGATGCGAAGGAAGTCCCTTAACTCGATCGTGCATTGTTCCCTCGTAACGGAAATGTCTATCTGCCGCACCATATTGCTTAATCATATCCAACCTATGCACAATTTGTTGCAAATCCGAAAGGTGAGTCGTCTGATATTCCGTAATGAACTTTTCGAACTCAGTCATCTCTTCTCCTTCAAACTTCGGAGAATAGAGGCTCACATGTTCACCATCTTCCAGTAATTCTATCAGTAAGTTTCTTTGCATATATGGTTATTTTGTTTGACGCTACAAAAGTACAACAATTATTTGATATACGCAAATCTTTTTGCAAATATTTTTACTTTTATGGTGATTTTTATCGATTTTTACAATTTTGGATAAATATTCGCTATAAAAACCAACCAAGGGCAGCCCGTTGCGGGAGCTGCCCTTGGTATGTAGAGAGATGGTATCAATTACTCTACCGTCTGACGGCGACGGAGGTACACCACTCCACCGAAAGCGAAAGCCATCAGCATCAGCGGCAGCACAGCGTCGCCGATAGGAGATTGGTCAGACTGGTTACCATCTGCTCCATCGATTTTACCTCTTCTCGGTCCACCCGGTGCTTTAGCCGGAGAACCGGCAGTAGTAGTTGTCGCCATCTCCGAAGCCTCGGCCGATCCTACTGCCGTTACCTCCGGCATATAGGCGCTTCCCGAGCCTGTCATCGTGGAGGTAGATCGCCAATCTTGTTGCGCGAAAGCAACAAGGGGCAGCAGGCATACTATCAGTACGCCCACTGCTCTAATCATCATTTTATTCATCATTTTCATATCTTTCATTCACTAATTCTTTCATTCGTTCATTCCTTCATTCGTTATTTCACTCTGCTACCGCGAGCGTCAAATACCTGTCCATCCTTCACGATGTACAGAATACCGTCGATCATCACTTTTCTGACTGCTGAATGCTGATCACTGACAGCTTCTACGTCCGTCGGAGTCTGCACGATCGGCGAGATCTCCAAGAAGAAGCGGTTGTCTATCTTACCCGCTGTCAGACTTACTTCATAATCCATCAGACCGAGGTTCGTGCGCGTGCCTGTGATACTATCTACAAGCACTACGCCCACACCGTTCGTTCCTTCCGGCAATGAAATCACGTACTCACCAGCCGACTTGATGTCCAAACCTAACGGCACGATTGTTGTCTGGTCCGTATGAACCGTCATACTGTTAGCAGCCACTTTCTCTGTACCGATAAAGCTGTAGATCGCGCTACGTTTCTTGTTAAACTCTTTGGACATGTCTTGACCGAAGTCAAAGCCATCCGTAACTGACTCTAGATCCTTCATACGAATGTATGTCCTGTCAATCATCTGATTGTTCTGTTGCAACTCTAAGCGCCAGTTATACTCTTCCGGCTCGGTGTTTCTCTGACGAGCTACAATGCTTGACGGTTTAGCACTTACTGCCGTCCATACAATCTCGCCACCGTTCTGTACCAGGTAAGCATGCATCGGTTGGAACGAGAACTCGCTGGTTGCTTGAGGAGTAATCGTATTATCTGCCTTGTTCCACAGATAGATGAACGGGAATGCTGCATCGTCTTCTTTCCACTCATAGTTATCTTTCCATTCGATCATGTTTCCTGCTCCATCCTTCAATGCGCTATTATAGATATTGAAACTCGGAACACCGATACAACGCCAGTAACTATCTTTGATTCGACGATCTCCATCGTCACCATTCTCACGGTTAATCGTACAACGGTACGGATCGCCCTCTATCGTGTTCAATGCCGGGATAGTAACCTGTGTGCTCTTCAATGTCTCGAGAGAAACAGTTGACGGGAAGTACAACTCAATCGTAGTATTCTTGTTGGACCAGAACGAGAAATCTGTTGCCTGCATATAATCCATATCAAGTCCTAAGATATAACCTTGGTTTGCCTTGAGCACGAAAGTATCCTTTTCTTCCGGTGTAACATATTTCCAGTTAGACGGAGAATCGATCCAGTATCCGTTCTTTGCACGGGTTAGACCATCGTACCACTCTATGTACCACTCATTCCAGTATTGACCGAAGCCGAATACGTCGCTCAGTTTGACATCAAACGGGAAGGAGATGTAATAGTGCGAACGCTCATAGATCGATTTCTGATCACCAATAGCCAACGGCCGGTGATGAGTAGCAATTGCAGAGAGATCTGCGCAGTGCTCCGGAGTATCATCTTCCGGATGTTCACGGTTGTTCAGAATCCAACGATTGAACTGCATTACGCCATATACCGTCTTCACTCCATTCAAAGCCGACTCATCATTAGCAAACGTGATACATTGTGCAGGTTCGTGGTGCGATCGTATCACCATCACATCAGCGTTGATATCTAATTCTCCGTTTATCTCTTCGGTCGATCCTGTCGGCTGCCAAGCAGTAACCAAACGGTTCGTCTTAAAGTCATATACTACGCGAACGGAGTATTTCGACGAAGAAGATGTACCACCTAACAACTCAACGGCTGACGTACCCTTCACAAATCCTGCGGCCGATGTACCACGGAAATATTGTGTCTGTCCTTTGTAATTTGCATACAACTTCACTAATGCCGAAGGATTAGCCTGTACTGTGATCTCATAGATCCAGTTCTGATCATCTCTCAGCAGCGTGGCGTTTGCTCCCGGAGGATCAGCGGAGAGGGCATCTCCATTTCCGTCAAAGATATTGGCATTCGCGGTACCGCTACCTTGCAGAACAAGGAATCGTGCCTCCGTTGATGTCGAAGATGCTACATACGCACGACTTATCTTATTCGTCTTGCGGTTCCACATAAAGCGCACGTTAGCACTATTAGGATCCAGATAGGCATTACTTCCGGAGTGTCCGCCATCACCATCGTTATTCAGCGTACCTTCAGCATCGGTATTGCTATACGGATTACCCACATCTTGCTTCAAGGTATCCGTAATACACATACTGTAGTCGTTGGCGATAGTAAATGCAATGTTCGTATTACGCGGACACCATTTTGCTTTGTAATGACTGAACTTCTCGCCAAACGTATTCGCAGCACTCTCGGAGAACTCGGAATAGGTCATCTTATGATCTGAACCGACGCGGTAGTTGTCCCATCCTCCGGTGACGGCTTGCGAACGGATATAGTATTGTCCGGTGTACGGACGAATAGAATCCACCGTGATAGAACCGGCTGCCTGCGAGAGGTAGAAGTTATAAACACCAGACTCGGTAATGTCACTCAGGCTGATAGAACCTCCATCTACATCACTCCAAGTCACAACACCCTCTCCCGATACGCTGCTTGCGTATTGGAACTTCATACTTGCGCTTGCTCCAACCTCTTTGCTTACGTAGAACGAAACGATGTCTTCTGCGCCATCTTTCTTTTCAATCGCGCGTGATGGGTGATACCAAGAAGCACTGTGCGCTGTACCTTGCGACCAAGCCACACGGTCATTGTAAACGACGCGATAGTCATTCGCAGCAACCGGGTAATGTACACCAGCCAGGAAGTTATAACCTCCGCTATTGCCATAATTCAAAGTGAAGGTATAGTCTCCGGCAACGGATGTCAGCAAACCGGTACGCTTGTTCTCGGCAAGAGCCCATCCCGTTCCATCATCGCCGCTATCGCCGTTTTTCATTACCTTCGTATCCGTACCATATATCTTACTGTCTGCACGGTGGATCTCAAATCCGTACTCCTTACCGCCTGCTAACTCTACGGTCAGACTCATCGGCATGGTCTTGTCCGCTGTGTACTCAAACGGAATGGACATCAATCCGTCCGATGCCCCGTAGGTTTTACTATTGTAAATATGGAGCACATAACCCGTATTCTCCGGATAGTTCATCCAGTAACCTTCATTGTAATAGTCTGCAAGATTGCTATTCTTTTGAACCGGTTCTGTTACTAATGGAACATACATCGGCAGTTTGGTTGAGTTATAATCCGTGCGGTATACAACTTTGTTATTTACACTTGCTGTTTGTGCAAAGTGCTCATAACCATTCTGATCCAATTCGGAGAAAGATACCGTTGTGTAAGAAGCGTCAACACTTGCTGCTTCCGCATCGAAGTAATAAATCTTCGATCCCGGAGCAATAGGCGTCATCTGTCCGTATTTACCTCCGTAAGAACCACCTGTCTTGGCACCAGAACCGGTACTATTATCCCAATAGCCTCCGCTATAGAAGTAAACATATACACTCTCCCAACCAAGCGTATTGTTGAAGTAGATCATGCGCTTCTTGGTATATACCGCTGTCAAGGTGCTATTGAAGGTCGTCGTGTACGAGAAGTCGGTCTTGGTCGTCAAGGCCTCTTCTGTCGACATTCCTTCACCCAACTGCCACGTACTGAAGGTATATCCGATCAGATCTGGAGCAGTAATATCCGTAGACTCTAATGCTTTGCCCGGACTGGTTGTGCTTGCAGCAATCGTGTTGCCTTCGCTATCCTTATATTCTACAGTTACAGTAAAAGCATTAGCAATCTGGAACGTAGTAACACGAGTATCCAACAATGTTCCGCCGGCACAACTGCTTCCGGTACGCAATGTGGTTCTGATCTTATAACCACCTGCTGCCAAACCGGCAATAGAGAATTTAATGCGGTTAGGATGACTAACATCTGGATCTGCAATTGGATTATGTCCGGTTACCGGGTTATTGTTGTCATACAACAATTCCCAGCAGATTATGTGGTCTCCCGTAGGATTCGGAGCGATGGTCGGATTAGCTACTACGTATCCTTCATCACCGGCAGCTACCGGATCGAACATAGTCTCGTTCAACTCTACATCCGTGATCTCGGCTTTCTTGTAGTATGCATAGAGGGTTAAATCGTCGCCGTCATAGATCCAGTTACCGGAAGCATCGGAATAGCTATCAATATTCGCTAACAGATTTCCGGAAGCATCCGTAAACTGCGTACCCGTACCACCTGCTGCGGACCAATAACCCATGAAGGCATAACCGTTTGCAGCTGTCGGCATCGTAGCCGAGGAGAATGCTGCGTCAAATGTAGCCGTCAGACTTCCGTCTCCGTTAGCACCGTATCCAGTTGCGCCGCTCTGTTGATCCAGCGTTACAGTGTAGGTATTCGGTGTCCATTTAGCATAGAGCGTTGTGGCTGCGGTTACTACATCGCTGCCGAAGTCCCATGCATTCGTGCATGCAGGCTCTTTATACCATCCGCCGAAGGTGTAACCCGTTTGTGACGGTGCGTCCGGCGCGCTGATCTTGCTATTATAACGCACATCTGTATAATTGCTGATAGCGGCTCCATATCCTTGCATATTGAACGTTACGTCATGAACGGTGACGAAGCGCAAACCGAAGTTATTAGCCGTAGCGTCAGTCCACATCTGGAACACACCCTTCTTGCCATTAGCAATATCAGCGTCACCGGTAATCTTACGTCCGTTAACAGCCGAAGCAGCTTCCGCTGCACCATGGGAGGTAGCTACATAACTACTGCTGGTCTTCAACTTAACTTGGAAATTACCACTTGCATCGCTACTATTGAGGGTTACCACATTCGTCTCACGCCATGTGCCGCTCGAGTTGACAAACGGCAGCGTACCGGAAGCGCGAGTTACACCATAACCGCTTGGCTCGAAGCCGACATAGAGGTTGTGGTTCTTGCTATCCGAATAAATCTTCAAGGTTCCTGTAGCACCTGTCGCTTGACCGATAGCGCCAGCCGTAGGACCTGCCGGCAGTAATACCATCTGTCCTTGATATGTACCACTTACTTCCGCAGGAGCGTCCGTCCATGCGCGCGTAACAGATTTAGACTTCGTTGCTCCCGTTCCCAAACCGGATTCATAGAACAAACCTTCATAACCTACATAGAAGTTAGGCTTGTTAGGAATAGTGAAGTCCTCTATCTGCCATATTGTTGTAGCATCTACCTGCGTAAAGGCTGTACCATTCCAATCTTCGCTACCGCTGGTTCCGTAACGGAAGGTATAGGTGCTTGCTTTTACCCAGTAAGCGTAGAGCGTGGCACTTCCGTCAGCTACCCACTTGCCTTCATACATATAGCCGGATACGGTAGATATCCACGAACCATCAGCGGCAATCACTTGCACGCCGTTTCCGTTTGTATTGCTCCAATATCCTTGGAACTTCCAACCCGTCTTTGTCGGGCATGAGATATAGCTCGTCAAGTTTGTGTTCGTATTATAGGTAGTGGAAACACTGGTTGTTCCTTCTTTACCACTATCTGCTCCTTCGTTGTTGAGATTGATTGTACAACTCTTGGCTGTCCAGTATGCATGAATAGTTGCTGTAGAAGCAGCTACATTCCAGTTGTGGGCACTGGACATATTCGCGTTATAGTACTTTGTACCGCTACCACCTGCCGAAGCATAGTATCCGCCGAAGTCATAACCCCATTTCGTCGGAGCCACCTTGCCGGTAGGCATAGAAGAGCCCTCTGTTGCTGTCACTTCTGTTGTTCCATTCTCACCGCCTTGCGGGTTCAGCGTTACCGTAGTTATAAATTTCGTGCGGACACTTACCGGATCTCCGTATGTAGTACCTTGTCCGTTGGTAGCATATGCTTTGAAGTAATAGGTCGTACCATTCGTCAAACTGTTTTTCGTAGCCGAGAAAGTAGTACTACTCAAATTGCTTGCTGTTACCGTTCCACCACTACATGCGGAAGTTGTTCCCCATTTGAATCCATAGTCAGTAATAGCATCGTTGTTTGCCGACACGCTCGATGCATTGAATTGAACACTTGTTGCGCCTACACTCGTCGCAGCAGCTGTTGTTACACTCGGAGCAGACGGACAAGTAGCCGCTGTGTTGGACAATGACTTTTTACCAGATCCAGTGCCCACCGCAAGACACCTATCATGCGTGTAAGTACTATAAGTTAGATCAACTGTTTGGTTCGCATCTCCGCTGCCACCACCATTCAAGATAAATCCTGTTGTGCGACTAGTTATAACTACGTCCCACCATTGACCTCCTGCGCTTGTACAACTAAAACCACCCGTTTTGGTGTCCCCCGTATTACCATGCCAAGATGAGGTTATATTCCCAGAGCCATCCCATGCATACACATACATCGAGCCCCAGTTGTTAGAGTTCTTTACATGAATGGTCTTGGTGTTGTATACCGTTACACCACTACTTTTGTCCGAGTAGATCGGTGTCGCTTCTGCCAACTTAGCACGGAATTTGAACGTCTGGGTTGCTTCATGAGCATCAGGCACCGTCCATGTAGCCGTCAATACATTTGACGAAAGGCTTGATGTCTTCGGAGTGATGTCCGTCCATGTACTACCATCGTTAGTAGTGTATTGAAAAGAAATAGTATTCGAACTATTAGCGCGTGTTCCTACCAACGTAATGTCATTGCCGGCAACAATAGATGTTGACGGCGTCACGCTTGTCAGAACAATAGCCGGCGCCGGAGCAGCCCATTTATAGTAAATAGTTGTATTCGTTTCTGCTCCATCCAAACTTGCTGAATTATTACGATATTTAACTTTAAGTGCTATGGTTTGATTGCTAGTCGTTGTTCCCGATGCGATATTATATGTCGTAGTGGAAGAATAAGAATTATCACCAAATTTACACCAAAGTGCAGAGTTGGCATCTGTGTGATTCTGTGTCGCCGTAATGGTAAGTTGTGACGCCATACCACTAATCAGTATAATTGGGCTACCACTTGTCAAACCGGTTCCGCTACCTGGAGCAGTATTAGTAGCACTTACAGCAACTGTTCCAGATTTAACAGCAGGAGGCAAAATTTTATATGTAAACGCGCAATTAGAACTGCTATTCTTTAAGTAATATGTATCAGTCCATGTTCCATCAGCAAACCACCAGTGAGTAAATGTATAATTGCCAGAAGGATTAGTGTTGCTGGCAATTGTTAAATTCATATTAGTGTGTTGTAATTCGTAATTATTATCACTTTTACTAGTCCTATTATTCGCCTTATAATCTGTATCTGAACCACTTTGAGTTTTATACCCCAATCCACTACTTCCTGCTTCAAAAGCCTGATCACCCCAGGTGTCCCATACTTTTAAATACATCTTCTTTATCTTAAAACTAGAAGTAATTGTACCTAAGTCCATAGAACCATTGGAACCATTATATGTGTAGCTGTACTCGTTTCCATTTTTATCATACACCATGTAGACTTCATAGAAGCCTTTATCATCTGCCCACATTTGTCCCACACCGAGGGTGAGGAGCATGATTAGCATTACCGCATAGCGGGCGAAGCGCTGCGGCTTTTGTTTTTCATGGCTATCTGTCCATAGCCGTTCGATTAAGTTAATCTTTTTCATGATATTTATATATTTTTTAGTTTTTATTTTCGATATTAATTTTTGCTTTGCACTTTGGCACTTTTGGCACTTCATCTTCCCTCAGGCCGCTTTAACTCATCATACATCCCCATGATTCGTCCTGAGCCGTCTGAAAATACCACTCTCGCACCGCCTCTTCTTCCACTCCGGTCAACAAGCATAAATGTGACCAAGACAAATTTTGCAAACGCGTCTGCAAAATGTTATAGTCCGGGTATAATACGTAAGCCTTGCGGGCATACGCCAAGTTGCGCTCGCTATACCCGCTGCCATATTCTTCTGTCAATTCAATGGCTATCTTTTTGAGCAAGTTACTCCCATATGCCGCTCTGACTTTTCCGTCTTGCTCTATTTCCACAATTCGTTTACCTATTTCCCAATAAGTCTTGATAATGATAGCGTTAGCGGATTGCAACAACGCCATCTTGTTTTCTGCAATAATCTGCTTGATGGAAGTTATTGCCTCCAACAAACTTTCTTTGTTATATTTCTCTATTTCTTTTGCCATTTCCACGTTTATGAAAAAACTTTCTTACAATCCCCACATCTATCCCACACCGAGGGTGAGGAGCATGAGTAGCATTACCGCATACCGGCCAAACCGCTGCGGGGTTTGTTTTTCATGGCTATCTGTCTTCCATTGCCATTCGATTAAGTTGTAATTTTTCATAATATTTTTATATTTTTGTGGTTTTGTTTTCGATCGTTGTTGTTTGCTTTGCACTTTGGCACTTTCTGCACTTCATCTTCCCTCAGGCCTTTCTCTGGGTTCTGTCCGGTCATTCGTTGGTTATTCGTTGGTTATTCGTTGGTTATTACTTAATCATATCCCCAACTTCATCCTAACAACAACCATAACCCGAAACCCGAAACCCGTAACCCATAACCCGTAACCCATAATTTGGTCCTTTGTCACTTGGTACTTTTTTTTGCATGACACTTTGACACTTTGACACTTTCTGCCCATTCGTCTAATTTACAGCCACTTACAAGCCATTTTCAAAAGTTCCAAAGTTTCAAAGTCTCATTTCATTTTCCTTTGTTTTTTTTACATGAGATTATTGAGATTATTGAGACTATTGTCTCTAATCGGCTAATCCATAGCCTTTTACAAAATCTCACAGAGTCTCACGTTAGTCTCACAGTCTCATTAATCTCATTAGTCTCACATATTTTCTTGTCTCTCTCTTATTTTCTTGCCTCTCTCTTATTTTCTTGCGTCACTTGATCCTTTTTCCCCATCTCCTCCTGTCATTTCCGCCACCATCTCGCGACCATCCTGGACGTCACTGGTGGATGCTAGGACTTTTTCCTTCTCTCTTCTTCGTATTACGAAATCCGCACTCTGCTGATTATCTATGCCTTGTGAGTATGTGGTCACAATTTGTGACTACTCTATATAACGCAGCAAGTAGGAAATCCAACAGAACCTGCATTTGGCGAGCAGTGTCCGCCAAAATCACGCCCAAAGGGTATCACAGTTTGTGATCTCCCATTGACAATCAGCGAATTAGCCTCACTCGTCGTCAATCTAAATATTATTTCATCTTTCTTTGCCATCTCAATCTTTTTGTTCTTATCTTATTCCATTTACTCTTTTCTCTATCATTTTCGTGACGTCACGAAAATGATCATCGAGTCTGATATTCTGCGTTTTACACATGTCGCAATGCTTTGTTGATCCATTTTCTATCCTATTTTTTGCCTTGCACTTTTGGCACTTTTTTTCAGGACATCTAGATTCCTAAATTTATAGATTCTTCGTCAATATCCCCTCTTCTCTTTTCTTGCAGCGAACATGCGTTCTTTGATCCCGCCTTGTTCCAGAAAAGTCTGTTCTACCTTTTTCAAATATGTTAATATCCCTTTATCTGCTTGGTGTATCAGCGTTAGTGCCACATTACAAAACTCCTCGATACTCCATTTCTCATAGTAAGGCTGATAGCTCTTCAAATCATGATGATGATAGCAGTATTGTACCATCTTTTCATATCGCGGATGACCTTTCTCCCATTGTTCTAATCTCCTCGACCGCAGTTGATCTTCATAGTCCTCCATCAGTTCCAAGAGACTCCCCCTCGCGGTATTCAACAACTTAATCTCCATCTCAATGCTCGTCATTCCATCCGCTGTGCCTTCCACCACATTTTGCTTACCACTCCGAGCCGCTTGCTCCATCTGATCCTTCGTGCGGTCTCCGCGTACGAGATAATGGTCTTGATACCAGTAGGTCATATCGTAGAGGATGATTCCCTTCTTGTAGAAGATGAGATTCCTATAATTGACCGCCTTCGGCAAAAATCCATTATTCGTCTCCATGATGGTTGTTTTTTGTCTAGAGTACTAGATATCTAGATTTCTAGAATTCTATTGTTGCTCCTTTTATTTCACGTACGCTCATATGCCTATACATACGCATACACATATCGTGGCTGCAAAATTACTACTTTTTTTGGACATATGCAAATATTTCTGCAAATTTTTACACAAAACGCACCGATTTTTCCACTTTTTGTACATAAAAAAAGCAACAACCCCTTGCGGAATTGTTGCTTTTGTGAGCATCATTATGCCCCGATCAGATGAAGATCAGCTGTACGATGATATAAACCGGCAGGAGGATGATCAAGCTGAACTTAATCATATAGCCGAAGAACGACGGCATTTCGATACCCTCTTGCTCAGCGATAGACTTCACCATGAAGTTAGGTCCGTTACCGATATAGGTCAGCGAACCAAAGAAGACGGCACCCATCGAAATCGCCTTGAGGAAGGCATCGGAAGCCAAGCCAACTATGTCACCAGAGGGCGCCATAGAGTTGAAGACCATAGCGGTAGGTGCATTGTCGAGGAAAGCACTGAGTGCGCCCGTCATATAGACGTACTGCCAAGGCTCACTGATCACTTGCTGGATACTCTCCTTCATCTCCTCCAGGAACATCAGCGCCGGTGTCATGGTAGCGAAGATACCCAAGAAGACGCAAGCCACCTCAAGAATCGGCGTCCAAGAATAGTTATTGTTGATGCGAACAGACTTCTTGGTGGTAAACCAACTAGCGCCAATAATGGCAATAAATGCCCACTCACGCAAGAGCTTGAGATACCAAGGTGCATGCTCAGCGCCCATAGCAGGGATATACTTAGGATTGATAAACATGGTGCTGGCGATAACGCACAAGAGCCAGAGGATATTGATGAGTCCGGTCATACGTAGCTGTCGGGCCTGCTTGATATCGGCACGGATATTCGCTATCGGCTCCTTGCGGAAGTAGTAGAGATCCATTACGTAGTAGATAGCAAGCAGCAGAGCGCCTGTGACGAGCCATTCGCCCACCATATTCTGCATCCACCACATGAAGTCAGCGCCCTTCTGGAAGAGCAGGAACAAAGGTGGATCACCGAGCGGCGAAAGCAGACCACCGCAGTTAGCTACAATAGCGATGAAGAACAGCACGGTATGTACCTTGTACTTACGCTGCGAGATGGTACTCAGCAACAGACGGATCATCAGCATAGCCGCACCCGTCGTTCCCATGAACGAAGCCAATAGCCAGCCCAGACCCATGATGATGGTGTTGGTCATAGGCGTGGCCTTCAGGTCACCTCGAATACAGATACCGCCGGTGGTGACAAAAAGCGCCATCAGCAAGAGGATAAACGGCACATAGTCGTAAATCATCTGGTGCATCAACTCGTGGCTCATGCCGTTGACACAGAGCCAGATACCTACCGGTACGCCGAGGATAAGAGAGACGTACAACTTGTGCAAATTGTGCTCCCACCACTCACCCACATGCGGTATGAGCGGCAACACAGCGATGCAGAGAAGCATCACCACAAACGGGATTAACATCCAAGCAGGAATCATAATAAATTACGTTTTTTTATAGTTGTTCTAGTTATTCTAGTTGCTCTAGTATTTCTAGTTAGTCTAATTTCAAGACTGCGAGGAAGGCCTTTTGCGGCACCTCTACATTTCCTATCTGTTTCATTCTTTTCTTGCCGCGTTTTTGCTTTTCCAGGAGCTTGCGCTTACGGCTCACGTCGCCACCGTAGCACTTGGCGAGCACGTCCTTACGTACCTGCTTGACCGTCTCGCGGGCAATGATCTTAGCGCCGATAGCCGCCTGAATCGCAATATCGAATTGCTGACGCGGCAAGAGTTCCTTCAGCTTCTCACACATCCGTCGTCCGAAATCTACCGCATTGTCCCTATGTGTCAACGTAGAGAGCGCATCCACCTGCTCGCCATTCAGCAATATGTCCAGCTTCACGAGGTTCGACGGCCGGAAACCGTTCATGTGCCAATCAAACGAAGCATAGCCCTTACTGATCGACTTGAGCTTGTCGTAGAAATCAATCACGATCTCGCCAAGTGGCATGTCGAAGAGGATCTCCATACGGTCGCCGGAGATATACTCCTGCTTGACCAGTTCGCCTCGCTTGCCGAGGCAGAGCGTCATGATCGGACCGATATAAGCCGAGGTGGTGATGACCGACGCGCGGATATACGGCTCCTCGATGCGATCGATCTCCGTGAGGTCGGGCATGCCGGCGGGATTGTGCACCTCCTTCATGCCGCCATCCTTGGTATAGACGTTGTAGGACACGTTCGGCACCGTGGTGATGACGTCCATATCAAACTCGCGGTCCAGTCGCTCCTGGACGATCTCCATATGCAGGAGCCCTAAGAATCCGCAGCGGAAACCGAAGCCCAGAGCCATCGACGACTCGGGTTGGAAAGTGAGGCTCGCGTCGTTCAACTGGAGTTTTTCCAAGCTCGCGCGCAGGTCCTCATAGTCCTCAGCCTCAATAGGATACACACCCGCAAAGACCATCGACTTAGCTTCCTCAAAACCATCAATCGCTCGGTCGCACGGACGCGCTACGTGGGTGATCGTATCGCCCACCTTGACCTCCGTACTGTTCTTGATACCCGAGATGATATATCCCACATTGCCGGCCGAGATAGTCTGGCGCGGCACCATATCCAGCTTGAGCACACCTATCTCGTCGGCGTTATACTCCTTGCCGGTATTCACAAAGCGTACGCGGTCGCCGCTATGCATCGTGCCGTTCACGACCTTGAAGTAAGCGATGATGCCTCGGAACGAATTGAAGACCGAGTCAAACACCAGGCACTGCAGCGGGGCATCGGGGTCGCCCACGGGCGCGGGCACGCGTTCAATAATAGAATCAAGTATCGCCTCTACGCCCTCGCCGGTCTTAGCCGAGCAGCGAAGGATCTCCTCACGCTTGCATCCCAGCAGGTCGATGATCTCGTCCTCTACGCGCTCGGGCATGGCGTTGTCCATGTCGCACTTGTTGAGCACAGGAATGATCTCCAGATCATGCTCGATAGCCATATAGAGGTTGCTGATCGTCTGGGCCTGCACACCCTGGGTGGCATCGACGACGAGCACCGCACCCTCGCAAGCCGCGATAGAACGGCTGACCTCGTAGGAGAAGTCCACGTGACCCGGAGTGTCGATCAGGTTGAGCGTATAGCCGCGGTGCTGCATTTGGATAGCATGGCTCTTGATGGTGATGCCACGTTCCTTCTCCAGCTCCATGTCGTCGAGCACCTGATTCTCCATCTGGCGCACGTCCACCGTACCGGTCAACTCCAGCATACGATCCGCGAGCGTACTCTTACCATGATCAATATGCGCTATGATGCAAAAATTGCGTATTTTATCCATTCGCCTTTTATGCCTAATTTAAAATCGGGTACAAAGATACACTTTTTTTTGCACATATCAAAAAAAAATTGTAATTTTGCAGCAAATTTATAAAATATACTATATCGTGAAGAATATTGTTGTGAGATTTTGTGGCGACTCCGGCGACGGAATGCAGTTGACGGGTTCGCTTTTTTCCTCTCTGAGTGCCATTCTTGGCCATGAGATTTCTACCCTGCCCGACTTCCCCGCCGAGATACGTGCCCCGCAAGGTACGCTGGGAGGCGTGAGTGGTTTCCAGGTGGAACTGGGACAGGACGTTTTCACCCCTGGCGACAAGGCCGACGTGATCGTAGCGATGAATGCTGCGGCGCTGAAAGTCTGCACGTTAGGAAGTCATTTCAATCATCCGCAGGCGCACTACGACGATCAGTTCTCGCTCTACCATCGTCATGCCATCGTGATAGTAGATACCGATTCGCTAACGGACAAGGACCTGGAGAAGGCGCAGTACCACACCCAGAATCCCTTTGAGGAACTGGGCATCCCGGAGAGCGTACAGATCGTACCCCTGGCGCTGACCACGCTGACCAAGGAGGCGCTGAAGGACTCCGGCATGGACAACAAGTCGATGCTCAAGAGCCGCAACATGTTTGCGCTGGGACTGATATGCTGGCTGTTCGACGAACCGATGGACAAGGCCATCCACCTGCTGGAGGATAAGTTTAAGAAGAAACCGGCCCTGGTAGCCCCGAACACCAAGGTGCTCGTCGATGGCTATAATTACGGCCAGAACCTGGCACTCTCTATCCACCAGATTCACTTGGATGCCAACGACCAACAGCCAAAGACCAATGGCCGTTATACGTCTATTGCCGGTAACAAGGCCACCGCATGGGGACTGATCGCCGCAGCCGAGAAGGCCGGCAAGCACCTCTTCCTGGGTAGCTACCCCATCACGCCGGCCACCGACATCTTGCACGAACTGGCTGCACGCAAAGACATGAACGTCATGGCCATTCAGGCCGAGGACGAGATAGCCGGCGTATGTACCGCTATCGGTGCTGCCTTTGCGGGAGACCTGGCTTGTACGACCACTTCGGGTCCCGGTCTGAGCCTGAAATCCGAAGCTATCGGTCTGGCCGTGATGGCCGAACTGCCGCTCGTCATAGTTGACGTACAACGCGGCGGTCCGAGTACGGGTCTGCCTACCAAGACCGAGCAGACCGACCTGATGCAAGCCCTCTACGGCCGCAACGGCGAATGCCCGGCTGTAGTGCTCGCGGCATCTACCTCGGCCAACTGCTTCGACTTTGCCTACGAGGCATGCCGTCTGGCGATGGAGAACATGACGCCCGTCATCCTGCTCACCGACACCTACCTGGCTAACGGAACCGCCCTCTGGCGTATCCCCAAGATAGCCGAACTGCCGGAGATCCATCCGCAGAGCGTGCCGGAAGAGCTGAAGGGCAAGTTCAACCCCGCCCTGCGCGACGAGCGCGGCGTACGCTATTGGGCCTTCCCCGGCATGGAGGGCTATGAGCACCGCAACATAGGTCTGGAGCGCGATGCCGAGCGCGGCACGATATCCACCAACCCCGAGAACCACGAGGTCATGGTACGCGCCCGCCAGCATAAGATCGAACAGATAGCGAATAGCATTCCCGAACTGAAAGTTCAAAAGCCGTCAGCCATCAGTAGTCAGCTTTCAGACGTGCTGCTCGTGGGATGGGGATCGACGGAAGGTCACCTGAAAGCCGCCGCACAAGAACTGGGTTGCGACCTGGCACAATTCAACTATATCTGTCCGCTGCCGAAGAATACCCACGAGGTGCTGAGCGGCTACAAGCGCGTCATCGTATGCGAACTGAACACGGGTCAGTTTGCCGCCTACCTGCGCTCGCAGATGCCCGACATCAAGATTGAGCAGTATAACGAAATACAGGGACAGCCGTTTGCTGTGGAACGAATTGTGCGCTACGCGCAAATTAATAATGAATAATTAATAATGAATATCTCGTGAGGCGGGTGTAAAGGAATGGATAATCCTAAAAAATATTACACGATTCAAACATAATTTCCGATGAGAGTTTTACTTCTGTTCATACAGATGCTCTCGAGATTCTAAAATTATTAATATCCATTATTAAGACTTCTAAGTCTAATATCACAAAATGAAAAAATATTAATTATTCATTATTAATTATTCATTAACATGGAAGCAAGTCAATTCAAATCAGATCAATACGTACGTTTTTGTCCGGGATGCGGCGACCATGCCATCTGCATGGCCCTGCAGAAAGCGATGGCCCAGATCGGCATACCGACCCATCAGGTGGCTGTGATATCGGGTATCGGTTGTAGTAGCCGTATGCCCCACTACCTGAACACCTACGGATTCAACACCATACACGGACGCGGTGGCGCGATCGCTACGGGCGTCAAGACGAGCCATCCGGAACTGACCGTTTGGCAGATGTCGGGCGATGGCGATTGCCTGGCTATCGGCGGAAACCACTTTATTCACGAGATACGCCGCAACGTGGACCTGAACGTCTGCATGTTCAACAACCGCATCTACGGCCTGACGAAAGGTCAGTACTCGCCCACGAGCGCCAAGGGCTTTGTGAGCAAGTCGAGTCCGTTCGGCACGGTAGAGCGTCCGTTCGTGCCGGCACAGCTGGTGCTGGGTGCACGCGGTACGTTCTTTGCCCGTACGCTGGACGTAGATATGCCGACCACGGTGGATTGCCTCGTAGCGGCTCAGCAGCATAAGGGATGCTCGATAGTAGAGTGTCTGGTCAACTGCGTGATCTTCAACAACGGTACCCACGCCTGGATTGCCGACCGCGAGGAGCGCGCCGAGCATAGCATCGTGCTCAAGCACGGCGAGAAGATGATCTTCGGCAAGAACCGCGACAAGGGTCTCACCGTAGAGATCGACCCGCAGACCTTCGTGCCGAAGATGATCGTGGTGCCGGCCGACGACCCGCGCGTGCTGACCCACGACGCTACCCAGACCGATCCGACGCTCCACCGCCTGCTGGCGCTGATGGGACAGCAGCGGTATCTGGAAATGGACAATGGAAAATGGACAACGGAAAATGACGACCTGCCGGTAGCGCTGGGCGTGATACGCAACGTAGAGGCAGAGACCTACGACCTTGCCGTCAGCCGCCAGATAGCCGAGGTGCGCGAACGAGCCAAGGCCCACTGTTTTGACGAACTGACCGAAACCCTCGAAAGCTGGACACTATGAGCCTGATAGACGACCTGATCACATGGTACTCGGTGCATATGAACTATGCTTCGATTACAGGCCTGATGGCCGTAGAATCGTCGTTCATACCCTTTCCGAGCGAGGTGGTCATCCCGCCTGCAGCCTTCGTAGCCGGTCAGCCGGAGAGTGTACTGTGCGCCACGGGCAACTACCCCGTAGATGTGCTGCTCATCGTGCTGTTTGGCACATTAGGCGCCATGATAGGAGCTATCATCAACTATGTCCTCTCTGTCTGGCTCGGACGCCTCATCATCTATAAGTTTGCCGACTCGCGCCTGGGCCATATGTGCCTGCTCTCCAGCGAAAAACTGGAGCGCGCGGAGGCTTACTTTCGCGAGAAAGGCAATGTGTCCACCTTTGTAGGCCGCTTCATCCCCGGCATCCGTCAGCTGATATCTATTCCCGCCGGACTGAGCCGCATGCATTTCGGTGCATTTCTATGGTGGACGTTCCTGGGTGCGTTTATATGGAACTGCATCCTGGCCCTGCTCGGCTATGTTGCCGCAGGTCAGATGAGCCTTATAAAAGAATATAGCCACGAACTAAGCGTGGCCATACTCGGACTACTCGGAGTAGTCGTAGTCTATTTCATCGTAAAGCGTCTTATTGCTTCAACCAAGCGATAAGGCGCTTACGCTGTTCGATCAGGGCTGCCAATACGCAGCCTGCAAACCATCCAAACAGAGCGAACAATACCAGACAGCGGCGACGGCCGTTGACCGGCGCAGGCTGTACGGCAAAGTGGTTCTCCAGCACAACAGGTGCTGTAGCCAATGCCGCACGCTGATCCACACGCTCGGTGCGGGCTTGCTGCTCATAGATAGGCTTCAGGAAGATATATACGCGGCGGTCGCCCGACAGAATCATACCATTGCTGATAGCCGTGAGCGAAGCGCCCGGCGTAGAATGGAAGTAGTACTGCGAGGTCAAACTGTCGAGTTTCTCCAGTTGCTCATGATTGAAGCGCACCTGACGCTCCAGGTCGGGCTTGTAAGCCGCATAAGCGGTCTGCATCGCCTGATCGGCATTCAGGTAGGTGAGCATCTTACGCTCCAAGTCAGCAAGGCGGTGCAAGTCGCGACTCTTCATCCGGAACTCTACGCAGAGACGATCGTGCATCTGAACGTTGATCGTATCGGTAGGCAGCGTCTTACACTTCAGGTCGATATAGTCGGGCAACGAATCAGCATAGACATCGATGACGCGATAGGTGCGGAAGTCGCGCGCTACAAAGTCCAACACGTACTCGGCCACCTCGGCTTCGCCGAAGTTTTGACCCGAGCGGAAGGGAGCAAAGCGCTGCTCAAACTGCTCGATAGACGGACCGTTGAGCAGGGCCACGGCGCGCACCTTGAAGGTCAGGTTGTCCTGACGCGTATAATAGAAGGCCGCTGCTATAGCCAAGATGAGCACGGGTAGCACGATCCACCACATGCGGTAGGTCAACCTAACGAGCGTTGCCAGCCAGCCGCATACGGTGCGGCATCCGTTCATCACAGCCTGTCCGCAAGCACGGCAGAGGTCCCAGAAATTCATTTCTTTTTCCATATTCTCAAGCTTGATTTATCTGCGGCGAGTCCAAGCCGGCGCAGAGGGGTTTGAATACGAAGGCGTCATCGACGGATCGGTGATGCGTACGGGTTCGTCCATGGGGTTGGGAGCCGGTTGCGGCGCAGGCTGAGCCGGACGCACGGGTTGCGGCTGTACGGGACGAGCTGCAGGCTGTTGCTGCACAGGTACGGGAGCGGCCTCCGACGAGATGACGATGTCGCCGTCGAAGGTAGGACCCTGTGCGGCCTGGGAGGCTACCTGCGAGATCGTTGCACTCAGATCCACTACGGGAGCGGGCTGCGGTTCGGGCTCGGGCTT
>Ga0247611_10002031_pt1 | contig 34217 bp, 35 predicted proteins | sample 177DNAGHGhighgp2_FD_192422 | JGI IMG/M metagenome (GOLD analysis project Ga0247611, IMG submission 192422) | Sheep rumen microbial communities from Palmerston North, Manawatu-Wanganui, New Zealand - 1770 DNA GHGhigh gp2 | ecosystem: Host-associated > Mammals > Digestive system > Stomach > Rumen... | reverse complement strand
TATAAAGATCTACCACTAACTTAACTTCACCAATTCCTAAATTTAAGTATTTAGCAATATCTTTATTAGTAAAACCTAAAGAGGCAAGTTTTAAAATTCTATCATTATTTGATTCTAAGCCACTAAGTTCGACTGAATTAATATTCTTTTTAAGTGCTTCAACCTTAGACGAATCCTTTTTAGTTGATGTCTTTCTAGATGTGCTTTTTTTCTTAGTTGTATCTGTGCTCTTTCTAGACTTTGACACCTTCTTAACTTCAGCAACTTCAGCAACCTCATCAGCTGCAACTTCTTCTTTAAGCTCTGGCTTTGTTTCTTCCTTAGTTACTTCCTTAACTTCTTCCTTTATTTCCTTAGCTTCTGGCTTTATAACTTCTTCAAATTCAAAACCTGCTAAATCGTCTTCCTTATTAGCAATTTTTTCAAGATTATTTTTTACGTCGCTAAATACATTAGCATCCTTAAATTTAATTACATCTTTATTGCTATTTTCTTCTGATAATTCGATATTTTCCTTTTCTGCTGCAAAATCAACAATCTTAAACACTTCCTTATCAACCTCTGAGGCCATCTTCTTTCTTTCTAATTCCTCAGCCTGAGTCTTTCTCATATTTAGTGTCTTCTCTTTACTAGAATCACTAAGCTTTACTAATTCCACAAGTCTTTCTCTTGCTAAATCCTTAGACTTACTTGATTCAGTAGAAGGAATCTCTTCATCCTCTTCCTTATCTGTGGCTGTTACTTCAGCATGAATCTTTTCAACTTGTCTCTTAGCTATATTTACATCTTTTACTGTAGACTTTATTTCCTTTGCCTTCTCATTTAACATATCATAAAGAAAAACTGTTTCATTATGATTTCTGTTAATTTCTCCTAAGACATTTTCTGCATATTCATTCATCTCTAAAATCTTAGTATTAGAGATTTTATCAAGTGTTGCCTCAGTTTTTTCACCTAAATTATCAAGTTCATTATCGATTAAGTCATTTATTTGCTTCTTAATTCTATCCTGCTGTTCCTTTGTTAATTCTGTGGATACATTCTCACTTGATTCCTTTGTTTTGTCGAAATTAAATACAATACTTAATATAACGCATATAATTCCAATAATTATTAATGTTACACTAACGGTTGTCATATTGCCCTCCCATTTGTTTAGTTTAAATTTTAATGTCAAAATCTGTGCTGCCTTGTCCTTTAATGAATACTCTACCATCAGACTTAATCTTTGCCATATCTTTTACGTATTCCTTATCATATTCATTATTGCTTTTATTCTTTGCATCAAAGCTGCCACTATTAAATTCAGTATTATCTTTATTGGTAACTGTCTCTGACTTAGTTTCAGCATTATGCTTTATAGTTGTCTGAATTGTAGATTGATTAGCAATTGGCTTATTGTTCTCTAGTGCTTGTTCACTTGATACTAGATTTTGCTGTTGAATCATTCCAAATTCTATAGGTTTAATTACCATAACAACCTCCAAAAATAGCACACTGTTAAAATATACTATAATTTCTTAAAACAAACAATAGCCCCTGAAGATTTTAAACCTTCAAGAGCCTATTATTTGATAACTATATTATACAACATTTTTCCTATATGTAACAATACTATATCATTACTATTAATATCCCTGTAATTTAACATCTGCCCCATCCCTTATAAAGGAGCAGTAGTCATATTTTTTCTTTACAAACATTGAAACATCACCAAACATTAATCTCACCCCAGGGTATACCGCATCTGATACACGGACAATTGCATTTTTTTCTTCTCCCATGGCTTCCTTAATTTCCTCATATTCTTTTTTTAATTTTGTAATTTCTTGCTCAATCATAATTACATTTCGCATGGTTGTTGTCATCATCTCTTGTTTAGCCGGTGTTAAAAAGCCTTCAGCCTGTTGCTTTTTTCTTAAGGTATCAAGTAGCTGATTTAGCTTGATTTTATTATTTCCTTGTTCAGCAAGAGCTTTTTTTAACTCTTCACTTCGTCTTTTCATTACTGGGTCTACACCAACACTTACACTTGTATTAGTTCCCATTGTATTGCCTATTGTCTTAGCCTCAATAAGTAGAGTCGCTTTAACCTCTCCGCCAATAATTAATCCGTTTTTTCCATTAGCTGTAATACTTCCCTTGGCCACAACCTTACTGTGTAGTATGGAATCCGCTTCAATATTGCCTCCAGCATAAACACTTTCACAAGACTCTAAAAATTTAGCCACTATGTTGTTTTTCGCACGAATTACAGCCTTTGTCTTACCTTGCACACCTCTATTTAGTGTAACTGTACCGCCAGAGATTACGCTTGCTCCCTCCACAAGGCCGCTAACGCTTATATCTCCACTTGCCTTTACACTATATCCTGATTGGACATTTCCCTTTATAAATATGCTGCCATCATAGTCTATATCACCTGTTGATGGACCAATATCTACTAATTCCAATACATCGGATACAAAAATCTTATCTCCCTCTAAAAGCACATGACCATTTACTCCTGAAATCAATTCTAATCCATCCTCTGATGGCTTTAAATTTCGTCCATATCTAAAAACCACATGCTTAACAGGTCTTGGGTTTACTTTTCTATTAAAGACGTCAATTCCTTCTTTTCCCCTATCTTCAGGATGTAATACTGCAACACAATCCCCAAGCTTTACGTGATTCATATTCTCTAGTGAGTGAAAATCAACAGTTCCGTCCTCATTTATCTTAGGTCTTGGTTTTAGATCTGTATTAAATTTATATTCAATAAAGCCATCAGTTCCCTGAATGGGAGGAATTCCCTTAGCTACAATATATACTTTTCCATATTCTTTTTCTTCGATAAATTTCTTGATTTCTTCATTATCAATTCCTGATTTTACACCCTTATATTCTATATCTTTTCTTATTTCCTCTAAACTTAAAAAAGATGCGCCTACAAAGGGCGGATAAAATATAGCTTCAACGCTCATCCCATCTGGATTTATATAATAGTCTCCAAATTCACTAAAGGGATTAAGGGTTTCATCACTTACTTTAACGCATACCTTTGTAGAAGCACCTGTCTTAATTGCCTCATCTAGTTTTACCACATCAGCATTAATCTTCTTTTTATCAATGTAGGAAAACACATCTTCCATTTTGGCAGGGTTTTTTCCATCCATTGGAGGATAAACATTAAAATAAAGCCATCGTGCTTTACTTCAAATTGAAAATAACCAGCCTTACATTCACTTATCATAGTATTCTCCCTTTACATTGAAAAAACATAATCTCCAAGCATTGCTTTCATCTTATTTAATGCCTTTGTGTGTAACTGTGATACTCTAGATTCTGACACCTCTAGGGTTAAACTTATTTCTTTTAGTGTCATTTCCTCGTAATAATAAAGTGTAACAACTAATCGCTCTTTTTCTGTTAAACTTTCTATTGCCTTAGCCATTAACTGCTTTAATTCTTCCTTTTCATAGGCATCTTCTGGCTGGTCAAAATGAGAATTTCCTATACTATTATCCATCTTCACTTCACTACCAGCTTCTGTATATTCATCTAAGGAAATTAGATTTGTTGCCTTTGTTTGTCCCTGCCAATCAAGTAATTCTTCCGGGGTAATTCCAAGTTCTTCTGCTATTTCTTCATCTGTTGCAATATGTCCTTTTTCAGCCTCAACTTTAGCCATGGCTGCATCAATCTTTTTTTGCTTTTGACGCAAAGACCTAGGAATCCAATCCATCTTTCTAATTTGATCTAGGATTGCACCCCTAATTCTTAAACTAGCGTAAGTTTCAAATTTAACATTTTTGCCATAATCAAACTTATCAATAGCATCAATAAGTCCAAAAATACCATAGCCTACTAAGTCATCGTATTCCACATTATAACCTAGATACATATTCATTCTACCAGCCACAAGTTTAACCAATTGTGAGTATTCAATTATTAATTGATCACGTATTTCCCCTGACCTGTTAGCTACATAACTTTGCCAAAGCTTATTTCTGCCTGCCTCATCCATGGTTTAATAATCCCCCGTTTTAAAGTTTATTTCTAATTACTTAGAAATCATTTATGTCTAAATCTTTGCCATCGACCCCTTCAATATCATCAATATTTTCTAAATCAATATCAGGAGTTTCCTCTTTGATACTATCTTCATCATTATTTTCTGCTTCTTTTTGCTCTAGCTTGTCTGCTGCTTTATTTAATGCATAAACCATTATCCAACTCAAGCAAAAAAACAAAACCATTACCAATAATAAAATCCATACAAATGGCTTTAAACTATACTCATTTAAAATAAGCACTACGCTTGTAATAAATCCTGCAAGTAAAGTAATAATTGCAGGAAGAACACGATATCTACTCATATAGCACCTCAAATCTTACTATATGTTTCTTCTGATTAAATAATCTTTTCTGGTTTACCAACTGCTTTTATCTTATACTTACCAGTTTCCGAATAAAATTCCACAGTTCTACCAAAATTAAGACCGGTATCCTCTGCTATAATTCTAATTTGCATTTCTGATAGCTTCATCTTTACTGCCATAACATTTCTTTCCCCAACCTTTAGGGTATCATTTTGGCTTTTTGATGCAAACATTTGCGCTCCACCCGCTATTTTAGCAACCATTCTTGTTTTATTGGCGCCTAATTTTTCCATTTGACTAATTAGCTCAATTAAACCTGAATCCGCGTATTTCGCCGCATTTGTTGCATTTTTAAATTGAGTACTATCAGGTAGCATACAATGTAGAAGTCCACTCACCTTACTTACTGGATCATACAAAGCCACGCCTACACAAGACCCTAAGCCTAGGGTTGTAAGCACTCCTGGGGCCTTACATACTTTTAAGTCGCCCATTCCGACTTTTATCATTCCACTAATATTCATAGTTAATCCTTAATAATCGCAATAATAAAAATCCAAATGTCCACCATAAACCCTTGTTATTTACTCAGATAGTAGTGAACATTTGGATTTAAACTTCACATACCAAGAGCTGCTAAAATCTTTTCATATGATTCTAATTCTGGAATCAACATAAAATATCCAGTTACAAAATCTGATTCTCCGAATTGAGACTGAATTAATAAAAGCTTGTCTCCATATTTACCAAATTCTGAAGCAGGAACCGACATTAAAGCACCTATCATATCTACCGTCATTGATGGAACTGTTGCATGAACACTAAGATTAGTTAGCGTACCTAATGCAGTTAAATATGAACCAGATACAATATTTCCAATTTCGCTTATGGCTGACATTTCCATCTCTGTAAAATCAGTGCTATTATTATCCACTGAATCTTCCTGCATCATAAGCTTATTAACTAAATGATGTGCTGATTTTGTATCAAACAAAAACATCATCATACCCTTAATTTCGCCTTCCATTCCCAGTAATATACCCACAACTATTTGGTCTTCTGACCCGATTAATTGAGACATATCTTTAAATGGCAACAAAGCAACTTTAGGTACTGACATATCCATTTTCATTTGCAGCATTTTAGCTAAGGCAGTTGTTGCATTTCCTGCACCAATATTGCCTATTTCCTTAAGCAAGTCAAATTGCATATCACTTAGTTCTTCTAAATTAATCTTGGACATGACACCACCATTCTAGCTATTTATCACTAGCCTCTACAATTAATCCAACAATATCAAGAAGGGAAATTAATTCGCCATTACTCTTACCAATACTTTCAATATAATTAGCTGCTGCATCTGAATTATTTGCCTTATTTACCTTTTCAATACTGTCACTATCAAGTGTAACTACTTCCTTAACCTGATCAACAATTACACCAATTGTTGCACCATCTACCTTAACAATAATAAAACGTGTCTTATCAGTAAATACATCAGGCTCAAGTCCTAGTTTAATTCTTACGCTCATTACAGGAATAATCTCACCACGTAGATTGATTACACCCTTATAATAAGTCTGAGTTTTTGGAACTCTTGTAATTGGCTCGCTTCGTACAATATTATCAATATAATTAATATTAATACCGTACTGTTCACTACCTATTTTTACTACAATGTACTGCACAGATGTTGAATTATCCATGCTCTTATCTTCAATAGCATTAACATTATCCACAGCCGTTACCCCCTATACTAATGTATTAGCATCAATAATTAATGCTACAGAACCATCACCAAGAATAGTTGCACCACTAATCATCTTATTAATACTTATATATTTACCAAGTGACTTAATAACAATTTCCATCTGTCCAATAAGGCTATCAACTACAAGACCTGCAAGTTTATCGCCCTTTCGTACAATTACAACCACAATTGTGTCTGACTCTTCTGGTTCTCCTGGAACATCAAGAATTTCTCTTAGTCTTATCAAAGGAATAACTGATCCTCTTAAATGAATTACTTCCTTAGCATGTACATATTTAATTTCGCTAATTGCAATGTCCTCAATTGTTTCAATAGAACCAAGGGAAATTGCATATTTTTCATCACCAAGCTTAACCATTAATGCCTGAATAATAGCAAGTGTAAGTGGAAGTCTAATACTAAATGTTGAACCCTGTCCAAATACTGACTTAACTTCAACATCACCACCAAGAGCTTCAATTTTTGACTTAACTACATCAAGACCAACACCTCTACCTGAAACATCTGTAATCTTTTCTGCTGTTGAGAACGATGGTCTAAATAGTAAGTCTATAGCCTCTTTTTCAGTCATTGAATCAGCCTGTTCCTGAGTAATAGCGCCTTTTTCTACAGCCTTTGCCTTAACTTTTTCAGTATCAATACCATTACCATCATCCTTAACTTCAATAACTACGTTATTACCTTCCTGGAAGGCGTTAAGTTCAATTGTACCAACTTCAGGCTTACCTCTTTCAATACGGACCTCAGTAGGTTCAAGACCGTGATCGGCAGAGTTTCTAATCATATGCATGATTGGATCACCAATTTCATCGATTACAGTTCTATCAAGTTCTGTTTCCTCACCAGTGATATATAATTCCATCTTCTTATCAAGTTTCTTTGATAAGTCTCTTACCATTCGAGGGAATTTTGAAATAACTGATTCAATAGGCATCATTCGAACCTTCATAACTGATTCATGAAGATTTGTTGTTACTCTTTCAAGATATTCAATTTGTTCTGTAAAGTTAGCTGACTTAATTCCACCGTTCTCTCCATCATTACTAGCTGATACCAAACCATTCTTAGCAATGATAAGTTCTGATACAAGGTTCATAAGTACATCTAACTTTTCAATATCTACTCTTACAGTATGGCTGACAGGTTTTGCTGCTGGTTTTGAAGCTTCCTTACCTGTTTGTTTTGCAGCAGGTTTAGCAGGTTTTGTTTCTTGCTTAGCAGGCTTTGTCTCCTGTTTAACCTCTTCTTTTTCTGCTTCTTCGCCAATCTTTTCTGTAACCTGTTTACTTTCTGCATCCTTAATTTCAGATACACTCTTAATAATATTTATAATTGTATCAAGTGGTTCTTCTGTTGTAATAAGGATTCTAAAGTCAAAATCAAATCTCTCATCCTCAATATCTTGAGTTGATGGCTCTGACTTAATAACCTCACAATGACCTTCTAGATTCTTAAATACAAGGAAGGCTCTTGCTGCTTTAAGCACGCATGATTCCTCAACAGTAACCTTGATATTATATACTGATATATTCTTTTCAATTGCCTCATTAACTGCAGATTTTTCAAAATCAGCTAATGTTAAACCTTCAAGTGCGTCGTTAGCTGCTGCCTTGCCTGCTTCTTCCTTTGGTACTTCTTCTTTAGCTGCTTCTTCCTTTGGTGCTTCCTTTTTATCTTTATTATCCCCACCAACGCCAGCAATGAAAGCATTTAAGGCTTTAATTATGTCTTCGTTATCATCTGTACCTTCATCTTGGTTTGTTTGGATATTCTCTACATAAGTTTCTAGCGCATCCATACACTGAAACAATACATCGCACATTTCTGAAGTAACACTAATATTTCCGTTTCTTACCTCAGAAAAAACATTTTCCATATCATGAGTAAGATTTTGCATTCTCTTATAACCCATGGTACCAGCCATACCCTTTAAAGAATGGGCAGCTCGGAAAATCTCATTAATAGTATCCTGATTGTCTGGTTCTTTTTCGAGTACCATTACGCCGTCTGAAATAGACTGTAAATGCTCATTCGATTCATCAATAAATATCTCTAAATACTGGCTTACATCCATTTTAAGATACCCCCACGTTCTTAGTTATTGCTTCAGCCACCTTACCAAGAGGTACGACCTCATTAACAAGACCGGTTAAAGCTAGCGCTTTAGGCATTCCATATACTACACAGGTTTGTTCATCTTGTGCTATTACATGTATATTTTTCTTACTTGCTGCTAGTCCCTTAATTCCGTTAGTTCCATCAGCTCCCATTCCTGTAAGCACAACGCAAGTTATTTCATCAAAGCTGGTATTTTGTAGCGAATCATACATTACATTTGCACATGGTCTAAGGCCATCAATTGCAGGTGCATCATTAAGTCTAATCACGTAATTTGCTCCTTCTTTCATGACCTTTATATGTCTTCCCCCTGGTGCTATATAGACATGACCTTTATTTATAATGTCACCATCAGCCGCTTCCTTTACACTTATTTCGCTCATTTCATCAAGACGCTGAGCTAGTGAAGCTGTAAAGCCTGCCGGCATGTGTTGTACCAATACCATTCCTGCATCTAAATTTTTTGGAAGCATTGGTATAACAGATTGTAATGATTTTGGTCCACCTGTAGAACATGCAAGTGCAACTAACTTTTGCTTACCCTTTTTTATACCACTATACTGTGATGCACTTACCTTACTAACTGTTGTTTGACTTAAACTAGATCTTAATGGTCTGCTAGTGGTTGATGTTAGCCCACTATTTGTACCTTTGTTAGCTATTGTTTTGCTGCTTAGTCCTGTAGTTTTTAAAGTATTAGTATTCCTCAAAGGTGAACTAGATGCTTGTGCAACTCTTTCTCTTGATTCCCTTGTATTAGTTGCAACATCAAGCATCTCATGAATTCTTTTTTTAAATCGTTCGCTTTTGGTTTCAAGATAGTTCTCTGGCTTAGTTACAAAATCGAATGCTCCATATTCTAAGGCTTGTATAGTTTCTTTTGCACCTTCTTTGGCCACGGTGCTAACTACAATAACCGTTTGACTTATGTTATTTTGCTGTAATTTCTTTAAAAGCTCTAATCCATTCATCTTAGGCATATTAATATCTAGAATAACTGCACTATACATATTCGGATTAGACACGATCTTGTCGAAGCCTTCTACGCCATCTCTTGCCACAGCCGCCACTTCGTACTCATTACCTTCGTTTATTATATCAGATATAACTCTTCTCATGAGTGCAGAATCATCAATAATCAAAATTTTTTTAGCCATGGTTAACCCCTTTCCATTTTACGAAGTCGCCTCTGCTGTTCAAAAATATATTTTACTATGTCTGCTCTATCATTTTCGGCAATTCGTTTGAATTCTATTCTAGTATCGTAAATATCACTCATATTAGGACTTTCGCTAGACATAACCACTTTTCCTGCTAGCCTAAATCTCTTTATTTTTCCTAAAACCTTTAGCTCAAACTCTAGTGAAACAAATTCTGTTATATTAAATTGTCTTGGAGTAAACACTCTTACTCCTCCGCCACTTATATCTACTATTATAGCCTTAAGGAATGTCTCTTGCAAGTTATTAGGTAATTTAGATTCCTTAAGAAAAAACATAGTTTCTTCGTCTGTTAAGGCTGTTAATCGCACCTCTATTGTGCATTCAAGCCTGTAAAATTCACGTCTTTGAAATTTAATCAAATCTGATTGTAATTTAAAATTAACTGTATAGATATTTTCTTCTTTACTTCTAGAAACTGCATTAACATCAGCTTTGTAGATTCCTTGTGATGTATAAAAATATGCAACATAATCACTTCCAACTTCTAATGGTATAATTCTACCCTCAAAAATTGGCATTGCACAAACTAATTCATCATACCTTATGTCAAGCACTTGACTAATATAAGACTTATTCGTTGTTAATTCCCCAGTAAAGCGATCAAAGGGTCTTGTTATCTCCATTTTGGTTCCAATGGCAATTCTGCTTAACATATTATCACCCCCAGTTTTAAAATGAAAAATCAATTTTAAAGCATCTTAGCGAAAACATTTTTTAAATATCCTCTTATTCCTCTCTTGTAAACAGCTACATCACCTTCAACATCTAGTAATTTATTTGAGATATTCTCAAAAGCCTTAGTTGATGGTGAATTAGGATAATTAATTGATACTGGGCTTTGTTTCATAACTGCCTTTGTAACATTACTATCCTGTGGTATTATTCCTAAATATTCAATGTCAATACCAAGGAATTTAGATACCACTAAATTAAGTTTTTCATGTAGCATCTCGCCTTCTTTTTCTGATTCTACTTTATTGGCTATCATCTTAATTTTGCAATCCTTAGGTCTAAATTGAGAATGCATACTAAGACTTTTAAGGAGTGCATAAGAATCAGTTATTGAGGTTGGTTCAGGAGTGGTAACCACAATTGTTTCCGGACTTGCAACCAAAAATTCCATAACAGAATCTGCTATTCCTGCCCCTGTATCAATAATTATAATATCGCACATAGATTCCAAATCAGACATTTTATTAACTAGTCTTTTTATTTGTTCTCTATCAAGATTTACTAATTTTGCTATTCCAGAACCACCAGATATAAAACCTATATCTAGCGGTCCTTTAGTAATAATATCCTTTATATCTTTACCCTTATACATTATATCGCTAAGATTATATCTAGGTATTACCCCAAACATAACCTCAATATTTGCAAGACCAAAATCTGCATCAAGAATAATGACTTTCTTCCCCATCTTAACAAACTGTATTGCCAAATTAATTGATACATTACTTTTACCAACTCCGCCTTTGCCGCTAGTAACCGCAATTACTCTTGCATTAGAAACCATATTCGCATTTTGAAATTTTATTATATTGCGTAGTGTCTGTGCCTGATCCATTATTGGTTACCTCCCAACAACTGCTTAGCAATAAATTGCTCGTTAACAACTTCAATATCATTTGGAACATTTTGTCCCGATGTAGTGTATGAAAGAGGGGCATTTGTAAGCATTTTTATATTGATGATATTACCTAGAGAACAGGTCTCATCAAGCTTTGTAAAAATTATTCCCCAATCTTTAATACACTTATACTTATTAGTTATATTAACTAGGTCCTTATACTTAGTAGTTACACTTAAAGTTAGGTATATTTCTAAGTCATATACATCCTTAAATTGATTAGTAGCGCTAAGTAATTCCATTAATTCTTCCATTTGCTCTTCTGATTTATGAGAGCGTCCCGCTGTATCTACTAAAATTAAATCGTAAGATTTAAAGCTTTCTAGACTTTCACTTAATTCATCCGCTCCATAAACCACATCCACAGGGCAATCAATAATAGATGCATATGTATTAAGCTGTTCAACTGCCGCTATTCTATAAGTATCACTTGTAATAAAGGCTACCTTTGCATATTTTTCTAATTTAAATTTAGATGCGATTTTTGCGATGGTTGTAGTCTTACCAACACCAGTAGGCCCTATAAAAAATACAAGCTTAGGTTTATTCTTTATTTCAATAGTTCTTGGCTTACCAAGCTTAAGAATAATTTTTTGATAAATAGCTGATAAGATATCATCAATATTAGATTCTTTTCTTAAGGAATGTCTTATTTCTTCAATAATCTCATCAATATATTTTTTATCAACTTCATTGTCCTCTAGCTTTTTATATATAAGCTTTAAAAACTTATCATTTGCGCTTGTTTCTACTTGTTTTTCTTCCTTTGTGCTATTTTTAATTTCATTCTTCTTCTCTTTTGTTATTTTAGTTTTACTTTCTAGTTCTTCCTTACTATAAATTTTTCCATTGTCTATAAATAAGTCTTCACTGTTTAAATCATAAGAAGGGCTTTTCCTTGGCTTAGGTTTTTGTTCCCTACTTTTATTTGTTGTGCCCTCAAGCATTATTCTTTGAAGGGCATCTAGCCTTTCTTCGATTTTTTTAGGATCGTTTAAATCTATTTCTTCATCAGCTCTTAAATCAATATTAGAGCTTCCAATTGTTTTCTCGTCTTTTTCTTGCTTATTACTTGTTTCAATCCCTTCTTTATCCTCTAAAATACTATCCTTTAATTCTGGCTTATTTTTATTTACATTTTTTATAAATTCCTTCTCCTCTAAGGCAGCAGTTATTTCTATAGAGTCCTTTTTAAAAATTCTAAATACTCCTCTTTGCCTTAAGGTCTTAACATTTAAAATAACTGCATTTGTGCCTAATTCATCCTTTGCCTTTAAAATTGCCTCATTTTCTGTTGGCGCCTGAAATTTCTTAACTATCATTTACGCTGTCACCATCCCCACTGATTGTAGTTCTACATTGGATTCCACCTCATTATATGAAATCACAATAATGTCCTTATAATAATCAACTGCAAGCTTTTTAAAATATAATCTTACAATTGGTGAAGTGATAACTATTGGATTTTTTCCCATATCCTCTAATTTCTTTAACTCACTTCCTGTAGAGTCCATAATTTTCTTGGTTCTTTCCGGATCAAGAGAAAGGTATGAACCCTGCTCGGTATTCTTAACAGAACTCATAATTTCCTGTTCAATACTAGGATCTAGAGTTATAACAGATGTGGTCTCATTGTTAGAAAAATACTTTCCTGAAATTGCCCTCTTTAAGCTTTGTCTAACATATTCTGTTAATATATCTGTATCCCTTGTTACGGCAGCATGGTCTGCTAAGGTTTCAAAAATAGTTACTAAATCTCTAATAGAGATACCTTCAGATAATAAATTTTGTAACACCTTTTGAATTTCACCAATACCAAGTAACTTTGGCACTAATTCATCAATTAATGCCTGATTATTGTCTTTAATATTATTAATAAGATTTTGTACATCCTGTCTTGTAAGAAGCTCAGCAATATGCTGTCTAATTATTTCTGTTAGATGTGTAGCAATAATTGATGGTGGATCTACAACTGTGTATCCTAGAGATTCAGCCCTTTCCCTCTGTCCTTCTGTAATCCAAATTGCAGGAAGGTGGAAAGAAGGCTCAAATGTAGGAATACCTGTAATTTCTTCTTCTACATAGCCTGGATTCATAGCCATATAGTGGTCAAATAGGATTTCACCATCTGAGACCTGAATACCCTTGATTTTTATAATATATTGATTAGGATTTAACTGAATATTATCTCTTAATCTAATAATTGGCACCACAGCACCAAGTTCAAGAGCAATCTGTCGCCTAATCATTACAACTCTATCAAGTAAATCTCCTCCTTGATTTACATCAGCTAAAGGAATAATTCCATAGCCAAATTCTAGTTCAATAGGATCTACATTTAATAGATTAACAACATTTTCTGGTTTCCTTATTTCTTGGGCTTGTTCATCTTCCCTAGTTATTTCATCCTCAATTTGCTCTTCCCCAGCCTTTGTCTTTAACTTTCTGCCAATAATAATTGTTGCAATACCAAGAGCAATATAAATAATATCAGGCAAAGGAGTAAATATACCAAGTACAATCATAGCTGCACCAACCATAATTAAAACCCTGTCAATTGAGAATAATTGTCCAACAATTTCATCTCCAAGTTCTCCATCTGAACTAGCCTTTGTAACCAAAATACCAGTTGCAAGAGATATTAAAAGAGATGGAATCTGGGAACTAAGACCATCACCAATTGTTAAGATTGTATATTTAGACATAGCCTCATTTACAGTTAAACCGCCATAAAGCATGCCCATTGCAATACCACCAACAAGGTTAATACCAGTAATAATAAGGCCTGCGGTTGCATCACCCTTTACATACTTAGTAGCACCATCCATAGAACCAAAGAAGGCATTTTCAAGTTGTAATTTCTTACGTCTTTCTGCAGCTTCCTTGTCTGTAATAGCACCTGTGTTTAAGTCTGAATCAATTGCCATTTGCTTACCAGCCATAGCATCAAGTGTAAATCTTGCTGTTACTTCAGCAACTCTTTCAGAACCCTTATTAATAATAATAAACTGAATGATAATAATAATTACAAAAATAATTATACCAATGATTAAATTACCGCCACCTACGAATTGACCAAAAGTAGATACTACCTTACCCGCATCACCATTTTTTAGAATAAGTTTAGTTGAAGAAACATTTAAGCCAATTCTAAAAATTGTTGTAAAAAGCAAAATTGTAGGAAATGATGCCATATCAAGTACTTCTTTAGCAAAAAGCGAATTAAAAAGTACAATCAAGGCTATAGCTAAATTAAAAGCAAGTAAAACATCTAGTAACCATGAAGGAATGGATATAATAAAGAATAAAACAGCTGATAAAAGATAGATACCAATAAAAAGGTCTGTCTTTTTTAGACTTATCTTCATATTTCTCCCCCTCTCATGAATAAAATAGATCAAAGGTATAATTTATTGATTAAATCTTATTCACTCAATTTAATTATACCATAGCACTAGTTAAGTTTCTATTCTTTGTTCGCATAACTGCAGCTAGTATTTCTGCCACAGCCACATATAATTCTGGTGGAATTTCTTCCCCTAACTCAATATTGTGATAAATAATTCTTGCAAGAGGTTTATTTTCCACAATTTCAATGCCATATTCCCTAGCCTTATCCTTAATCTGAAAAGCCAGATAATCAGCGCCCTTAGCTATAACAATTGGGGCTTTTCCTGACTGGGGATCATATTTAAGGGCTACTGCAAAGTGAGTTGGGTTTGTAATAACAACATCTGCTTCTGGAAGCTGCTGCATCATACGACGTCTAGAAATTTCATTCATTCTTCGTCTAATCATACCCTTAACCTGTGGATCACCTTCAGAATTCTTAAATTCATCCTTAACCTCTTGTTTGGTCATCATATTATCATTTTTAAATTTTTGCCTTTGATATATAAGGTCCACAAAACCAATAATTAGAAAAACTGCGCTAACCCTTATACCTAAATCAATAATAATTTTTCCTGTTCGCTCAATTGCTGCATATAAAGATATATCATAAAAAGTAAAAAGCACATTTACCTGACTTTTAACTGTGTTATATACAACAGCTGCAAGAATTCCCATCATAGCAATGGATTTAATTAACTCAAATAATTGCCTAAAGGAAAAAAGTCTTTTAAAACCGTTTAAAGGGTTAATTTTACTTAATTTTGGCATTAGGGGTTTGGCACTAACCATCCAGCTTTGTTGTAGCATATTACCAAGAATTGATATAATTACCCCCACTAAAAGAATTGGTATTAAAAGTAATATACAAACTTTAATGCCTGAAACTAGGATATCTGTTGCAACCCCAGGGCTAACTCCGTTTTTACTAGTATTTACTATAGTTTCAAAGCTGTTATAAAACCTATTAAAGCACTCTACAAAATCATTACCAAGATTAGCAATATAAATCTTTAGTAAGATAAAAATAGACATTAGGGAAATAGCCGTAATTATTTCCTTACTTTTTGCTACCTGGCCTTCTTTTCTTACATCCTTTAATTTCTTAGCTGTAGCAGGTTCGGTTTTTTCTCCACCAGGACCGTCTTTAGCAAAGAACTGTAGATTATATGAAATTAATAATTTTTTCTCTACCACCATAATCTAGTCCCATTCCTTCTAATACATGGATTTTACTAGTTGCGCCAAGACATATTTAATTTCATCTTGTATAAATTTAGCAATATCTGGCAACATAAAAATCGTAACCAAAATTACGAAAATGCCCACAAAAATTTTTAACTGCATACCAACAACAAACATATTCATCTGAGGTGAGACCTTAGCTAGAATAGCAAGTACGCAATTAAGTAGTAAAGTTGCTGCAAAGACAGGAAGTGCAATTCTAAAACCAATAATAAAATAATCAGACATAAAATCTAAAACAATATCATAGATTTTAGGGCTAAATTTAGGACTTCCAAGTGGAATCACCTTAAAAGTTTCCACAATAGCAGAAATTAAATATCTATGAAGTCCTGATATTACAAGAATTAGCATTACAAGATAATAGTAAAAGTTACCCATAATACCTGTCTGCATTCTTGTAGTTGGATCATATAATTGAGCCATTGATAGGCCTATATCCATATCAATTATCTTACCTGCAAATTGAATTATCTGTACGCTAAAAAAACATAGCGCCCCAAGGATTAAACCTATTAAAACCTCATTTATAACAAGAGCTGAATACTGAAATATCGAGCTAGTCTCAATTTTAAAATCAGGATTACAGCTATATACAATCATTGCAATAAAAAAAGCAAATCCAACCTTAGTATATCTAGGTATTCCTGTTGTATTAAAAAAAGGCGCAACATAAATAAATGATGCGAGCCTTATAAGAATCAATATAAAAATTAAGAATTGTTCAATTACAACCGAATAATGTATCATACTAAACCCCTAGACTCAAACTATAATGTTTACCTTATGTAAGTCGCAAAATTGCCCCACAAAGTATTCATAAATTCGGTAATTGTTGTAAGAATCCAATTGCCTAAAATCATCATAGCAAGGAAAATTGCTAATAATTTTGGCACAAAGGTAAGAGTTTGTTCCTGAATAGATGTTAAAGTCTGGAACAAACTAATCAAAAGACCCACTATCATAGATACTAATAATAGTGGCACAGAAGTTTTGACAATAACCCATATTGTCTGTCTAGCAACTGTAATAACGTCTCCTACTTGCATCTTTAATAAATCCCCCAACAAATCCCAAATCTAATTTAACTCTGTCAGAGCTTGTACTCCGACTGAGTTAAAACGTCTTTAATAAATTTCCAATAATCAAATTCCATCCATCAGCCATTACAAAGAGTAAAATCTTAAATGGCGCACTTATTGTAGTTGGCGGCAGCATCATCATACCCATGGACATAAGGGTTGATGAAACAACCATATCAATAACAATAAATGGTAAATAAATTAAAAATCCTATAATAAATGCAATTCTAAGTTCACTAATAATAAATGCTGGAATTAATACCCTCATTTCAATATCATCTTCTGATTCAACAGAACCCTCTTCATATCCAGCGGCATAAAAAAACGTATCTAAGTCCTTAGTTGATACTTGTTTAAGCATAAATTTTTTAAGTGGCTTTTGCCCTATATCAAGTGCTTCCTCAATAGAAATTTCATTATTTGATAAAGGTTTAATGGCACTTGTATAAATCTCATTAAATGTCGGTTGCATAATAAAGAAGGTTAAAAATAAGGACAAACCAACAATAACTTGATTTGGAGGAACTGTTTGTGTTCCAATGGCTGCTCTTGTAAAGTGAAGTACTATTACAATACGCGTAAAAGAGGTAAGCATTATTAATATTGATGGTGCAAGTGAAATCACCGTTAATACTAAAAGCATTTGTAAAACACTTGCCAAATCCCCTCCATCGCCTGCAGAAACATTAATATCTATTAAATTCTTAGCAGCCGTTTCATCTTCAGCTAATACCTTCATACATGTTAGCATCATAGATAGAAAAAACGCGCCAAGTACAAGTGATATTTTACAAATTGTTTTTTTATGCCTCTTTATCCATCGCAACATAAATCATCTCCGCCCCATCAAGCTTCTGGCTTGTCCTTCTTAAACTTATCTATTATAACCTTAAAGCTCTCGGCGTTAGCATTTTTGTTATGCGAATCTGTTTTTAATTGTAAGTCCCCCTCACAAAGCTCACATAAATAGCTTATGCTGTCTTTACAAACAGCTATTGCAAAAACCTTCTTTCCGATTTTTACAATTTGAATATACTTAGTATTAGATATTCTAAGTGTTTCCAGAATCTGTATGTTACTACGCCCTAGCTTCTCTTTCTGAAAATTCCCAACAAATCTCGTTGAAAAATAAGTTATGGTTATGACTATAATAAATATAACTAGTAATGTTAGTAGCTGGGCAAAGGCCTCTAATCTACTATTTAAAATCACGCAATAATTTGTCATTTATCCTACAACTTTCTGCACTGCTTCAATAACTCTATCTGCCTGGAAAGGCTTAACAATAAAGTCCTTAGCGCCTGATTGAATTGACTCAATAACCATAGCCTGCTGACCCATAGCAGAACACATAATAACAGATGCATTAGGATCTGACGCCTTAATTTTCTTTAATGCTTCAATTCCGTCCATTTCTGGCATAGTAATATCCATGAGAACAAGGTCTGGTTTTAATTCTGCATATTTTTCTACAGCTTTAGCTCCATTTTCAGCTTCACCAGCGATGTTATAGCCATTCTTTGTTAGAATATCTTTAATCATCATTCTCATAAATGCCGCGTCATCACAAATCAAAATATTCTTTGCCATATAATATCTCCTATCTGAAATTAATTTTTCACAAAATCATTTAACTGTATTATACATCATTTATCAGAAATTTACTATCTCTTTTTACAAAAAAGTTATTATTTAACAATTTCTGTAATTCTGACACCGAAGCTTTCTTCAATTACTACTACTTCACCCTTGGCAACATACTTTCCGTTAACAAGTATATCTACAGGTTCACCGGCGATTTTATTAAGCTCAATAATTGTACCTGGTGCAAAATCTAGAATATCTTTAATTGATTTTGATGTTCTACCAAGTTCTACCGAAACCTCAAGAGGAACATCCATAATAAGTCCAATATTTTCCTGTCCTGTAAGCTGACTTAAATCCTGTGAGAATGGTTGGAATGAAGCTGCTGCCACATTAACATCTCCAGAAGGATATCCATACATTGGCATTCCCTGCATTGGCATTCCTTGCATTGGCATTCCTTGCATTGGCATTCCTTGCATTGGCATTCCCTGCATTGGCATTCCTTGCATTGGCATTCCTTGCGCTGGCATTCCCTGCATTCCCATTCCTGCTTGATTGTCTGCTTGAGGTGGTGGTGTTTGTGCTGCCTGAGGCTGTGGAGCTGGTTCTGGTGCTGGTGGAGGTGGAGCTGGCGCCTCCTCTTCCTTTGGCATAAACATTTCAAGTAATTCCTCGGCAAATTCCTTAGGATATAACTGCATAATCTCACTATCAATCAAATCCCCAATTTGCATTTTAAATGCCACAAGCACAAAAGGTTTAGATAAAAATTGTGGTAAATTTTCATCCACATCATTGTAGGTTTCTACAAGATTTGATACAGGTGGACTAATATCAATTTTTCTATCAAACATAGAAGAAAGGGATGTTGCTGCTGATCCCATCATCTGATTCATAGCTTCACCAATAGCACTTAAATGAAGTTCTGATAATGGTTCTTCATCATTGGCAACTCCAGCTCCACCCATCATTAAATCTGTAATAATCTTAACATCGTTTTCCTTTAAAACTAATACGTTGTTACCATCAAGTCCTTCTTTATAGGAAATTTGCATCATTACACAAGGTCTATCATATTTGTGGGCTAAATCATCCCATGTACATATATCAACCTTTGGTGTAGTAATGTTTACAGTTTGATTAAGTAATGAACTAAGTGTTGTTGCAGCTGTACCCATGCTAATATTCGAAATTTCACCAACAGCATCTTTTTCAGAATCTGTAAGACTAAAACTATCTTCACCAGATAATTCTTGCGCCGCTGTTTCAGATGGTTCTTCTACTTCTCCTGGCTCATCTAGGCCTGTGCCCATGCCGTTAAGTAAAGCATTAATTTCATCCTGCGATAGCATTCCGTCCATACGCCTAACCTTCCTCCTCTCTTATAACTTCAGTAACCCTCACTGCATATTTATCTTCAAAATAGCCTGGTAATGCCTTGAATTTCTTTATATTGCCTACATATACATCAAGTTCTTGGTCAACTTTTTTATTAAGCCTAATAATATCCCCATATTGAAGAGTTACAAAGTCAGCCACACTGATTTTAGATTTTCCAAGCACTGCCTTTATTGGTATTTCAGATCTTCTAATCATACCCTCAATCTCTTTTTCAAAGGTTTCGCCACCTTTTTCTTGCATATTAGCAAACCAGTACTTTGTATTTAATTTGTCCATAACTGGTTCTAGAGTGGTATATGGAAGACACACATTCATAAGGCCTTCCACTTCTCCAATTTTTAAATTCATAGTAACAATAGCTATAGTCTCTGTTGGTGAAATAATCTGGGCAAACTGTGAATTTGTCTCAATTCTTTCTAATCGTGGTTGAACCTTTACCACATTTTCCCAAGGTTCTTCCATTAAATTAACACAAATTGAAAGAATCCTATCAATAATAGTTAACTCTATTTCTGAATAATCTCTCTCCTTTTCTAGTGCATTTCCCTGACCGCCAAGTAATCTATCTACTATTGCAAAGCCTAAATTTGATGCCATTTCCAAAATTACAGAGCCATTAAGAGGATTCATTCCCACAACTCCAAGTAATACAGGATTAGATAAGGCATTTGAAAATTCAGAGTAAATTACAACTTCTGAGTTAACCACATCAACCGTTACTGATTTACGTAGATAAGCTGGTAAATTCGTTGCAAGTAACCGGCCATAGTTTTCAAAAATAATTTCTAGCGTTCGTAAATGTTCTTTGGCAAACTTAGATGGCCTAGCAAAATCATAATTTTTAATTTGCTTCTCATCCGAGTTTTTCATCTCATCTACATCAAGCTCACCACTACTTAAAGCCTTAAGCAAATTATCAATCTCATTTTGCGATAGAACTTCACTCATCTACTCCCTCACCTCTCTTTAAATCTCATCCTTCATATATGTTTACTGACAGTTACAGTTGTTAGCACTGAATAAATACAATTTGTCCGGAATCTTTCCTGTAACTGTGCTAAACAATCCTTCTCAAAATCTGCTTTATTATTAGCAATTGTCTGATATGTATACTTTGTTGTAGCTATATTTGATATATCACTTACAATTAAGGCCATTGATGTCTTAATTGTTTCTATCTTCTCGTTATAATCCTTATGGGATTTATTAATACCTACTGTAACTGAAAGAACTGCATAGTGAGTTGATTGTCCAACGTATGTAACTGTAATTGTTGTTTCTTCGCCGTTTGTAACACTTAAATATTCAATATTAGTCAAATCAGATGTGTCAGAACTAGCGCTAGTATCCTTTGTTCCACCAGCCACATCCAAATCTATTATTTCAGCAATATGAGTAATTAAGCTATTAGTTTTAGTATTAGTCTGAACAAGTGTAAATGTTAAAAATGCCGTTAAAACTAAATTAATAAGGCACAATGCTAAAATAATTACATTTAACATACTTTTCTTCACTAAAAGCACCTCTCTTCTCTATGAGTTAATATTGTTATATATCTTTATTTCTACTCTTCTATTAAGTGCCCTTCCATCTGCTGTTTCATTAGTTGCTATTGGCACATTCTCTCCTCTACCAGTACTAGTCATTGTACTTTCACTAAAATGAAATTCATCTACAAAATAACTATACACACTATATGCTCTATATAATGACAATTTCATATTATCTTCAATTAGAGCTGAATGCATTGGAACATTATCTGTATGACCCTCAATTGATATAATGTTTCCATCATATTCCTTAATTGCAGTAGCAACTGCTTTAAGTAAGGTTTTTGACTCTTCTTTTAATTCATAACTACCTGAGTCAAAAAGCGTACCACCACTTAAATTAAGAACAACATATTTACTTGTAGCAGTTATTTCAACTTGATTTGCTACACCTTGTTGTGCTAATTTTTCCATAATTTCATCAGACATTTCCTCTGATTGTCTTTGACCTTCTTCTTGTACCTCTTCATATGCAGACTTTACTTCCTGATCCATTTCCCCCTCTGCATCAAGACCCATACTGTTATAGTAAGTGCTAAGTTCATTTAACTGACTTGCTCCACTATTAACAAGTACACCTTCTTTAGATAGGGCTGAACCACCAGACGGCAAAATACTAAAGGAAGCTGCAAGACTTGCTGCAACCTCTTCAAACTTTGCTGCATCAGTGCTTGACATAGAGAAAAGTAAAACGAAGAAGCAAAGCAACAAATTCATCAGATCAGAGAATGTCGCCATCCAAGCAGGAGATCCAGCTGGAGCTTCATCTTCTTGCTTTTTCGCCATTTTTAAGCACCTCCCTCCGTAGAAATAGCCTCTCTAGCCTTTGGTGCTAGGAATGACTTAAGTTTTTCTTCAATAACTCTTGGGTTTTCACCAGCTTGAATTGAAAGTAAGCCTTCAATTACAATTTCTTTTAACTGAAACTCAATAGCTGCTCTTTGCTTTAATTTATTAGAAACTGGTGTACAAATCCAGTTAGCAAGAAGCGAACCATAAAGTGTAGTAAGTAAGGCAACGGCCATATTAGGACCGATAGTTGAAGCATCTGATAAGTTTTTTAACATATTAACAAGACCTACAAGGGTACCAATCATACCCCAGGCAGGACCTAGAGCTGCCCAAGTATCATAAAAGCCCGCTTTGTTTTTATGTCGTGAATCCATATTCATAAGTTCTGTTTCAAGAATTCCTCTTACAAGTTCAGGTTCCGTACCATCTACTATAAGTAAAATTCCCTTTTGCATAAAGAGATCCTCTAAACTTCTTGCAATCTCTTCAAGTGCAAGCAAACCTTCCTTACGAGCAACATTAGATAACTCAATTATCTTAGTTATGGTTGCTGCATGATCAAGTTTAGGATCCTTCATAGCAACGCCAATACCTGAGAAACTTCCTGTGAAGTCACTCATTGTATAACTGGCCATAAGCGAAGTTAAAGAACCAAAAATTGTAATAATAAGGGATGGTATATCAATAAAGTTTCCTAGGGCGGCCACACCACCGGAAGAAATAATACCGAATAATACCATGACCAAACCAAGAACTATACCACCAAGTGTAGCTATATCCATTTAAAGACCCACCCTTCTTTAAAAGTTTAGTAATTACTGTTATTAACATTTATAACTGCACTAAATATCTTATTTTTATAGTCATAGACTAAATCTAGTACCTCATCTAATGTTTCCTTTACAAGATATTTATGTCCATTAGTTAATGTAATAACTGTGTCTGGAGTCTCTTCAATAGATTCGATTAGCTCTGCGTTTAAAACAAATTTTTTATCGTTAAATCTAGTTACATTAATCATTCTTTCCTCCAAGACTCTTTAATATTCTAATTTTGGATTCTAGTACTATTAATTTATTAGTCACGAAATACTTCTAGTAACATTAAAACACTTTTAGCTAAATTTTGCAATGTATCAATGTATTTATTTTTTCACTGTTTTTCTATATTTTATCATATTTCTTATAAAATGAAATATATTTTACACATATTTTTTCTATTATTTTATATTTTCAATACTTTTACTCTATAATTCTAGTACTCTAGTACTATTTTTTATTGCTTCTTTTAAAAAAAATGGAGGCAATAAATGCCTCCATTTAATATTGTTTACTTATTATCTCTTTAAGTTAATTAATTCCTCAAGTAATGTATCTGAAACAGTGATAATTCTTGAATTTGCCTGGAAACCACGCTGTGTTGTAATCATTGATGTAAATTCCCCTGATAAATCTACATTAGACATTTCAAGAACACCTGATGTAATCTTACCATCACCTGTTGTAACTTCCTGTCCAATACCATCAAAAAGTCCAGAGTTAAGTGTTGCTGACCATAGGTTTTCGCCTGCTTTTTCAAGACCTTCTGGATTAGCAAAGGATGCTACTGCAATCTGACCTATTGTTACTGTATCACCATTACTATAACTTGCGACAATACATCCACTTGCATCTATACCTACTGAAGTCATAGTACCTGTTGCCTTACCTGCTCCAGCCTTATTTCCTTCGTCATTTACAATACCCATTGAAGACTTAATAGATGTCTTATCAGAATACATTGTTAATCCTGTAGCATCAAGTTTAATCTCACTTGTATTTTCTGCACCTACAGTATCAAGATTAACTTCTGTCTGACCTGTACCATTATTATTAAGAGTAATTGTAATATCGCTGTTAGTATCTAGTGCTGCACCTGTAATAGCGTTAAAGCTAATACTTCCATTTACATCAAATGAAAGATTTGAAACTGAGCCATTTTGTGAGATAGATACTGGATTAATATTATATGTCTTTACTGTATCAGAACCTGTATCTTGATAATCAAGAGTAACAGTTGCCTGATAAGAATTACCTATACTATCATAAAAATTCATTGTTGTTGTAATTGAATCTGTTGATGATGCATTAACATTTCCTGAAAGTGTAAGAGCTGTTGTTCTTGCTGGTGCTGTATATGTAAATTTAGAACTTGTTACGTATAATTTTGAAACAAGATCTTTTACTACATTTCCATCAGCATCTGTTTGCCAACCCATTACATTAGCACCATCAGATGTAACTAAGGCACCTTCTTCATCAACCTTAAAATTACCAGCTCTTGTAAAGTATGTAGTACCCGCACTACTTACAATAAAGAAGGAACTTCCTGAAATCTGTAAATCATAAGGATTATCAGTACGTTCTGAAGCACCTTCTGTTGAAACTGCAGTTGCAATACTTCCTACAGAAGAACCAAGACCAACCTGTTTAGGGTTAGTACCACCTTTATTTTCACTAGGACCAGATGCGGTCTGAGTTGTTTGATAAAAAACCTCTGAGAAAGTCATTGATTGTGACTTATATGCCACAGTATTAACATTGGCAATATTATTACCAATAACATCCATTCTTGTCTGATGTGACTTTAAACCTGACACAGCAGAAAATAATGATCTCATCATAGTATTTGTTCCTCCTAATTATAGTTACAAAATGATGACACCATATTAATAGACTGTTGTTTTTATATCCTATCTGGCATTCAAGGATATTAACCTCCTAAATAGGTCCGGCTAAATTACAACCGCTCCATCAATATTAGTATATACATTTTCATCGCTATTTTTACTATCCATTGCCGTTACGATTAGCTTATTAGTTGTATTAACTATAAAAGCATAGTTATCAACTAACACAAGGGATTCTTTAATGCCTTTATCCTTTGCCTTAATGGTTCCCTGTTCTAGTCTTTTTAGTTGTTCATCGCTTAGAACAATATTTCTTTCTTCAAGTCTTTGATTTGCGTGTTTTGAAAATCTTACTTGGCCAATATTACTGTCTAAAATAACGGAATCAATGGATGCCTTTTTATTTAGTATTTCACTAAATTTTGGTCCCGTATAATCCTTATTGCTTGTATTTACCTTGTCCTTATTAATGACTAGGTTAGCATAAGCATCAATGGAGGCAATATTTCCATTTATTAATTTATTCATATCGGTCACCTCAATTAATCTTAATTGTTACACTTATAATATCGGTAAACTTAAGGATAAATTAACTTATTTTGACCATTCTTTAAAATATTCATCCTGCATTACAGTATCTAAATCTCTGATATCATAAAGCTTACCTTCAATACCAAGATAAACATCATCTTTTATTTCCTCCCAATAATCTACCTTTCCACCAATAAAGCCATCCTTATTTTGTGATGTCTTCATAATCACATACTTGCCAACAAGATCTGATGCGGTTTGTTTTACTTGATTTTTATTCATATCTGTTGTTGCCTCTACTTGTGTAAAGGTAGCAAGCTGTGCCATATATTTAGAGTTATCTGTTGGTTCTAGTGGATCCTGGTTTTGCATTTCTGCAACCATTAATGCCAAAAAACCTTCTACATCAATTGTAGTCTTATTTTTACTAGCACCATTAGAACTGACCTGTGAACTCATTGTCTGTGAAGTTTGTGTTACGCTACCATCGTCTCTAACATAAGACCATGCGCCTACTTCTGCTGCCATAGTGTTCCTCCTTTTCTTACTAAGCCATATAAGAAACTGACGAATTACCATTCTCAATTAAATCAATAGCCCTTAACTCATCCATATTTAAATCGTCTAAATCAAGGTCATTTAAGCTATCAAGATCTAGATTAAGTCGCTTATTCTTATTTTTGTTATCCTGATTGTCCTTATTATTATTTCCTGCATTTAAGTTATTCTCAAAGCCATGACTTTGAATTGTAACCTCTACAGCCTCGATTTTTATGCCTTGATTATTAAAATTTTCCTTTAAGGCAATCATTTGATTTTCAAGAGCCTTTTTAACAGCCTCTGTTTGAGCGGTTAAATGAGCTGTTATAATTCCTTCTTTTTGCGTAACTGTAATATGGACGCTACCAAGGTTTTCAGGATTTAGCATAACTTCAATTTCCTTTAGTCCCTCAGTATTAATAACCTTAATTTGATCCACTACCTGTCTTACAATATCAATCTGATTTACCTTAGGATCAAAACTTTCCTCAAAAGCTACTTCAAAATTCTTAGCTATATTATTAACAAAGATATTCTCAGAAAGTTCTACTTTACCTTGTTTATTAGCTGCCTTTTCATCTTGTAATAATGGTTTATCGCCACTATCTTCGTTTGTATTAGCTGTATCATTTTCCTTTTTTGCGACAACTATTTTTGATGCAATAACATCCCTTAAACTAGGCTCTTCATCTTCCTTTTTTACATCATCTAAGTTTGTTTTTGGAACTTCTACTAATACTTTCTCCACATTTTTGTCTACTGTTATGTCTTTTTTGTCCACATTAATTTTTATATCTTCCTTTAAGAAAATGTCTTTAAAATCCACTTTTGTAGCTGAGATATTTTCCTTAAATTCTTCAGGACTAATATTTAGTGTATCTGCTATTTCACTTATAGCTTCTTTAACAGTTTCATTAACATCAGCTAAAGCATCTGTAAAACTTCCATCAACAATTAATGCAACTTCACCTTGTCCATTTAATTCAACCATTAATTCTGTAATATTATCTAGATTAAATAGATCTAACACATTCATATTAAGAAGTGCCATGGTTTCAACTACTTCATCTTCACTAAGATCTAGCTTTTTAGCAATTTCACTTATTATTTCCTTGCCCTTTTCATTAACAATATCTTTACTAACTTCTTTAATTTCTGTGTCATTTTCTTTTATGTTAGTTACTTCTTCTCTAGTCTTATTATCACTTACATTACCCCTGCTATCATCCCTAGCTATTTTGCCTTGCTCATCTATTTTCTTTAGATTATTGTTATCGCTTATCTTATTAGAATCCGGTGAAGTATACTTTGCAGCTTCAGGTTTATTATTCTTAATTGATGAATTAAAAATCTGCCCAAATGAAAGATTTAAGTCATCGCTTTTTTTGCTTATATAATCTGACGCTTTTACAAAATTATTAACCGCTAAATTAGATTTAGCTATTACCACTTGTGCTACCTCCTTTCTTATTTATTAGATGTGCTATATTAGTCTACGTATTTTATATCGGAATTAATTTATATAAGATTAGTACAAGTTTTCTAATTAAGGCAGTCAAGACTCGAGGAGCGTTTAACTCAGTCGGAGCTTGTACCCCGACTGAGTTAAAAAAAAGCAAGATTTCTATATTACCATTTTTATCTGATAATATAAAAATCTTGCTAGATGTCTTTAAAATTTTAAGGATACATTATCTTAGTTAATTTAGCTGCAAAAACAGTATCCATAGCCGCCATTATAGCAGCCCTTTGAGTTGTATCTAGATTAAGTAAAATATCTGCCACAAGATTAGTATCTCCTGTCATCTCTTCCATAATCTTAGCTGCATTAGTAGCTTCCATATTTCCAAATGTACTTGCCCATTCCTTAACTGCTGCAGAGTAAGCCAAATCCTTAACTACTCTTTCATAAATCTTAGCTGCATTATCTGCATCAATTGATTCATACCAGGTCTTATAGTTTTCTATATCCGGTGCATTATCTGTATAAACAACTTCCGTATCAAACTTATCTTTTAATTCCTGATAATACTTTGCATTATCTTCAAAAACCTTTAATCTTGCAAGTTCTGCCTCAAGTTCCGTTATTCTTTCAGAAGATCCATTATTCTTTAAATCATCTAATTCACTTTCTAGTTCATTAATTCTATCAAGAGCTTCCGATAAGGTTTTATAACTTGTTCCTGTTTCATTAACGACCTCATCATCCGTTGCCTTTGGTAAAATCATATTTACTCCCGGTACGTTTTTTAAATAAGGACGAAGCATACTTCCTACTCCACCCACATTCATTTTTATAAGTAGGGCAAAAATTGCAAGCCAAATAGCAATAACAATTAAAGCCACCAAAAGCCCCACAAGTTTTGAGACAATGCCCCCTTCTTTTTCCTCATCTGGATTTTGTAAATCCTCAATCTCATCTTTTGACTTCTTCTTAGCCATACAGATTTCCCCCTCTAGAAAAAAAGTCCATTACAATTTATTAATTATTTAACACATTTAATTACTACGATTATTGTAATTAAAACTTACAACTTCGTCAATCTCTTTCATTTCCTGTGCACTAATTTCTAACTTAAATTCCTCAAAGGCCTTTTCCTTTAATATATCCTGTATTTTTCTTTCTTTAACAGCATCTGCAAGTCTTTGTTGCGCTAGCTCTAAATTTTTTTTAGCAACTTCAACTTGAACTAGTTGGGCCTTTATTTGTTCCCTTGATACTTTTATACTTTCCCCTAATCTTCTTAGTTGGTTAACATCAATCTTATTACTAGTTGCCTCCCTTAATTCCTGTTCGTAAATTCTTAGCCTGGTTTTTAATTCCTGTAGCTTATTTTCTTCAGCTGTGAGCTTTCCTTGGGCTAGGGCAAATTCCTGTTTTCTAGTATTTTCAATTTGTTCCTTAACCTTTAGGACATTTTCCATCTTATATACAAACTTTGCCACATTTATCTCCCCTTTAGTTTTTAGCTCTGGCATTATTTAGCTCTAATGCCATTTAAATTAAGGGTTCCATTTTCAAAATCTTCATAATCATCAAAAATCTCGTTAAGCATTTCTAATTCTTCCTCAAAGCTAAATTTCTCATCTGTATCCTGGCATAAAAAGTTATTTACCTTATTAATCTTATATACTGCATAATCAATATTTTTATTAGTACCTTTTCTATAAGCACCAATATTAATTAAATCTTCAGCCTCATTATAGGTTGCAAGTACTGTTTTTAGACGACCTGCCATTTTTTTATGCTCCTTAGATACAATTTGACTCATACATCTTGAAATGCTTTGTAAAATATCAATTGCAGGATAATGATTTTGATGACCTAATTTCCTTGATAACATAATATGACCATCTAGAATAGAACGAGCAGTATCTGTGATTGGTTCATTAAAATCATCACCATCAACTAATACTGTATAAAGTCCTGTAATTGAGCCTTTGTCAGCCATTCCTGCCCTTTCAAGTAATTTGGGCATTTCAGAATAAACTGATGGTGGATATCCCCTTGTAACTGGTGGTTCACCGCTTGCAAGACCTATTTCTCTTTGAGCCATAGAAAAACGTGTTAAAGAATCCATCATAAGAAGCACATCTCTTCCCTGATCTCTAAAATACTCTGCAATAGCTGTTGCTGTCTTAGCTGCTTTATTTCTAATAAGAGCTGGTTTATCAGAAGTTGCTATAACAAGTACACTTCTTTTCATACCCTCAGGTCCTAAATCTCTTTCAATAAATTCCCTAACTTCCCTGCCTCGCTCTCCAATTAGAGCGATAACATTTATATCAGCTTTGGTATTTCTTGCAAACATTCCAAGAAGTGTGGATTTTCCCACACCTGAACCTGCAAAAATTCCAATTCTTTGACCCTTGCCAACAGTAAGTAAGCCATCTACAGCCTTAACCCCTAGAGGTAAAACTTCACTTATTATTTCCCTATCCATAGGATCAGGAGGTGTAGCCTCAACAGAATACTCTTTAGCAAATTCAAAATTAGCACCATCTGTTGGATTTCCAAGACCATCAAGGATATGACCAAGGATTTCATCCCCTACCTTTACACCTAATGGATGTTCTGTATTTTCCACAACAGAGCCAGGACCTATTCCATCAACCACATCAAAGGGCATAAGAAGCACCCTAGAATCTCTAAAACCTACCACTTCCGCATATAAAACCATAGACTTATCTGCTGAATAAATCTTACAAAGGTCATTAAGCTTAGCATCTGGTCCTACTGATTCAATTGTAAGTCCTACTATTTTTGTAACTTTCCCAAGTTTATCATAAAATGATTTTTCTGTTAAAGCATAATACTTACTTCTATCAACTAGTGCCATAATTATCCCCTTTAAACACAGCTTAGTAATTTCAAATCTTTAATAAGATTATCCAACTCAATATCAAGACCACAATTAAATACCCCTGTATCTGTCTCAATAATACACTCATTGCGCTTCATAGTTGGATCCTCTAATATATCAATGTTTACTTCCTTAGACATGGCCACATAAAGCTTTCCCTGATTGTTTATAAGAAACTTATAATCATCAGGTGAAACCTTAATTATAAAATTATAGCTACTATCTGCATTTCTCATAACCCCATTTATTAAATGCATAATAATTTCATGATTATCCTCTGCAACTGTTAAGGTTACTTTTTTAAAAACATCTGTTAATATCTCAACTAATTCAGGTTCAATATTTGCCTTTTTTTCTTCATATTCTGCCTCAAGACTAGATAGTTTTTGTTCATATTCATTTTCTAAATTTGCCTTTAAATTCTCTATCTCTTCATTGGCACTATTTAGTCCTTCATTATATCCAGCATTTTTTGCATCCTGTCTTATTTCTTCAATTTGAGCATTAGCATTACTTATTATTTCATTAGCCTCATTATTAGCTTCATCAATTATTAAACTTGCTCTTTGGTTTGCCTCTTCAATTATTTGCTCTGCTTTTTGATTTGCAAGTTCACTATTAAATTCACCATTAGATTCACTATTTAGTTTACTAACTTGTTCACTGCCATTATCAGCTGATAAATTAATACCCTTAGCCTCCATTAGTATTTCAGCCTTTTGCTGCATTAGCTGTTCTCTTCTATTAGCCCTTGTAATGCTTATAGCTTCTTTTTCCTCATCAGAAACATCAGGGCCAAAACCTCTTTCTTCCATTTGGTCTAGTCTTAATAGTTCTTCATCTATATCTGCAGTTAAATCGGCATATTCATCGGCATCCTCAAAAAGCGCATCATAATCTGGTAATTCTACTTCTTTTGCATCTAAGCCATTTACAAAGCCATCCTCGTCTTTTCTTTGCATTTTTTCTTTAACGGCCAAAATCTTTTTTTGTATTAAATCATTATAATCAATTACTCTTTCATCTTTATTTACTATCATTCCTCGTCTTACTAGATTAGACAATGATTTCGTCACCTCCACCTCTAGCAATAACAATTTCTGCAGAATCCTCGAGCTTTCTAATAATATTAACAATCTTTTGCTGTGCTTCTTCAACATCCTTCATACGAACAGGACCCATAAAGTCCATATCTTCCTTGATCATAGAAGCAAGACGACTTGAAAGGTTGTTAAGAACAACATTTTGTACTTCCTCAGTAGCACCTTTAAGAGCAAGTGAAAGGTCTGCATTTTCAACATCACGAAGAACTCTCTGAATTGATCTATCATCAAGTGAAAGAATATCTTCGAATACGAACATCTTCTTTCTGATTTCATCAGCAAGCTCTGGCTCTTCAACTTCAAGAGTTTCCATAATATGTTTTTCAGTACCTCTATCAACTGTATTAAGGATTTCAACAATGGCATCAACACCACCAACAATTGTGTAATCCTGATTAACAAGACTTGATAATTTACGCTCTAATACCTTTTCTACCTGCTTAATTACATCAGGACTTGTTCTATCCATTAAGGCTATACGCTTAGCAACATCTGCCTGTTTTTCTGGTGCAAGGGAACCTACAACCATTGAAGCCTGACTTGCAGGAAGGTAAGATAAAATAAGGGCAATGGTCTGTGGATGTTCATCCTGAATAAAGTTAAGAAGCTGTGAAGAATCTGTTTTTCTAATAAACTCAAATGGACGAACCTGTAAACTTGCTGTTAACTTACCAATAACATCCTTAGCCTTATCTTCACCAAGGGCTTTTTCAAGAAGTTCCTTAGCATAAGAAATACCACCTTCAGCAATATACTGCTGAGCTAAACATACTTCATAGAATTCAGAAAGAACAGCTTCCTTTGTCTGGGGTGAAACACTACTAGTATTGGCAATTTCAAGGGTTAACTGCTCAATTTCCTCTTCCTTTAAATGTTTAAAAATCTTTGCTGATTTTTCTGGTCCAAGGGCAATTAAAAGTGTGGCTGCCTTCTCAACGCCATCCATTTCATGCTCTCCATTACTATTTGTCTTAGCCATAGGCTACACCTCCCTTATTAATTCCAATCTTCATTAAGCCAGTTACGAAGTAGTAAGGCCACCGCTTCTGGATTTTCATCCACGAATTTTTCAATAGCAATTCGAGTTTCTGATTTTTCTTGAACATCAATATCATCAACTGTCTGTTGGGCAGTTGCTTCCTTAGTTGTAGCTAACATATCTTCAACGGATAACTCAGGCTCTGTTTCCTCAACTGTAAGAGGTCTAGTACTTCTAAGAACAACTAAGATAAGAATCACAAGAATAGCAATTGCAAGTAAGACCTGAATCCAGAAACTTGCTGTGCTTAAGATATTACTTGCTGGCTTATCTTCAAAATATGGCACCTGATATGCTACAACACTTATGTTATCTGTGTTTCCTATACCAGTTCCCTTTGAAATAATCTGAATCCAGTCATTGTCCACTTCTAGTTTTACTGATTCAGCATTATCTATCTTATACTGTTCCCATGTAGTACCGTCTAAGAGTCCAGCATCCTTCACCTCCTGTTCTTTATAAACCACCTTTTGAATAAGAGTTACACCTATAGTCGATGAATCATAAATTATTTTTCCTGGTTCACCATTAGTAGTTTTTACAATTTCATTTGGCATATACGAATATTGTTTAACTGTATAGGTTGATGTGGAATTGTTTCCATCTGTAATATCATATGTAGTCTCATCATTACTTGTGGTTCCAGGAGTTCCACTAGCACCTGTGGTGCCATTAGACTCTAATTCATATGATTCCTTATAAAGTCCTTCTTCTCTACCTTCCTGTGCTGTATATGTTGTGGCAATTTCATTAACCGTATCCCAGTCAAGATCTAGATTAATTGCAATATTTGCCTCATCATATAGACCACTACTTGTTATTGCCTTTTGTAGTGATAAAGTAACTGTATTTTCAATTGTTGACTTGTATTTCAATCTTGAATTTAGGGTAAAAGTTGATGAGGAACCTGAATTGATTCCGCTAAATAACACATCCCCATTATCATTAGTAATAGTGACGTTATTAGTTGTTGAATTACCTACTGATGCTGCCAAAAAAAGCGCAATTGCTTCTGCAGATTCTTCATTGAAAGCACCTGTAGTTGTTAATTTTGCAGCAACAACAGTCTCAGCTGTCTTTGCATAAAAACTTGATGTATCCTCTGGAATTGTAACATTAACCTCTGCTGCCTTAATACCATTGTAACCTGTTAAATCCTTAGCCAATTTACTTCGCAAAAAATTAGCATACTTTTTTAATCTGTCAGAATCTGTAGTTGTTAAGTTATTAGACATTGCCTCTTCAAAAGTATATCCATCAGCTGTAAAATTTCCAGACGCAATCTTTATTTTGGCATTGGTTAAGTCCTTTTTCTCAACATAAATAGTCAAGTTGTCGATTTTATGATGTATACCTTCTGATGTAAGTAACTCATCTACCTCTCCAAGAGTTTCATAATCAGCACAAGTTTTTAAAATCTCATACTTTGGCCTAGATAATACAATCGACAAAATGGTTACTGCTACAATAAAAACAGTAACCCCTACGGCAATTATAATTTTTTGAACCTTAGAAAGGCTCTTTAACATCTCTAGTATCCTAGTCGGTATTTCCCTCAATCTCTCTAACATAATTTACACCCCAAATCCTTCAAAATTGGTTTATCCCTTAAATGTTCATATTCATAATTGTGTTATAGCTCTCAAGAGCCTTATCTCTTATAGCCACTGTATATTGAAGAGCTATATTAGCTTGCTGCTGATAAACCCCTAATTCATGTGGATTTTTAATATTACCAAGGGCAAAATCCACTTCAGCCTGCTGTGCTTTTTCAATATAGTCATTAGTGCTTCCAAGTAAGCTTGATACAGAAGAATAA
>Ga0247611_10002030_pt1 | contig 34240 bp, 27 predicted proteins | sample 177DNAGHGhighgp2_FD_192422 | JGI IMG/M metagenome (GOLD analysis project Ga0247611, IMG submission 192422) | Sheep rumen microbial communities from Palmerston North, Manawatu-Wanganui, New Zealand - 1770 DNA GHGhigh gp2 | ecosystem: Host-associated > Mammals > Digestive system > Stomach > Rumen... | reverse complement strand
GTGCCTGCATATGTATCCCCTTGAGCTGCTACTATTTCTTTTGCATGGTCAATGAGAGCAATACAGTCACCACGATATTTAGCGGTAGCTGTCATTGAGCTTAAAGCACTTAATGAGCTAGCTGCACCAGTTGTGAGGAATTTAACCTTGTATAAACCTCTATCTTTAAGTTTAGTCCAATCAACAGCAGCGGCAATATTATCAAAGTTAATCTTACCTTCTACTGTAAAATCAGTCTCATTTCCGAAAGACTCGAATAAAACTAATAATCCTAATTTAAGGTATTCCTCAGCCATCACAGCATTTAAATTAGTATCACTATAATCACCGACTTTTTCTCTGAAAGCTTTAGTTGTTCTAAATAGAGTAGGTTCGAATATTTTTGCAGTGGAATCTACACTGTTTGCTACACAACCAGGGATGTAGACAATATTAGTATTTTCTTCATCCATGCTACCAGCTACTGTGTTATCTTTTTCATTAATATAGACGTGTGGCATTTTATAGTCTCCTTTAATATAAATTTTTCAGTAATTTATCATTTAATTTAGCCATGCTAAATTTATATCTAATTGTTGCTATCCTCTACGGATTCATCTAATTCAACCTCATAGTCTTCAATATCTACGAGATTCTCAAATGGAACACTAAATAGATAAGCATCATCAATAACTAATGAGATGGTCCATCTATAGAATTGTCCTGGAAATAATCTGCTCGGTATATCACTGTTATCCTGCACAGGCGATACAATTCTTACATTACAGTCATGCTTGTAATTCACATTATTGTAAGGAAGTTCTATAGTTAATTTTGGATGATTTATGAAATTAAACACGAAGTTTCTTACATACTCATCTGCTTGCTTCAATGTCTTAGTATAAATATCTAATTGATAATTAAGTACCATCGGAATAGCATTGACCTGTAAGCTCTTAGCCTTTTGCTTAGCTCTCAATTCAGATAGCCATTGCTGTTTCTCTGACTCTGTCTTTAACTCAGACGGAAATTCAGGATGAGCAATCATCAAACCATCAAAGGACATTGGTTTCTTGTGGTCAGAGCTAATCTCTACATTAGGAGCTCTAGATAAAGATATAAATGGTAAAGTAATAGCTTTATCCTTCTGCATATCTGAGATAGTCTGAAATAATCTTAAAGATTGGTCTGGACCCATTACTTTAAGAGTATCACCTTTAATCCATTTTTGAATCTTTTCTGTTAATGCATCGTCGTAATAACTAACTGACATATTAATTTCCTGGTGAATATCTATTAACTAACAGTGCTCTGTTATTATTAATATAATTCTCTATCTCCTTATATACTCCTGTACCTTTTACTTCAGTCGTACCGTAATCGATAATACTAACTAGTTGTCTTACTGTAAAGCTATCAATTCTTAATACGTTACTTACCTCTACAATGTAGACTTGATTTACTTTCTTAATCTCCCAATTCTTTACTGCATATCTCAAGATGTCTAATGCATTATACTTTACTCCTAGACTAGCTAGGTACATATCCATATTTTCAAATCTTAATGGGTCCACCTCTGCAGTTATCTTATTTATAATTACATTTGGAAGGTATTCCTTCAAGAACTCCTCAGGTACTATCTGTGAAAATATTATCATTATAATAACTTATTATCTCTGAAGTATGTAACTAATTTGTTAGCATCCTCTGAAGTGAGATTACCTATTCCTTTCGATAATATTTTAGATATTTCTCTACTATCCCAACGTAGACGTTTGAATGGAACCGTATTTCCTTGGTTGTTATCGAAGTCTGCCTTATCTCCTAATTCAGCTTCTCGTTCTTTAGAGATATTTGTTCCTTCTGAAGAAGTATCTGTATTGGCCTCTAAATCATCTGCCTTGTCTTGCATTCTCAAGAGTCTAGCTTGAATCTCTTCAGCTGAATTAATGCTACCAGTTGTATCCCCATTAGCAAATATAATCATATCTCTAAAATCTTCATAGCTGATTTTCTTAAAGTCGTATTGACCATTTTTCTTACGACCTTGTGGACCGAGAATTTTATTGATTCTTTCCTCTGTAGGTTTTATTGCATCTCTCACTGATTCTTTATCTAAGTCAATATATGGTCTAACATTATTCTTCTTAGATAACCAGTAATAGGCTTGAACAATGAATGTAGAATTCTGCATATCGTATAAATTATCATTTAGAAGAATACTCTTATCTACAGATTCTTCACGTAAATTCTTATCGGTGATAATACTTTCTGACCACCAATTAACTAAGTTTCTAAATTGGTCTGCAGTATCAAACTTCTTATCTCCTACTTTAAAATAAGTATTTAAGAATTTTAATAATGGGTTTGTCTCTTCCTGGAAGGCTCTATCACCGAGACTCATACATGTTCTAACTAATACATCTCTAATTGGTTTTAACTTTTCTTTGAAATTAACTAGTAAGTCACAATTATCAATGAAATAATTAATAAATGTTTCAATTTCACGTGTATTAGATAGAGTTCTATATGCTTGAGTCCATTGACCCTTCTCAATTAATTCTTTAGTTTCATCTGGTAGATTCTCTACTGTATACTCAGATGGCTTTCTGGAAACAGGAGAAATTGGTTCATCGTCGCCAGGGGCTTCAACTAATTTTCTAAATTTCATTAAAAATTATCCTCCGTTTCCAATACATTAAAGTCTGATTGACTAAAGTCTTCAATATCAGCCTGCTCTTGTTTATCTTCCCATTCAGGAGCTATTTCACATGCAATGCTGGCTGGGTAGACTTGAATTGTTGACATCCTTACTACACGGAACACACGACCTTCAGAGTTATCAATACCGGATGGGATAATGAATAATGACCCCGCTTGTAATCCTGGTAAGTCATATGCACAATGAATGATGGACATTTGTTCTTGTTGTTCAACCGCCCATCCAAGTTTCTTCATTGTCCATATAGATGGGTGTTCATCGAAAATGACACCGGTTAACATCGGAGTCTCATATTTGGCATCTAAGTCACCGTGGATGTCCCAGTTCTTTAGCCCTTCTTTAGGAGCTCTATATAGAACATTAAGGCCAATTAATTTGGTCATCTCTTTGAACCAGGTACGATGTAACTCTATATCCTGTTTATGTAGAAGTATACCAGTGTCTCTTTCTTCCATTTTATCTCTTTCTTAAAGGTTCAATTTTACCTTTGACTTTTGTATCTCCAGCTTTGTAGCTGTAAGATAAGCTTTCACTAATTAATCTCTTGTCTCTAACTTTACCAAGAAGTGTAAATGCTTTAGCACTTTCAGTGAAAGTTTTATTTGAGCCAATTAATTTTAATTGACCTTTCTTTGTAATTTCTCTAGCCTCGAATACGAATTTTGTTTTCTTTTCAGCTCCACTCTTGAATGTAATAGTACCTTCTAAGATAGCTTTATTATGTTCATCATCGAGTTTTGCATCTGTTGTCACATAGGACTTGACATTTGCATAATTTTCTTTTAAATATCTATTGATTAATTTATCATATCTATTACTGTCAATTTCTTCTAATTGAACATCTGTCTGATTGCATTCTTTAACTGCATGTCTAGCTGCTTCGCATTCTTTACATCTAGCAACTAAACCGTTGAATAGGTCAGCCTCTTCAGGAGTTAAGAATGATTCTACATCTTCAGTACCATCGTCAATCATTAAGATAGCTTCACATGTATCCATTGGTTTGTTATTATCTTCTAAGTCAATGATTGTTTCGTCATCATCGCCAAATGCAAACCAAGCATCCATTTTATTTTTACGAGTTAACTTATCAAGCATGTTCTTCTCATCAGTTGTAAGTTCAATTTTCGTACATGGTTCTTGAGCAACTGGTTTAACATCTTCACCTAAGCTTTCTTTATAACCATTAGCGAACATAGCTTTTCTTTGGGCATCTGCAGCTTTCTTTGTTTTAAATTCACCGTGTGTGCCTTCTTTGCCTTTATTAACCCATTTATCACCTTGTTTAACAGTATCCTCTTCAAGGTCTTCCTCTTTCTTATCTTCATGTGGAAGAGTTGGTATTGGTTCAGATGGTTCTGGTTTCTCCTCAGGTTTCTCTTCTTCTTTATGTTCAGGTTCTTTTGGTTCCTCTGGTTGTTTTTCGGATGGAACACTTGGTTCAGCAAATGGGTCAACATCTAAGGAAGCTAACATACCAATTAATTCAAAACCGTCTTTAGCTCCACAATGTGGACACTCTTCGTCAACATTGTAAAGAACTTCGTCATCGTCAGATTCACCTTCAGATTTAACTAATTGGTCTCTGCTCTTATAGATTAATGTTCTACATGTTGGGCATCTAAGAGCGATGCTACCAATATATGATTGTTGTAAATCATCAACTGTATCAGCATTGACATCAACTATTTGTTCAATTGTGTCACCTTCGTCTTTATCTAAGATAGCTTCAGCTTCCTTAACTTCTTCATCATCTTGAAGATTGAACTTAGCTTCCTCCTCTAATGATTCATCTGCATCCTCCATCTCAAGTTGGTCTAACATTGATTGAGCTCTTTCGAAATCTTTAGCTGAGACATATAAACCATCATCTGCCATCTCATATTCAATATCATTGGCATCTAACTCAGCAGCTAAGTCCGTAGCATCTGCTTTTGAATTACGAGTTTTAATAAACTTTTTATCTGTGTTTAAAGATTCTTCTTGTGGTTCTTCAGCTGAAGCATCTTTAATGTCTGCTGGATTGATTTCAGCTTCTACTGGAGGAAGTGTTTCACCGTTATCTTCTGGTTCAACTTCTGCTTCTTGCTCTTCAGCATCTGGGCCATCACCGACGAAATCTCTAACATTTGTGTCATGGTCCTCAGGGTCAGTATCTGAAGATTCTGGTTCAGTCTCCACACCTTCAGTACCATTAAGTTGACCATCAGCAGCATCAACAACTGAAGATACCATTGAGTCTAAATTGACTCCTTCCATGTGCAAACTATCAATGAAATCGTGTTCACTGTCTAAAATTTCAACTAACACACTTTCAATGTTGTTGACATCGTATTCGTCAAATAAGATATCACAAGATTCACCATTATTTAGACCTTCCATGAATAAATAAAATGTTGTACCATTATTATCGAATTCATGAGTTAAGATATATGAACCTGCTTCATCAAATAAATCTTTGACTGTTTTGTCTGCATCTGATGCTCCTTCAGCTGGTTCTGCTTCGATATCTTCGAAGATAGGTTTCTTAACTGGTTCAATAACAACCTTTAAGTCTTCTAACGATTTAAATGCATTTCTAATTATATCTCTGTTGTCCATCTTACATCTCCTTGCACATTAATCAATTGGGTATACTATTTGAGAATTTACTCTCAAGATTTCTTCTAAATTATCTAATTCTTTCTGACCCTCGGCCAAGATTGTTTCGCCATCTTGCTCCCAGAGAGAACTGCTAGTTTTATATCTGGTTCTTATTCTTCCTAAGATAATTTTTGTTCTAGCTAAGAACATTCTTCTTAAGATATCAATCCAGTAATTACTTTTAACATCTTCAACGTTATCAAACTTTGGAACGTATTCAATGGTGACAGCAGTTGGTTTGTCGAAACCAGAATTGATATATAACTTACCTTTTTGATGGTCTTGTTTGAATACCATGTCAGTTGAAGTTGTATTTCTAACTTGTAACATTGTATTGTAAGCGGCATAATTGAGGAGATAATCATTTAAGTTGTACATTGTTCCACCATTAGTAAAAGCCATCCATGTTTGTACATACATTGGGTCCATGACACCTTGATGATTACCCGTCTCGGTATCACCAACATAGCCTTCAACTCTGTACACTCTGGATACTGAACTAATTTTTGTATTATCAATATCTATGCAGCTTGCATATGGGACTGTCATAAATTCGGTTGTATCAATGAATCTTTGAATCTCCTGTAGAGATAGATAAAGAACCTTCTCAAGTTGTTCATCAGTAAGCTCTAATGTGAGGATACCACCGGTTAATTCTAGTTTTATACTTTCAATATATTCTTTCTCTGTCATTTATACGGCCTCGTCAAAAATACTAAGTCATTTAATTTAGCCATTTTTATTATACAATAAAAAAGAGGTTTTTGTACCTCTTTTATTATTCAAGACTTAATTTTCTTGATTTAAGTTCATTTTTCAACTTCTTCAAGTTGTCCAAGTAACCTAGATTTCTGCATTCCTTGAATACAAGATTTCCGATACCATACTCACCTTCTTCGGCAATACTTGTCTTTCTGAGGTCATAGATATCTTCAATGAAGTCTTCAATCTCTTGAATCTTACCATCTGCATCGAAATCTTCTTCAAGTGCGGACTCATCACCTAAATCACAAACTGGACATTGACCGTTATCATTGAGAAGGGTACCACAATGTTTACATCTCTTCTCATCTTCCCAAGCATCATCTGGAATCTCTGGTTCATACTCAAAGATTAAGGATGGGTCGATACTTACTTGAGAACCTCTGCTTCTATCAAAACCAATAGCTTCAGCTGCTTTATATAATAGGTTATTTAAAGCTTGTTTTTCAGACACCGCCATTGTATGTAATTCTGCACGGTCTTTAAATTTTCTTCCGAACCTGTAAATAGGACCGATATATGTATAATGAACTTTCTCAGAAAGTGCTTCTAATACTGTATCATCTAAAATAGTTAAATCTTCACCTTTGACAATCTCGTCATAACGTTCTTGCCACTTACTAAATTCTTTATCAAAAGCTTCTTGGTCAACTTCTGGAATATCTTCTGCTACAGGCTCTTTAATCCACTTATTATTTAACACAGAGAAGACACCATTTGACTTAAGTGCAGATTGTGCACGGGCCTCACCTAATGGTTCATCATTTAATTGTTCTGTATCATCTGTCTCAACATAAATTTCAACTGGGATTCCATAGAAATCAATATCTAATTTATTATTGAATAGTGAACGATATGCTGAGTAGAGTAGTGGATATAAATTATCTGGACATTTCAAACTCTTTGTATCCATTCTAATGTGAATATCTAAATCAGACTTATCATTATAGTTATATGAGCAGTTGGAACCGACTAATACAATATCGTTAACCTTAAACTTAATTTCATCATCTTCGAGACCATCTGTGAATTCTTTAACGATTTCAAGAATCTTCTCTCTGACTTCAGGCTTTAAGTTATTACCTTCGTCCCAAAGTTTAGGATTGAGAGTATTGTGCTTTTCAGCTTTCTCATCAATTCTATAACCCCATTCTTTACCGTTTTTAATATCATGCCAATCATCGTTATTTCCTTTAGCACGAAGTACACATATTGTATTACGTGGGTGTTCCATAAAGAAGGCCTCTACTGCTTCTTTAGCAGCTGGGCATAGGATATATCTACCATCCTTGAAAAGTTGTTTATGTATAACAACACTGTCCTTTGGTGGTTTGAATTCTGGATGATTACGTCTATCATATCTACCCCATTTTGGATATTCTAAGAATGAATCACGAAAATCTGTTACAAAGTATTTAATATTTGGGGAGTCAGATATCCCAATTGCATGAGGAGTGACATCTTCATTCATCTCTGAAGACCAAATCTTCTTTGGGCTACCGTTTACATAGTGTAAAACTTCCCAGTGTCCTTGACGACTCTTCGCATCTTCAATAGCAGATTCCCTACCACCTTCTGAATAAACTGTAGAGTGTCTCGGATTTAATCCATCACTTACTACATAGTAGTCATCAAATGATTCATCTAATTCTTCAGCTAAAATTCTATAGGTATTACCAAAATGCTGTACACCCGAATTTGAACCAAAATCTTTTACAGCACTGATAACACATATTCTAGTAGCCGGATTCTCATCAAAGAATTTTCTAACACCTTTGAATACATCTTTATTTTTTCTTCTTCTCAATAACTTATCGTTTAGATACTCATCTCTTCTCACTGCATAGGCGGTTTCAGGAATACGAGTAATCCATATTTTTTTCCATTTAGGATATCCATATTCATCTTCACCATTAGCAACCGTTCTTGATTGTCTGAAACGTTTGGTATCTTCGTATGTGAAGTAGTATCCTGTATTTGTATTAACGACATCCTCACCTAATCCAGCAGGAGCAGTAATAGTACTTTCACCACTACCTGAGCTGACATGATTAAAGTGTTGAACATTTAATTCAACATTTCCAGCGTTAGGATTGACAAACCAACCTCTAGCACCTTTCTTGTCGGTTTTCTTATGCTTTCTAGCTCTCTTTTTTAATTCATTATCTTTAGATTCATCTATGGCTTCTCCACCTAATTGAATAGTTGTAGTTGGTATATCCTCTGGGTTAACCCACGGGCATCTCATATCTATACCACCAGTAATTTGTCCTGAGTGGTCAAGTCCTGTTCTGATATTTCTACCTCCAAATCCAATGGAGTATGTCATCTGATATTTACGGTCATATTTAAGGTCGAAGTCTAAAATAGCATCAATTATTGTTTTCAATGCAGCTAAGTCCTCAAAATCTTCTATAGTTCTTACATTGTCAAATCTATCTCTACTATAAATCTGGAAATGTAATTCTTTAGCCTCAGGATTATCCTCGTCTGGGTATTCATTTATATATTCAATCTCAAATCCTAAATCATCAAGTAACTTCTTAAATTCATCGACAATCTCTTGTTCAATTGGCATGAATTCTTCATGTACTTTATGCTTAGCACGTCTTGTAAATGAACCTTTACCTTTCTTAGGCTTAAATGTTTGACTACGTGTTCTTCCCCACATAGCGGCTGCATTTGGGTCTCTAGCTTTAACAGATGATTTCTTTTTCTTCTCTAATAAAGCTTCTGCTAATTTATTGACAGCATCGTCTAAATCATATTCAGCTTTATCATACATTAAAACATATCCATCCCAAACATCATCCGCAATATCTGTTTCTACCTTATACAAAAGAGGATAATACCCTGTTTCATCTCTTAATTTATTAAATACTTGTCTTAAATCATCAAGATAATTATCCCAGTCACCTGAGCCATTTTCTCCACCAGTAATCATGAAAGAGGCCACTGGTCTTCCATCCATTCTTTCCTTTTTATCAACATCATAACAAATGAGATGACCAAAGTCAATTTCTTCATTCTCAAACTTTTCAGTGCACCAGTCAGTATTATCACCATCTTCAAGCTCAAATAACCTGATTTGTGAACCACTGTGCTCGAGGACATCTTTAATCTTATCCGCTAAGCTTTGAGTTTCAGTTTGGGAACTAACCTCCTCAGTTACTTCTTCTACTTCAACTAGATTTCCATCGTCATCCAACTTCATCTCAACTGACTCAGGAGCTTCACCATAAAAATCATTATATAAATCATTGAGCATGTTAATCTTAGCTCCATCAGCGAAGATTACTAAACCGCCCTCCATTGTTTCACCTGGATAAATCTTATAAATAGTATATCCCTTCTCAGCTGCTGCTTTAGCAACATCTTCCTCAGTAAGTTCAGAGTTTAATCCGGCCTCTACTGTTAAATCAGTGGCAAAACAAAAACTTGGAGTATCATGCCCATCTTCATCGTGTAAATGTGTTAAATCATATAGGAGATTTTCAAATTCTGTTTTATCCATGTATTCTTCCTCTTATTTATTTAATTTATTTAAGAATCTCATTTCTTTTCCTGGAGCTAAATGTTCCTTGAGAATACCTAGAATTTGGTACCCTAAGATAGCTGTAATTACTTCTTCTGGATTCTTTACTTTACTGTACTCAATAAATTGCTTTCCATCCTCAGATAACACCATCAATGGGTGGTCTGCTTTAACTTTAGTTGATAATAATTTAATTATACTGAATAAGGTATCTTCTTGCTTCTCTGTAAGCTTGATACTAGGAACTATAATTCCAGGAATCCAAGGAGTTACTCTAACAGCTCCAATGGAGTTCATGAACTTACTTCCTGACTCACCAGCCTTATCTTTTATATTATACTTCTCTTCAATATATTTAGCAATATTTTCATGCTGAGAGTTTTCATATGGACCTTTGGTATCTAGTATATTACCATTTGGTAGCACATATACCGCATCTGTTAAATTATTGACTTTAACATAGCTAAAAGTTTCGATTAAATCGTTTAATACTTGTTGTTTAGTTAACTTATTATCCTCACGAATTTCCCGAACATGTATTGAGTTGTCTTCTTCAGATTCATCTGTATCTTTGTCGGCTTCTAATTCAGCATTTGACTTAAAGTTATATTTACTTATAATATCTGGAATATCATTCTCGATAAAATTAGTTAACCATCTTTCATCTATCATCTCTGACACAGAATAGACATCCTCATATTCCATATCATATCCATAAACAGAACCATCACTATATGGTCCAAACTGGTCACTGTTGAACTCATTCTCATACTCACCAGTTAATTCCATATAGAAATTACCATATGGCATGTTATTATCACAATATTCGTTACACTCATCCTCTAACCATCGCATGTGGTCATATAATTCAGTATCGGTGTAAATACCATGTTGTTCGAAATCTCGTGTTCCATACATGTAGTCTTCGTCATCACCATCAACTGGAATGTCAACTTCACCGCTTGCAAAAAAATCAAACTTAAGCATGTCTTTATATACTATGGTTAAAATCCAATCTCCACTCCACCATTCAAGTCGGTCTCTAAGTGGGTAGATTGTCTTCTCATTTATCTCATATCTAGTAATAGCATCATAGCTACCTAATAATGCTTTTAGCTTAGCAATGGCTTCTTCATGACCAGCCTCCCAATTTGGGACAGTCGGTTCTGAAACAATGATATCTTCGGTTACTGATTCTTCTATTCCAAGGTCTTTCGCTGTACGAAGTCCTCTTTCAACTAACCAACGTTTTTCTGCCTCCGTATCCAAAACGTCTATATAAGAATCAATTAGACCATCTTTTTCTATTACCCAGTCTAATGGGAAGCATTCAGCTAAAGAATAAAATGAGTCATAGCCAAGCTCATATGATTCAATTGAAGCGTCTCCTCCAGGCCCAGGTGCACCAATACTTGTCACGGTAAAATAAAATTCACCATGAAAATCATCCCAAGCATCCGCTATATCCCTGATATAATCATAAAGAGTGTCGTCATCGAATATACCTAACTCTTCTAATTGAGATATGCAATCATCACGATTACAGTTGATAAAATCATTCTCATCTGGACCTGTATATAGAGCACCATCATGATAACAGGATATCTCTACCTCAATTGCATTCTTATAAATAAATCTAATTAATGGACAGTCATACCAAATAGGGTCGCTACGTAGTGGGTATATTGGATTAATGAACTCGTATCTAGTAATTACATCGCTGTGGTCCTTAAACCACTGTTCAATTTCTGCCATGTATTTATCAGAACCACGTGTGTAATCCTGTACATCTACAGGCGATAAGTTTAAATCTTCTTTTACTTTTTTATTCATACATTTAATTTAGCAATAAAAAACGGTTTATTAAACCGTTTAGTCTTGTCTGTATGCCCAGAACTCTTTAGTTCCATCATTTGTTTCCAAACGAATATACTCTTCTCTACCGTCGTATCTATTGAGCTCATTAGCAACATCTAAATTATTTTCAATTAATGCATCCATATTGATACAGTCAGGGTGCTCTTTAACATAATCACTTAAATCTCTCTCACCGAACATACTTTTATACCACTCTACACCATCACCATCGTAATCATGTGCACATATTTCGTCTATTAATTCGTCTTTTTTACTCTCAATTAAATCTTCCGGGTATATCATATCAGGCTCTTGTTCATCTGCAGGAGTATCTTCGTCAGGCTCCCAGTCAGGGTCTTGGACTTTGTCTTCATCCTCATTAATTAAATGTAGTCTTTCCATGTTATCAATTAAGTCATCAGTAGACATATCATCAACCCAATATTCCACATCCTCACGCATCATGTCGTAGAACCAGTCTTCATCTAAATAATAAGAAACAGTGCCCTCACCAAAAGCTTCAATTGGCCCGACATCATCTACTAAACTTTCCATACTCTCTTTAGCTTCAGCTTCTGCATCGGAATAATCATCAAACACTAGCCACTCTTCACCACCGTGGTCAGGTTCATCATCTAAAATAACATAGAGATGGGAATAATAACGTGAATCAGCATCTTCATCATATCTTTCAATATAACCTGGGTCTACATCTAATTCCTGAGCTAAAGCTAAAATAGCATCGTCTGTAACGTCGATTGTAGACACCTCTAAATCTTCATCAACGACTTCTTCTAAATTATCTCTTTTAAACGTATTTCTAACTTTATGCTTGTCATCGAAATCAAGCATGACAGTTACTTTATCATCATTTTCAGATTCGACAATACCTGTCATACCGTCGAAAACTGTATTCGTACCTCTTACTTTAACTTTATTCATAGATTAATCCTCAGCGTACTCTCCGAGATTATGTAACATCTCATAATCATCTTTCCAGTCTTCAAAGTCTTCTTCCTCATACTCACTGCCCTTATACATCTCTCTACAGTAATCCATGAGCTCATCATTATCTTCAAAGTCGACCATATTCACACCTAAGTCAATAAATGTATTCCAAATATCGTTATCTTTACCGTCTAACTTAATTAAACGGCTATCGAAGAATTTACGAACTGCTTCAATTAAAATAGGAAATGGGACATATACTTGCGTTATATCTTTTTCTCCGCCTTCTCCTGGATATGTAAACTCAACATCCATCCATATATTTGTTCTATTGTTCTTCACTGGATTCTTCCTCCTCGTCATTAGGTAATTCATGGTCAGCCCATACAGACCAGCAGTTACCCCACCGACCACATCTTTCACTGCTGAATATAAAATTAATATTTGGGTACCTTTCTGTTAACTCATCCATTATTCTCTCTGGATTATCGTTATTACCATAGTAATCATTTGCGTAGGTACCTTCTAATTTAATCCACCCAAGTTCTCTTAATATAGAGTCTTCCAAAAATTGATTACACTCATTTGCATTGTTTTTTAGAAAGTCAATATAAAACTTTTGATATTGCCTGTTGTTACGGAGACAGTCTGAACAAAGTGTAGTGCCATCACTATAGTCTAACCAGTAATCACCACTATAGTAATATAAAGCCTTACCACAATTATCACACATTCTCCAGTCATCCTCATAGCCCCAGTTATTACCTAGAGTATCAGACAAAAGTTGCTCAGTAGAAACTCTATCACCTTTGGTTCCGAGAATATCTTCTATTGCCGTTATATCCCAAATAATATAAAAAGGTTCACCATCTAATGTCGCTTGAGACATATAGTCGTATATTTCCTCTGGTAATTCGGCAGAGTACTCTCCTTGTTGTATATCTTCGTTAATTTTCTTCATAAACTATCATTTAATTTAGCAAAGTAAAAAGCCACTACTTAGTGGCTGTTTACTAAATTGTCCCAGCTATACTTTGAACAGTATTTAGTACCATCTAAGGTATAATGATTATCTGTATGTGAATTCATCCAGGCAGTTACAATCATATTGTTAACTACTTTGTTACCTATGTATTGCGGACGAATAGCTACTACCAAGTCTTGAGAATCATCATAAGGGATTCTGCAGCAGTATTTTGTCACTGTCCAAGCAGTACCGTCATAGGTCAATTCAACTTCGAATACATCACGTTGAATATTCTTTAGTGACTCAACACACTCCACTACAACATCTCGCAAGTATCTGTGACTCCTGTCTTCAACTAACTGATTGTCTAAGTGTTCACTAAAGTGTCTGGAAAAGAAATACTTTAGTAATCTTTTCTGTAATGACTGACAAACAGCCTCAACCCCATCCGGGATAAAAACATCTTTATGAAATAATTTTACCATAATCTATGACCTCGTGTATATTATAGCATTATTATTTAATGTGGTCAATATATAATTTACCATTCATATGGTCTATCTCATGTTGGAGGATAATAGCAAGATATCCATTAGCATCTATTACTACATTACTATTAGTAATTGCATCATAAGCCCAAACTTTAACTGATTGATATCTTCCGATATTCTCCTCATGTTGTTCATCTACAGATAAACATCCCTCTGAATTAAACATCATTTTTGATGAGTGACTCATAATCTTAGGGTTGACTAATTTATAAGCAACTGTCTTAGTGCCAGTCTTAGTGCCAATTTTGGCACGAATGGCACACATTCTTTTTAAAGAACCTACTTGAACTGCAGAGAGACCAACTGCTTCATCAGAATGGTCTTTAACATATTTAAACATCTCATCTAAGAGTTCTTTATCTTCTTTTGAAAGAGGTAAACTAACTGATTTAGACTCTACACGAAGTATTGGATTTGGATATTTAATAATTTCCATAGGATAACCTCCGATTTATAAATTATACCACACAAATATAAATATGTCAAATAAAAAGGCTCCCGAAGGAACCTTTTATTATCTTAATAAGTTGTCTAAGATTAGTCACCAACGTTGACGTTGATACTTCTAGCTTCTTTAACAATTTTACCAGCAACGATGAGGTCTTTGTTTAAGACTTCGAGGGCGTACATCGTACTAAAGCCTTGTGACATAGCTCCATCAGCATAACCTAATAATTGTGTTGGAACGATAGCCATGTATGGTGCATATACTGCAACAGAGGACATGAAGTCATCACCGTTGACACCGATAGCGAAGTGACCATCTTCAATGTTTGGAGTGACGAAGACTTTAAGACCACTTAATGTACCAGCAAGGTATGGACCATTGATGTGTGCATTAGAAGCAGCTTTGAAGCCTGGAACGAGGTTGAGGACTTGAAGGACATCACGGGCACAGAGCATGTAGTTTGGAGAGAATCTCTTTGTTCTACGATAGACAATTGTACCAGCAGCATCAACGATTTCACTGAAACCTTCGTAGTGTTGAGCTTTAGAAATACCTGTTGGAACTTCTTTGTTGAATGTTAATTCTTCAAGTGGTTCACCAGCAGTCTCGAGTAAGAGGTCTGTGATTTCGGTATCGATTTCATAAGCTAATTGACCGCAAGCTTTTTCAGCTAATTGGTCGCCTAAGTCGAAGCCATAGTCTTGTTTTGCTTGGAAAGCAGCGATTTGGCTGTAGTAAACAGCAACACGTCTTGCTTTAGCAACTAATGGTAATGATTTGATTTCAGCATTGACGATTGGTAAATCGTTTTGTGGAATTCTTTCATTATCATACATGTAAGCAATTTTACCAGCACCTGGAGCAGTGACTTTACCATCAACTGGTTCTAAGAATGAAACTGTACCATCTAAAGCGATGAATTTAACAGTTTTACCTGCACCGAAAGCATCTTTGATGACTGGTGTCCAAGCTAATGTGATTTCTTTAGATTCTTCACCAGAAGCTAAATCAACGTTTTCAACGACAGCAGCACCTGTGTAGTTGACATCGACTTTACCTAAACGGAATGGGTCATTGAAGACATCACCTTGTTTTGTTTGACCTTTGTTTGTACCAGCAGTGTATTGGACATATGTAATGTAACCACTGAAGGAGGCCATTGGGTTAACGATAACTAAATCGTGAGCGATTAATGTTGGGAGAGCAACAGTTGTGAGGTTTAAGCAGAATTTCTTCCAAGCACCTAAGTCAGCTCTTTGTGTACCAACACTGTTTGAGAATGCTTCGTTTAAGAATTTTGTCTCATTGTCAAGGACCATAGCGATAACACTTTTACGGTTGTTATCTAATGTGGAACCTGTAGCTTTTGTATAGACTTGTTCGGAGATTTCAATTCTTGGAGCATATTGTTCAATAAGAGTTTTCTTTTCCATAAAATTTTTAATTCCTTTTTCTAATTAAATTATTACATTAAGCCAGCTAATCTATATAATGATTCATCAATATCATCATCCATGTCGGAATCTGGGTTTAATGATTCGTTTGTAGATTTACTAACTTTTACTTTTACTTTCTTATCAACATTGAACGGTAACTTGTTCATGTTAACTTGATATGATTGTAAGTTTTCGCAAACTGAATCAATATCATCGACGGTATAGTCTTTAGGTAATTTACCTTTAATCTCTTCGACTTGAACACCGAGCATGATTGCTCTGGATTCAATGTAGCGATTAACTGTAGATTGAGCAAGCTTTCTATAACCCTCTTTGAGTCTTGTTTCTTTTGCTAATTCAGTTTTGAATTCATCTTCTTTAGAAGTGGATTCAGCTTTCAAAGTCTCAATACTTTCATTTAGTTCTGAGATAGTCTTTTCATATCCAGATTTAATCTCTTCAAAATTTTCATTGAGAAGTTTAATCTCTGCATCTTTCTTAGACAAAGATTCTGTCAAATTGCAATCTTTAGCATCGGAGACAGCTTTCTTATCTGCTACTAATTTACTAATACGAGATTGTAAGCCTTCATTGGCTTTATTTTTTGCAGCTAATTCTTCCTCTAAAGTAGAAACTTTACTCATCAAATCTTTGTTCTCAACAACAAGCTTAGACATCTTAACTGTAGTTGTCTTATAACTACCGTTCTCTTCTTCTAGTTTACTGGCCTTTGCATCGCTAACTGCTAGCTTCTCTTGAAGGTCTTTAACTTGTGCTTCTAATTCAGACTTTTGAGTTAATGCTTCTTGTAAACTTGCCATAAGTTCATCAGTCCCATTATCTTTGGCTTCATCTAAATTATCAGTAGTTTTATTAGAGTCTTCTTTCTCTGCTGATTTATGTTCATCCTCTTCAGGATTAACAACTGTTTCATTTTCGACATCAATGCCGAGTTCGTTTAATGTTTGTTCCATTACTTTTCTATCCTCATCGGATGCACTATCAAGTGATTCACGAAGGGCCTTTCTAAGATTAAATTCTTTTGTATTTAATCCCTCTGTAACATATGCCATACGAGCTTCTTTAACTGCTGGAACAATAACTGCATCGAAACATTCGAATGTATATGTATCAGGGTCAACCTCATCACCGATTACTTCGCCTGTACCACGGGAACTAATTCCAATTGTAGTACCATAATCGCATAAAGTCTTTAATATTCTACCATTCGGAGTATCAAGAATATCGAAGCAAGCCATTAACTTGCCATCACTATTCTTCTTTGGTTTTTCATTAAGAGCGATAGCAATCTTCTCAGGTAGAACTTCATCTCTGTCTGCTGGGTGACCAAATTCACCAAACAAACATTTATTGTCAATCTTTTCATTTACGATTGGGTCATCGAATACTTTATCCCATAAGGTCTCTCCGTATCCTCTGCCATTACGTGTAGGATTAATAAAATCAGCACATGGTCCAATGAGTCTACCCAATATACCCTTAGACTTCATTTCGTCAGCAGATAGCTTTTTATATTCGAAGGCTTCATTTTGTTTTAATGTTTCTAACATTCTTAATCCTCACCTATACGTAAAAATAAATACTAGTCGTTCCTAATCATTTAATTTAGCTCACTTAAAAAGTGAAGTTTTTGTACTTCACTTTATTTTTATTATTCTTCGCCTTCAGAGCTTTCTTCTGATTCCTCAGGTTCTTTCTTCCTAGAGCCAAATACTGGTTGTCCATCATCATAGAATAAGTGTTCTTCGAAGTAGGCTTGTTCAGAAGGATAGAACTTGAATTCACGGTCTGGGAATCTAGGAATAACAATCTTAACCTCATTACAGTTCTTGAATGCACCAATACCGATTTGAACGATTGAAACTGGTAAAGTAATGAGTTTGAGGTTGGTACAGTTAGCGAATGCAGCTGGTTGAATACCAACAATCTCAATTGTTTCGCCTTCTTTATTTCTAGATTTAATCTTATAGTCGTAACCTTCTTTGAATACGATTTCTTTAATATCTGGTTTGAAGATATCTTTAATCTTTTCACCGGCATATTCGTATGGTTCACCTCTAGCTAATTTTTCAGCTGTCTCAGCATCTCTAATAGATTCACATCCACCTAATGGAGATTTCTTAACCATTTCAATTAATCCTTCATCTTTCATGAATGCAGATAAGACTGTAGAATCACCAGAAGCAGAGCCGCCATAGCCACCACCCCAGTTAAGTTTACCTTCATTATCAAGTCTAAGTGGGTTATCGTTAGCATGGAAGACGTTACTTACTTTGTATCCATCATTAGCTAATTGTAATTGAATTTTATTCTTTGGTCTTAAAATACTATTATCTTTATTAGCAAAGAAGAATAATGTATGATTTCTTGTATAGTTACCATAGTGAGTCTGAGCACTATTTAATAACTCTTTACCTTTACGTGGTTGACCTTGATACATGTACTGACCACCTGTACACCAAGTAGCACCAGCACCCCAATCAATACCATATGTGTCAGCAAGCATAGCACCCCAGACACTATTAATTCTATATAATTCCCAGCCATTAGCTTCACCACAGAATGTTAATGCATCTTCTGTGTTTTGAATCTCAGATGGAATTTCTTCTTCTTTGAATCCACAGATGGCGACTAATGCACCACGAATATTCTGAATAGCATGTTTGAATGAAGTACCATCATCTGCATCAATAGTGATGTCTCCACCTAAACTTTGTAAGAATGAAAATAATTCATCAAATGTCTTAAATCTCATGATGTCTTTTCTATCAGCAGGAAGTTTATTTCTCTTCTTGTAATCATCGAAGATATGTAACACGTCGTGCCATTCTTGACCGATGTGCATCATTTCATCGTAGGTCATGACTTTCTTTGTAATCATTCTTAAAAGCCATTCAATATAGTCACCGGCAATATTTGGGTTTTCTCTCTTGTATGTTGGGTCGAGAGCGGCAATCTTCATGAATTCTCTTTCACTTAATCCCATCTCTTCGAATTTATCTTTTAAGTTTTTCTTAAAATAAGCTTTCAAGTCTTGAATCTTTTCGACTAATAACTCTTCATCGATTTCAACCTTATCAGCATATTTCTTAACTAATTCATCAATATAGGAGTAGTCTTTTTCTTTAGCTTCACCAATTCTTCTTGGCATTTGTCTGTTTGGAAGAGCTCTTCTTTCCATTCCGCCTGGAAGTAAACCTCTTCCTCTCTTTAAACCATTAATAATGACTGAAACAAATTCATGTGGTGGAACATTTAATAATGTTTGGCAAGCATGGTTTCTGTCAACTGGACCCATATCATGCATTTGTTTTGTAGCTGCATCAAATGGATTATTATCGACATCTAATTCATCAGTGCTGATAACATCACCCATCAAACCACAGTCTCTCTTAATATCATCAACGATTAATTGTGCATCTAAATTAATACCTTCATCTTTAAATGCATCTGCTAAACCTTGAGCAATAACATTAATTTTAGCCAAGAGTTTTGCGTTTAAATCATCATCACGAGTGGCGACCTCATGTCTACCTAATCTACTAGGGAACATCTTGTCATCATCGAGTTCATTTAATTTCTCAAGTTCTTCTCTTAATCTCATAGTAAAACTCCTATAGTAATTTATCATTTAATTTAGCATTTAATAATTTATTTCAACTCATCTTCTTTAATATTGTATTTCTTCATTAATTTAGGTTTTATTTTATCTATAACCCTCTCAGGAAGCTTAGCAAATACTTTTTTTACTTTTTCAATATCCTTAGCGTGTTTTCCTAGAGTTTTATCAATCTCATATTGCCCATTTTTAAATCTCTCTACGTGATACACAACACTCTTCCAGTTAAGTTCGTGATTATTTGTAGCAGCCCAAGTAGATGGAGCTTTTTCTTCTTTGTTCAAAAATTGGGTGCATCTAATTCCTGGGATAGAGAAGAACTCCCTGTCCTTATACTTATAATGTAATAATCTAGAGAATATAGTGTCCTCGTACCCCTCATTTTTTTGTGGGTCTATATCAACCATAGGCTCGTGTTCATATACATAGCGGCTAATGGCACATAAGTTTAGTTGGGCCGCATCATACTGCAAAAACATAAACCCATCTGGGTGCTTATCTATCTGTATCATAAAATCTACACCTGCATTTTTAAGTTCTGTCTTTAGTATGATATCATCATCACACATAATTAGATAATCATATCCTAATTGTAAGAAATGTTCTCTTAACTTCTTTCTTGCTCCTAAAATACCTAACTTATCATATTTAAATACATTTATATTTTTAACAGACTCTGGAACTTCATAATTTTTCCAGTTTTGTGCAATTACTAAAAAATTAGCATCAGGAAAAATATCCGTTATTTGTTTGAAAGCTCTATCTAATCTTTCAATTCTTAATTTTCTTGCTGGGTCTGTGTCGGGTATATAGGAAACTAGTCCAAACACTTTTGATAATTGTTTAGTATTATCTTCCTCATTTTTTAAACTTGATAATAAGAACTCCTTACTATATCCGGTTAATGATACCCATAATGAGGAGCCATATACATTTGGAAGCATTTTTTCTAATTGTAAATTAATAGAATCAGTGTCTTTTATTATTCTGTTGCTAATCTTTGGAAATAGCTCAACTAAAGTATTAAATCTACTGCTTCCTCTTCCATCATTATTGAAACATATAAATGGTTTATTAAATATCAAAGCAAATAAAACACCGTGATAAGAATCTGTAAGGACACAGGAACAATCTCTATAACAGGCTAACCATTCCTCGACACTATTGGTTGACATTTTTGTCTCTGCTAATTTTAATTGACTGATTATTTTATCTTTAGCTTTTTTCTTCTTCTCATTATTATCTAAAATATAAGAGAATAAGCCACTTGATTTTTGTTTTATATCTTTACATATATTTAAGTATTGTTCTCTGTCTAATAATAATGTTGGGTCGCAAGTCACAGTAACTTGTTTATCAGTAAGCTCACAAATAGTGTTTGAGAAATCTATTTCCCTAGTGCTTAAATGATTAAATTTACCTAATAATGATTTAATTTTAGGTAAATCTTCACCAAAATCAAATTTGTTATTTCCACAAGAGGCAGCATAAGCTATTCTATTAACATTCCATTTCTCAGCAAAGTCTAAGAATAGAGGTCTCCAAGACTTCCATGAATCTTCCCACTTTCCTTCTATAAACTCACGTCTCCAAACTTGGTCACTTCCGACAATGAAAGTATCACACTTAGGTTCTATTTTATCAAAATCAGTTACAACTTCATATTTAACTTTTTTATTTTTTACAAATGATAAGTTACCAGAATAAGTATGAGATTGTAATATGGTTGAATTATAATTATTATCACTTAAAAACTTTTGTAAAGACCAGGCCTGCAAAACACCACCTATATTATTATTGAAATTAAGTGTTAAAATGCCTATTTCTTTTTTAAACATATCTTTATTATATTCTGCTGGCTCTGTGTTAATTTTATTGCTCATACCGCCATTATTAAGTGCTGCAACCTTTGCATCTATTTGGTATTTAATGCAATCAATAGTATTGAATATTTTTAAGCCTTTCTCAGTGTTAATAGCTATAACGCTGACACCCTTATTATGGTTATTAAATCTAGTATTACTTGGATTTAACCCCCAGAAATCACCAATAGTTATATCAGCCTTACTATTCTCATTCTTAAACTTACAATTATAACAAGACTTATTTAAATATTTATCACATAAGAAAGCTTTAATATATTTATTATTTTTGTGGCTTTCAAAAAACTCTGTTCCATCATTATATTTAATAGATATTCCATAATCTTGCCAACCAAGTCGCTTATCTTTCATATTAACCGAAACTATTTTAGTTCCAGGTTTCTTAATGCTATCAATATAATCTTTCCAAATATTATTAGGTAATACACCATGACAAACTATTTCAACACAAATTAAATTATCATAATCTTGATTGAGAAATGTTTTCAATCCAAATATTTGACAAGGAAGTCCTGAATATAAAACCAATTTACCTTCTTCTAAATCATTTTTAATTAACTCATATGATTGTTTTGCATTAGATATAACATATTTAGATGTCATTAATTTATCTAAATAAGTTATTTTATCAACTCGTTCTATATTAACTTCCTCAAATGTTTTAGACCAAGCGGCCCCGTATACAACACCGTTGTTATCGAAAGTGTACTTAGCTAATGCATAAAAAGCTCCACCTGAGCTACTCTTATTTAAAATGTCATCATTATTTAATTGAAATGCATAATAAATTTTAGTCATACTAAACACTATCCTTCAATATCTCTATATTTCTTTCTATCAATTAAATCACGAGTCCTCTTAAGCATAGGCTCCATGTTTACATTTGGCTTCCACCAAGTAGAACAAGAATCACAGGCACCAGGTGAGCGGTCATATAAATCTATATCATAATTGAAATAAAATCTTTTGTCATGAAATTTATCATCACACTTAGCGATAAATATAGTATCTTCAAATCCCACACCATCTTCTGGATTTATATCATAATAATCAACTTGCGAATAAACTTCTTTACTTATTGCAAATAACTTCAACTGCCTGTTCTTAAAATTAGCATACCCACCAGGATGTTCATCAATTGTGCATAAATATTTTTTAGCTCCGTCTTTAGTGCCATATAGGTCACCATCATCATCTATTAGAATAAAATAATCGAAGGCCATAGCTAAAGTCGTCTCTCTCAATTTCTTACGAGCTCCTGTAATACCTAGTCTCTCATAATTGCTAGATAATGATACATTATTTATTTTCTGTAATTCTGCGATTTCTTCTGGTTTGTAATTTTGTATGAGAATAAATATAGGCAAATCAAAAAGTTCGTTACATTTACCCAACAGTGTTTTTAATTTATTAAATCTTACTGTACGGACAAGCTCATCATCTGGTAAATATGATACTATTGATATCAACTTTCTTAGCATTAATTATTCTCCGATAGTGTTTCCACTTCATCATTCCTTATTTTATATTCAAAATTCACGCCACAATCCTTACATTGAAATTGTGTCTTATTACCATTATAGACTGGTCTAAAAGCAATATCAAATTTTTTACCATTTCTATCTAGGCGTGATTCTGTTTTATATAGGGATGAGCCATCTATGACAGTGTAGGAATCACTCACGCATATATCTGTACTACCACAACATGGGCACCTCACCCCTCTAATACCAAGAGAATCCATATTATTTAATACTTTCAAATACTTTTAAATCTGAACGAACTAAATTTCTTAATGTCATTACAGGTACTAAATCATAAGTCCTGTAGTAATTATTCAATACTCTGGTAATTTCCTCTGCTCTAGAGTGTGATAAAAACATCTGAGGATTTTCAAGATGTTTTGCATATAATAAGATTTGTAAGTTCAAACTAGCTAATGTAATGAGGACCTCTTCAGGTTCTCCAATGTCTTCTCTGACTAGATTGATATAGAGAGAGCTTCTTTTATTATTGTAGCTCTTTCTCAATTGTTCATAGAAACCTGTTACGTCTAGCTGTCTTTTATCGTTAATAAATTTAACAACATCAAGTGGAATATCAGATGATTTAGCCACTGCACGTAATTGTGCAGTGACATCCTCGCCTGTAGCTTGTAATTGTGTTAATAATAGAATTAAATCATTCTTTTTAAGCATCGCTCAATATCCTTTCAATTTATAAATTAGAATTGTGAATTATCTGTTCCATCGGATACTCCAAGTTCTTGGAAACTTGGTAAGTATGAATCTCCCTCTGGGGCTGGAGTTTCTTCCCCGCCTTCTTCTGGTTCTGGGAGTTCTTCTTCTGGTTCTTCAGAGCCTCCGCCTGGTAATGAAGGCATTGGTTCTGGGCTGGAACTACTTGAAGAAGACATACTTGGTTCTGGACCACCGCCTGCACCTTCTTCTGGTTTAGGTTCTTTACCCGCCTCGATATCCTCAATATACTTCTGTAATAAGTCGATAACATCTGCATCAGACACTGCATCAGCAAGTAATGTCTTGAGAATCTTTAATTTAACAGTTGCATCTTGAACATCTGTTAATTGCATCATGATGTCACCGATAACACCGATTCTGTTCTTCTTATTCTCTCTTCTATCAAGTTCTTCTTGGGTAACAGGTGTTTGCATTCTAATAGTGAACTTATTAATATATGTGAGAAGTCCTCTATCAAATAACATATTATTGATTAAGTCAGTAATCATTTGAATAAATGTATTTTGAATTCTCTTGACTGACTTACCATAACGAGATGATTGAATGGCTAATGATGTACCACCATTGAAACCAGCACCATCATCTGTGACACCGAAGAATGCTTTAGGGATACCTAAGGCACCGAATAACTTGTCTTGGAAGTAACTGATATCTGTTAATTGTTTTGGGTCAAAGTCGCCACCAATTGTATTAGCTGTAATGTGACCTTTACCTTCTCTAACAGGAATATAGACATCATTCTCAATTGGTCCTGGGTTTGTATATTCTTGAATAGATTTATCTGCATGCATAGCTAACTTCTGTTCGAACAATGACTTAACAGCTTGTAAGTGGCCACCAATTTGTTCTTTAGGCATGTCACCGACTTCAACTTCAATTGTTCTAACAACAGATGATTTAGTAATACGGTTTAACATAGCAGAGTTTTCCAATAAAGATAATTGTCTCCAAATCTTAAATACCGGAGCCAACTCTGATTGTCCACGTTTAACTGTAAATGTATGAGCAGAAGAATCGTTCTTATAATCTTCATCTGTAGTAAAGATACTTACTTCTTCTGGAACACGACTTGAATTATCATCTAAGCAAGCATGGACATAATCCATAGCACCATAGACATTAACGTCATTTTGTTTCATTCTATAGAGTAAGAATGGAGCATTATAAGTTCCTGTAGCTCTAGATGTTTGAATATTAATTGGAGCACGAATATATCCCTGTGTTTTACCAAATCTTGTTAATTCAAACATTTCACCTGGGTTTGGAACCATTTCAACATAGTTAACGTAGTGGTCACCTTTCTCGTGAACAATGACATTAACATTTTCCTTCAAGTCAACTTTTGGTTCTTTTCCATCAATTGCTTCATTTAATTTCGTCTTATCTTCTATTTGAGATTCTTTGGATTTAAAAATCTCATCTGCTTCTTTATAGTCTGATTCACGATACATTCTCAAATATAAATCACCATACTTAATTAATGAGTGCATCCATCTATATGCATTCTTATCAACATTGATAGCATCTAACAAGTATGTGACATACTTAGCACATTTAGCATCATCAGATTCGCACCATACAATTTGACCGCTGTCATTTGTCTCAACAGCATCAGATGCAATAACTTTTAAATATGAAGCTAAAATTGGGTCCTCAGACATTGTATCAATCAAACGATAAATTTGTTCTCTTGATTGAGTGGCTGTGGAGAATCCCTCTAATTTAGAAATATCAATATTTGAATTGACAGCAGACTTAATGATGGTAGTTAAAAAGTTTTCTTCTGTATCCGTACCAATTTCTGGTTTAGGTTTGGCTACAGCTTTAACTTTAGTACCGATATTAGGATTTTTCTTTTTAATATCTTGCTTTACTTTATTATCCAACTCTGGCATACTGTATTCTCCTATTATATCATTTAATTTAGCCAACTACCATATTAACATATTGCCTGCAGCAACAGCTTGTCCTTGGTCGTTGTTTTTATTTTGTGGTTGACGGAACTGTGGTCCCATACTCTTCTTGAGTTCTTCTTCGAAATCAATTATCATCTGTTTCTTAATATCTTCGTCACTTTGTGATTTATTAGTCTCTATAAATGTTTCAGCTGTTTCGCCAAATTCGTATGCAAACTCTTCAGCATTCTCAGAGGCTTTAAATACTGCACCACACACAGCATCGGCACTATCCTTTGAGTTGATTCCAGAAGGTGTGTGGTCAATTTTACCTGAGCTATTATTTCTTTCAAGACCTAGTAGCTCTTCAGTTAAGAAACTATTCTCATACATTTCCAATCTTTCTTCATATATAGCAGTACGTAAAGTTTGATATGGAATACATACATATCTATCATTTACTTTCTTAACTACGTCAACGGAAAGTTCTTCATAGTTATAACCTTTCTTCTTTAACATTTGACCAGTATCAAATGATTGGAATGTATCGGTTGTAACCATCTTTATATTGAATCCTTGGTCTTTTAACCAATATATAAAGTTTCTATTCTTTTCAAAATCTATATCATGGCCTTTAGGTGCTTTAACTGACACACTGAAAGCTAGACGATAGAATAAATCTTTTGATATTGGGTGGTCTTCTGTTGGTGGTTTCTTACCTACTACCCAGACACCAGCAATACCAGTTTTGTCACCGCTCTCAGATAAGTCCATGTGAATGTAAAGTGGCTTCTCTTTGAAACCTGGTTGTAATCTATCTAAATCTATAAACTCATAATATTGAGTTGGTTCATCTGCACCTACTTGAATAATTTCTTTGGTAAACAAATTCTGATAGGTATTTGTTTTAATCTTAGCCAATTTAGGACCATTAAAATATCTATTAGAACTTGTAGTTGATATACCAGCAATTTCGTTAAGTGCATCATTAACGTCATCTAAAAATTCCTCATAATAACCATATGGAACATCTAAGATTCGATATCCTCTGTTTCTATACAAATCAAGAACTTCATCAGTAACATCTAAAGGTAATACTTCAGAATCTAAGAACTTATTACCTACAGCTACTTTAAACCATCTCTTAGAAACCTTATCTGGTCTAACTACCCACTGTGGTTCATCGACAACTAAAACCTTTTTACTATCCTGTTTCTTCTTCTCCTCAATAAAACTCTCCATATAGGATTGGTCTGTTCTCTTAGAAGAGGCGATACATAAGATAGTAGGATTCTCTTCACCATGTTGGAAACGAGACTGCATACGTCTTAAAGCAGCATTAACGAGCTCCTTGGCCTTTCTTTTCTGTTCATTAACATCTTTATTCGGTTGGAAAGAAACTTCGTCTAAAAATGCCCAATAAACAGCACGACCTAAAATGTGTCTTGGTTGAGAACCGTAAATTAATTCAATACCCTTAGGAGGTCTCCACTCAGGATTAATCCCTTTGGATATAGTTCCATGATTCAAAAACCAAGGACTAGCTTGTATCAAGCTTTGCATTTTATTCCAAGCAACACCTTCAGCTGCATCAATAGTAATGTTTAAAACGGCAAATGTAATTAAGTCTGTAGGCATTAATCCATAATGGGTATAAGGATTCTTTAAACATAACATTCTATATAGTTCATATATACCTAATACAACTGCCTCAGTAGATTTACCAAGACCAATGGCACCGGTCAAGGCTAAGATGTTAAATGTAGAAGGAGTTATATTGTCTGTGTAAATTTTATCAAAAAGATTTTCCCAGTATTCAAATAATGTAAATCTTCCTTCTTCGTCAGTTAACGCAGTACCTAAATAATTTGGGTCGTGTAAAAAAGTATGAATGTCTACTGGAATTTCTTCATAGTCAGCATATCTAATCTCATTAAGCTTTTCGGAATATCCCTTTTCACCAAGCTCTTTAAGTATTTCTAAAACAGCCTTACGTTCTTCATCTGAATGTAATTCCTGTAAAATTTCGTTATTTATATCAATATTTAATTCTTTTTCACCGCTCATGTTATTACACCTAGCTATTTATATTATACAACTTTTTAAAAAAGTTGTTTCCGGTTATTTGTTATCCTCGTAATCCTCTTTTGTCAATATATCTTCCGGAACATCTAAAGGGATTCCCTTATATAGTTCTTCATCCATTGGTACTGGAATCACTTCAATACCTTCATTAATTGGTACACCTTTTAATAATTGTTTACCTACAGACTGTGGTATAGAACCTAAGAACTCAACATTGTAGTCTATAAAATTCATACTCCAAATAGTATAACCATCTGGGAAATATGTCTCTGCATAACTAGGTTTAATTGCTGAGATGATAATACCAGATAAATATTCGCCTACTTCACTAATATCATCTTCTACTTTAGTGTTTACTGCCTTATACAATTCTTTATTATACTCTTTTGCCCAGTCCAAAAGCATATTGACCCTCATTAAATCAAGTTGATATGCTTTTGATGATAACTCAGGTGTATACTCTTTATATTTATAATATAGCTTTTTAGGTGCTGTAGCTGGAAGTGAGATAGGAGTAATATCTTCTTCTAACTCCTCTTCATACTCTCCACTTTCGCCATTAAATTTCAATAAATCTTCTTCAGATTGTGGCTCATCAAAATCAATTTCATTTATACCTTCTTCAATAGAGTCTTTAAATGCATCATCATCAAAATCACTCCAGCCATAGTATGGTTCTCTGAAATTATTTGTTAATTCATTATTAATGGCTTCAATAGTGAAAAATCTGGCACATTCACCTGCTGCAGCATATCTATCAAAATATTCCCATATTTCAGTTAAGTGCTCACGTAAATAAGTATCAGAAATTCTAATTTTACGAGATGGTGGGGTGACTCCCTCTTCCCATACACATTCAGCTGGGATAGAATCGTCCCACGCAGTATCAAAATCTCTTTGACATTCAGCAGCTGCACCTGAAGCATATCCATCTTCAACTGCACGGCTAAGAGCTAATTCCAAGTCATCATAATACTTTGCTAATTTAGAATTATCATCTGCTTCACCGTGATATAATTGATTAAATATATCCCTTGGAAAACCTATCTCCTCTAGCCTATCTAAAACTTCTTCTGGAATATCATCTATATACTGACCACAGTCATTAAAACTAATATCATAATTATCCCAGAAAAATTCCCAAACTTCACTATTAAAACATCCTTTAATGAATTTTTCACTTAAATCGTTGAAATTAGGGAGGTCTTCTTCATCATAATTAAAATACATTCCACCTTCATCAGAATCTAAACCCTTACGAATTTCTTTCATGAATAATTCTTGAATGTATGGTTTATCTATTGCACCATCAAATTGGTCGTAAATATCTTCACAATCATACCTTCCATGACGAATAGAGCCATCCCATCCTTCGTATGTACTTACAGGATAACCATCAGCATCTAGCAAGCCACTATCCTTTAAATATGCAATATTTGCATCATCAAATAAATCTTCACCGAGCTCATCATAAATATCTTCGATAGTAGCATTCTTATCGATAGCTGAAACAGGAGTTATGTCTTCATGTAATTTTAATCTTTTATTCTTCATTATGTTCTCCAGTTAACAATGGTTCATATGTATCAGCAAACTCTTGTTCTGCATCATAATTATCGAACCATTCTATGCCATATTCAAAATCTATCTTATCTATAAACTCTTTAATTGACTTAGCTGTAAACTGTACTGTACTGGCAAAGTATTCTAGTGGCTTCACACCTATATTATCGACTTCTTCACAAGTAGAAGCTTTTGGATTATACACATTAATAATATTAGGTTTTACTTCAATGATATTGAAGATTCCATACTCGACCTCTTCCCATTCGAGGTCGTCAATCTCAGACCATATCTCGAAGTCATGGTTAAGCTGATAAATTACATTCTCAACTACTTTACAATCCCCCATCTTATCAGCAATTGCTTCTGCTAATTCAGCACAAGGATTGGTATTGAAGGTGTCTGCTTGAATATCTTCTGTAACTTTCATTGAAGCTAGCATCTTATCTAATAAATCTTGGTCATCAATTTCATTGGTATAAGTTATATCACCACAGTCTATCACTAATTTACCATTATAGAAATTAACTCTCCACTCATATTCTCTTGTTCCCTCTAAAACTTCTCTATCAGCAGACATCGAACTATCTCTTAAAAAATAATAGTGAAAAGTATCATATGGACATTGAGCCTCAGCATCTAACAACATCTGTTTTTGTTTCTGACCTAACACATATGTCTCGTCATCATGACCTTGAGAGAATAAATATCCATTCTCTGTATCTGGTGATTGTATACTAATATCTTCTTTTACTTGCATAATTAAAATTATCTCTCACTTAATTTAGCCAAAAGTAAAGGCACCTTTCGGTGCCATTTGCATGATTTATGTTCTAATTATAAATCGTAATACCAGCTATTATCGTTGTAGTACCAGAAGTTTTCCTTCAAACACTCCGGCATTCCTTCAGCATCAATGTCGTGACCATTATTACGAATACCGTTATCATTGAATTGTCCACCGGCCATTCTTTGAGCAAATTCTCTTGCTTTATCTACATTCTTAAATACTTGGAGAGCGAAGCCGTTGTTTGTTTGTGCAAGTAATGGACCACCACCTTCTCCTGGGAAGAAGACAAATAATGAATATCTATCACCTGTGTCCGGTTCTGCAGGAGCTCCATCACCATCAGCATCGCCATCTGGTTCAGCTGGTGCTTCTGGCTCTTCGTGCCATTTAACAATATATAATGTGTCATTGATTGTGTCGACAATTTCACCATCATCCTTGAATGCTTTGGCAGCTTCTTCTTTAGTGGCTGCTGGGAATTCATATGCATTTGGATTATCGACAGCGATTAAGACTGATGGGTCTGGTTCACGTGGAGCTGCTGGTTCTTCAGCCTCATCATGTTCATAGTCATCTTCATATCTATCTTTCTCAACATCAAGGTCTTCTGGGAATCCTTCAATTTTAGGGGCTCCTGGAATATAACCTATTTCATTGTCTTCAGCATTCCATACCTCATACCCATCATCTAGATTACCTGACCAACAAAGACACCATTTGTCTTGACGACCTTCTAAATCTCTACCATCCTTTTGAATGAAGAAATAGTAATTCCAATCATTATTTTCTTTATAACTCTTGAAGTAACTTTCACCACGTCCTTCGTGACCTGGATATCTACCTGTAATGCACCATGTAGTACCTGCACCATATTTTTGTGCAGCTTCATATGTATCAATCTTTAAAACAATCCAATCATCATCTTCATAGACAACACTAGCACCTTCAGAAGCTAATTTTGATTTTTGGCTACGAGTTTTTCTATTCTCTAATCCAGATAAGAAACTATCTAATTTTTCAATTGTACCTTCTAAATCATCTTTAGCTAAGTTAATCCAGTGATAGAAGTCATTTTCAGGACTGCTCATTCTCTGTTTTTGAGCTTTAAATCTATCTTTCATTTCAGCTCCGAAAACATTAGCGAAATTGATTTCATCTTGTTTTGCTTCGTTTAATACTTTTTCGAAACTTTCGTTCAACATTTTGTAATAATTCATAACAAAAACTCCTCAATTAATTTAGCTTTCTTCTTCTGGGGTTTCTTCCTCAGGTTCCTCTTCATTACGGAATTTTAAATCCAAAGGATTTTCTTCCTCAGGTTCTTCTGGTTCTGGTTCCTTCTTTTGGAATCTGTATTCGTTACCTTTGGCAAATTTACCTTTCTCATCTTTACCACGGAATCCCTGGTCGATAACGGCTTTCATAGTCTTCTGGTCTTCTGGGAATAATCCATTGTCGAAGAGATTAAGTTGTACAGCTTTATCATACTTCATACCATAGATTTTCGGGAAAATATAATCAGCATAATTTCTTTGTAAGTGTTCTTTACAATATTTAATATAATTATTAATAACTGATGCAACTTTAACTGCCCAGTCTAAATTAGCAAGAATTAACAATACGTGTTTGCATCCAGCACCTAAATCATCATGTGGGTTAGTGATGTTACTTGGTCTTCTTTCTTTATAACCAGCTTTATAGTCGTTTGATGTTTGCCAATAAGCTTGGCGATATCTAGCATCCGGGCAATTACATCCAATATATACATCACCTATATTAAGAACTTTCATAAGAGATTGAAGAACAACTTTAAATTCTAATGTGCCTTTATTGGCCATTAATTGTTTTCTAATCTCAGCTAAAAGACCATCGACTCTAACATCTACAACATAAACATCTGTCTCGCCCATTACTGGAATTTTAAACTCTAAGATATCTCTCTTAAACAATGGGTCCATCTGAATCATGTTATAATCTCTAACAGTAGCTGAGATAGAGGACTTCGTTCTTCTCTCAAATCTATTTCTACCATTGTATTGATTACTTGGAGCATAACTCTTACCTTTACGTGATTTCTGTAAAAGTTGTTGTCTATTAGCTTCAGTTAGTAAAGCCTCTGTTATTTTTATATGGTGTGATTCATTTAATACAAGAGATTTAATATCTTCTGGGGATAATGAATCATCACTATACAACTCTATATATTCACTAATATATTGTTGCAACTTGTCTGTCTCTAATGATTTAATTAAGTCTACACCGAATAATTTAATAAAATCTCTAGCATCTCCTTCACTAAATCTATTATCGCTTAATTCTACTATATTAGAAATAACTGACATATTTAATGCAGATGCTGTTGCTTTTCTTTTATCTCTATGTAATTCTCTGCCTTCTACAGGCTTACCCCATTTAATTTCTTTACAAGAAAAACAATTTGGATTACTATCAAAGAATCTCTTTGCTTCATTAAATGATGGGAACTGTTTAACTTCGTCTTCATTAAACTGATTCACGAACTCAACCTCGCCATATCTATTATTCACATGCTGTTCTTCTTCTGGTAAATCACTGTGAGCTCTTGTAATAAAGGATTCTGCCTTGTTTCTATTACATAGCATGTATGATATAATTAAAGGTTCCCCTGTAACTTTATCACGGCAGTAAACTACTAATTCTTGAGCAGTACTTAAACCATTTTGACTTAAGTATGATTTAATCTTTATATATCTATCGTCTGATTTTTCTTCAGACTTGAATCCTATAACTGGTTTATTAAATCTCTTAGCACTATCATAGTTGACTGCATCCGAGTCAGCTAAAGATTCAGCTCGTCTTAAATATTCTTTCTTGCAGTATTCTTCTGCTTGCTCTTTTGAATAACCTGTTGGTGCTGTTATTAAAAATCTAGGGTCATTGTGTCGTATAAAATAATCGTAGTCATCTTTATTATTCACTACGTGATTACGATAATGTTCATCAGCTTTCTCAGAATTAATATCACCGTAAAGCCATCTTTCATTTAAGTTGGTTCTCAAACAGAGCTCCACATAAATTACTTCTTCCATATATTCTCCTTATAGCACAAATAACTCAGATTTCTCTGAGCCTATTTGACTGATTCAGTTCTCTAGAATCATCACTGTGTCTTATTTCACAGCCCCAACATAACTTTACCACTATATCGGTCGGAATTACATTCCAATTTCCTATAGACAATGAACTGCTATAGATATCCACTCGACTTCTGCCCCCGAGGATATATGACCCAACTAGTTGTCTATCCAACTGTCTTAAGTATCTTATCACTTAGTCCTGATACCAAAGGAGAGGTTTCATCTCTTACACATATATTGTATCACAATTTTTTAATTGTGTCAATACCATTTTTAAATTTTTTATTTTGTTGCCTTTAGGGACTCCCACCCCATCTCTTTCTTATAAATCCCGGGAAGTATTCTACAACCTTTGATATCATTAAGGTCTATTGAACTATCAGGCTCTATAAGTATAAAATATTTTTAATTATTTGTCAACTATCTTTTTAATTGATAAATTACAGATTCAATTAAATTCATCAAGTACTCTTTCATATCACCAAAGTTCTCGTCAATGAATTTCTTGAGTTCTGGAGTTAATTGACCCATAATAATCTTCATAGCTCTCTCTTTAGCTTCTTTAGCGGTTTCTTCATTCCAAGTTCCTGCTTTCTTCATAACGTCAACAAATTCTTGGAATACAGTTTGAACTGCACTCATAACAATTTGATAAATAGCTGAAGACCATCTTGCAATTTTTGCATCTTTAATCTTCCCATTTAACCAAATGACTCCGGTTGTGGTTAACCATCCGATAAAAGCTGTGACTACTGTGCCTAGGGCACCCCATAAAATTGTTGCTAATTCTGCTGGCATAAATTTAATCCTTTCTTATATCATGTGATATAGTCTCTTTATATCTTTGATAATCTCGTCTGTAGTTGTGCTATCATACCCTTTTAGCTGATAGGGCTTGATATTAGTACCATATCCCACATCTAATCTTGATTGAATACCACCTACGACGTTATCAATCCATAAAGTTAATTTATTTAATTGTTCAGGTGTTATGTTACCGGTAACTGGTAAATCTATATAACTATTCTCCCAGTGAAAATTTGTACCATCATTTAATACAATAGCTTGGTCAGTATGTTCAACTATTCGTTGTTGTAGACATATCTGATACATAGGTTTTTCAAATGTATTATTATATTCCCTAATTACTTCATCATCT